>Ga0105047_10001478_pt1 | contig 42107 bp, 38 predicted proteins | sample MAT04_FD_78384 | JGI IMG/M metagenome (GOLD analysis project Ga0105047, IMG submission 78384) | Freshwater microbial communities from Lake Fryxell liftoff mats and glacier meltwater in Antarctica - MAT-04 (megahit assembly) | ecosystem: Environmental > Aquatic > Freshwater > Ice > Liftoff... | reverse complement strand
CCCGTGACACGGGCGTGGTAGTAGTGCTCAACGCGGCTCCCGCACAAACACTACCGGCAGAGCTGCTGGCCCTGATCGATATTCTGGTGGTGAACGAGGGGGAACTGGCCACTGTGTCTGGCCAATCGGGCTCTATCAGCCACTGCCTGCAAAGTGTTTCGGTGCCCACCGTGGTGGTAACGCTGGGGAGTGATGGTTGCCTGGCGCGCAGTCAGGGGGTTTTTTACCAGCAACCGGCGTTTTCCGTGACCGCTATCGACACCACCGCCGCTGGCGATACGTTTTGTGGCGCACTTGTGGCAGCCCTTAGCCAAGGCGCCAACTTGCCAGCAGCTCTGCGACAGGCCAGTGCCGCCGCCGCACTCACATGCACCCGCTTGGGCGCCCAGTCCAGCATTCCGCAAGCGGCCGAAGTGGCCCGCTTCCTATCCCAACAACCTGCGCACCCATGAGAACAACACTGCCCCGCAAAGTTATTTATGACACAGACCCCGGCGTTGACGACGCCATGGCCCTGTATTTTGCACTGGCGCACCCCGGCATTGATGTGATCGGCATTACCACCACCTTTGGCAACGTATCGGTAAAACAGGCCGCCACGAATGCGCTCTACCTGACGGCCATTGCAGGCCGCGATGTCCCCACCACCCAAGGCGTGGCAACCCCCTGGGTCAAACCGGGCGAGGCCCCGCCGGATTTCATTCATGGCGCCGATGGCCTTGGCAATTTGCCAGCGCGTGTGGCCACCCGCAACCAGCTGGACCCACGCTCTTCCGCGCAATTCATCGTTGACATGGCGCGTGCGCACCCCGGCGAGATCACACTGGTGGCCGTTGGCCCGCTGGGCAACCTGAGCCTGGCACTCATGCTGGAACCCAATCTGCCGGCGCTTTTGCTGGAGGTCATCATCATGGGCGGTACCGTGGCGGAGCCCGGCAATGTGTCTCCCGTGGCTGAGGCCAACATCTGGAATGATCCCCACGCTGCAGACCGGGTTTTTTCTGCAAACTGGAAGCTCACCATGGTGGGGCTGGACGTGACGCACCGGGTCGTGACCGAACTGGCCCTATTCAAGAAAATTGCCGAACACCACCGCCATGTGGCGACCGACACGCTGCACCACGCGGTAGCCTTCTATTCCACTTTCTACAGTGGCCTGCACAAACATCTGGCACTCAAGCCGGGGTGCTTTGCGCATGACCTGCTGGCGTTCATCTATCTGGTTAGCCCGGGGTTGTTCACGCTGGAGAGCGGTTGCGTCCGGGTGATGACTGAGGGCATTGCCCAGGGACAAACCATGCTCAATCGCCGCGCGTACATTGACTACCCGCAGGCCGGCTGGGGCAGGCATCTGCCCATGACCGATGTCTGTATGGCGGTAAATGCAGCGGGTTGCCTGGAACTGTTTGAGACGACGCTGATGTCGGACTGGCTGCAATAGGACTAAGCCCAGCGGACCAGCGTTTTCTTCAGCCAGCCGTGGCCGCTCACCAATACGATGCCCAGCAGCACCAGCGCAGCACCACCCACAAAGCCGGTTTCCATGGGCTCATTCAAAAGCCAAACCCCAAACGCAACGCCAAACAAGGGTGTCATGAATGAAAACACCCCCAGTTGCGACGCAACATATTGCCTGAGCAACCAAAACCAGACGAGAAAGCTGGCAAACGACACCACCACCACCTGAAACGCCAGGTTGCTCCAAACCATGGGTGTGTGTTTGAACCCGGTTTGCCCCAAACCGATGGCCGCGATCAAAAGCAAAACAAAGGCGCCCACCAACTGGTAGAGCAGTGTCTTGGTTGCCGGTGCATTCGCCAGAACGGAGGTGCGCACGACAACGGTCGTCGCGCCCCACGCCGCACCGGCCAGCAGACCGAGAATGTCGCCCAACAACATGCGGGTGGCATCGCTTGTAGCCGTCTGCTTATGTCCAAAGAACGCCACTGCAATTCCTGAAAAAGCCAGCGTGATTCCAACCCATTGCAGGGGCTGAAGCCTCTCCGAAGGCAGCTTTTTGTTCAACCCCAGCGCGGCAAAGATCGGCGCCGTGTAAAGAAAGACCACCATATGCGCCGCACTGGTGTGTCTCAGGCCTTCCCCGACCAGCAGGTATTCCAGCGCAAACAGAAAACCAACGATCAACCCGGGGCGCAAGGTGCCATCGCGCAAAGACAGGCTCTCGCGCCGCACCACCATCAACAAAAAGACCAGCAACGCCGCCAGGCCCGATCGAAGGGCAATCAGCATCATGGGTGCGATGTCCGATGCCGTGGCCTTCAGGGCGACCTGCTGGAAGCCCCAAACCATGGACAACACCAGCATCAAGCCCATGGCCCGGCCGTCGATCGCTTTTCGGATGCTCATGGGGATAACTTTGGGTGCTGGTTTCGGTAAAGCTTCATTATGTCGTGGCGTTTCGAATGGACCGAGTGACCTCCGGACCATCGAACGGATGTGATCCGAGGCAGCGCACGTCGCAAGCCTGGGTGTATAACCTCGCATTCAATCGACATAACTTAAGGAAGATCCGACATGGGCGCGCAGTGGAAAGCAAAAGGCAAAGATCTGGCAGCCAATGCCAAGGGCAAAGTATTCGGCAAGCTGGCCAAGGACATCATGCTGGCCGCACGCAACGGAGCCGACCCCGCTCAAAATGCCCGGTTACGCCTGGTGGTGGAGCAAGCGCGCAAGGTCTCGATGCCCCGGGAAACGCTGGAGCGTGCCATCAAGAAGGGCGCAGGATTGACGGATGAACCCGTCAACTTTGAACGCGTCATTTATGAGGGCTTTGCCCCCCACCAAGTGGCGGTGATGGTCGAATGCCTGACCGACAACGTCAAGCGCACCGCGCCCGAAATGCGGGTGCTGTTCCGCAAGGGGCAACTCGGTACCTCTGGCTCGGTTGCGTGGGATTTTGACCATCTGGGCATGATCGAAGCCGCACCGCTGACCAAGGACGCGGACCCGGAAATGGCCGCCATCGAATCGGGCGCACAGGACCTGGAGCCGGGCGAGGAAGACGGCACCACCCTGTTTCTAACCGATCCCGCTGACTTGGACCTGGTCAGCCGCGCGTTGCCCGCCCAGGGATTCAATGTTCTGTCGATGAAGCTGGGCTACAAGCCCAAAAATCCGGTGGACCCGGCAAGCCTGAGCCCGGAAGCGCTGGAAGAAGTGGAAGCCTTTCTGGCCGCCATCGATGCCAATGACGACGTGCAAGAGGTCTATGTGGGCCTGGCAGGTTGAGATCTGTCGCATCCCACAGCCGCCAACACACTCTATATTCAACATAGGAATATGGAAATAGCAAAAAAATAGTTTTCAATATATGCGCGGCCGCCTAGAGTCGTGGCCATGCATGAACTAGCGTTTGTATTGGCGGGTTTTTTTGTCGGCACCATCGTCGGCCTCACGGGTGTCGGCGGCGGCTCGCTGATGACGCCCATCCTCATCTTCTTTTTTGACATCAAACCCTATTTGGCGATAGGCACAGACTTGCTCTTTGCCGCGTTCACCAAAATGGGGGGCACCATCAAATTGGCCCGCGCCAAGCGCATTGACTGGCTAGTGGTGCTCAATCTGTCGGCTGGAAGCATCCCGGCTTCGCTGATTACCCTGTACCTGCTGCACACCGTCGGTGCGGCCAACCCGGCGGTTCAAAAGGTCATGACCACCGCTTTGGGTCTGGCCTTGCTACTCACGGCAGCCGCCATGCTGTACAAGGTAGTGCGCGGAAAAATGGCGCCCACCAGCGTCGCCAAAGGCCAGGAAGCTGCCGCCGCCCGGCCCCGGCACTGGAGCCTGCCGTTGCTGTTTGGTGCGGTCATTGGTACGCTGGTCACGCTGACCTCGGTCGGTGCGGGCGCTATTGGCGTCACCGTTTTGATGATTTTGTACCCCCTGTTGCCCCTACCCCGCATTGTTGCGGCTGACATCGCCTATGCGGTGCCGCTTACCCTGGTGGCAGGTTTTGGACATGCGTCCCTGGGCTCTGTCGACTGGTCCATGCTGACCAGCCTGCTGATGGGCTCTTTGCCCGGCATTTGGGTGGGTTCTCACCTCATGGAAAAAACCCCCGAACGCGTGATCCGCTCCCTGTTGTCCGTACTGCTGGCCTATGCAGGTCTCAAACTAATCGCGCTTTAATATGTACCAATACACTGACTTTGACCGCCAGTTCATCCAGAGCCGTGCTGCCCAACACCGCGACCAACTGGAGCGCAATCTGGCCGGCACCCTGAGCGACGAGGACTTCCGCCCCCTGCGCCTGCAAAACGGCTGGTACATCCAGCGCTATGCACCCATGTTGCGTGTGGCCGTGCCGTATGGCGAGTTGTCCAGCACCCAGTTGCGCGTGCTGGCCCGCATTGCCCGTGAATACGACCACCCCAGCAAAGACGTATTTGACACGGCCATTGGCACACAAGCCACTTGGGGCACCACGCATTTGCCCGTGGGCTACGGCCACTTCACCACGCGCCAGAACGTGCAGTTCAACTGGATTCCTCTGGCAAAAAGTGCGGATGTGATGGACCTGCTCGCCACGGTCAACATGCATGGCATCCAGACCAGCGGCAATTGCATTCGCAACATCACCAGTGACGAACTCGCCGGTGTGGCCGCAGACGAAATCGCCGACCCACGCCCCTTTGCCGAAATCATGCGCCAGTGGAGCACGCTGCACCCCGAGTTTGCCTTCCTGCCGCGCAAATTCAAGATTGCCATCACCGGCGCCACAGAAGACCGCGCCGCGACCGGTTGGCACGACGTGGGCTTGCACCTGATCAAAAATGAAGCGGGTGAACTCGGCTTTCGGGTCCAGGTGGGCGGCGGCATGGGCCGCACGCCCATCATTGGCACCGTGGTGCGCGCGTTTTTGCCTTGGAACCAGATCATGAATTATCTGGAAGCTGTGGTGCGTGTGTACAACCGCTGGGGTCGGCGCGACAACCTGTACAAGGCGCGCATCAAGATTCTGGTCAAGGCCGAAGGCCAACGCTACATCGACGAAGTCGAGGCCGAGTACCAGCAGATCGTGACTGTGGACGGCGCTCCCCACACCATCAGCCAGGCCGAGCTGGACCGCGTTTCAGCATCATTTGTGCCGCCAGCCCTTGCAGAATGTGCGCAGGCAGCTATCAAAACGGTAGCAATTCCGGCGGACCGCCAAACCGATTACGCACGCTGGTTGAAGCAGAACGTGGCAGCCCACAAAAACCCGGCCCTGCGCTGCGTGACCCTGTCCTACAAACGCCTGGGCCAGGCACCCGGCGACGCCGATGCCGACCAGTTGGACACCGCAGCTGACCTCGCGCAGGCGTTCAGCGCCGGTGAAGTGCGTGTCACGCACGACCAGAACCTGCTGTTGCCCTGGGTGCGTGAGTCGGACCTGCCCGCCCTGTGGATCGCTGCCAGCCACGCCGGTTTGGCACGCTCCAACATCCGCCTGCTAACCGACATGATTGCCTGCCCCGGCGGCGACTTCTGCGCGCTGGCCAACGCCCGCTCCATTCCCATTGCAGCATCCATCACCGAGCGCTACCAGGACATGGACGAGCTGCACGACCTGGGGGAGATTGACCTGCACATCAGCGGCTGCATCAACTCCTGCGGACACCACCACAGCGGCCATATCGGCGTGCTGGGTGTGGACAAAGACGGCAAGGAGTGGTACCAGATTTCCCTGGGCGGCTCCGATGGATCGACGCTGAGTGGCCCTGCGGTTCCCGGCAAAGTAGTCGGCCCCTCGTTTGGTGCCCATGAAGTGCCACTGGTAATTGAAGCCGTGCTGGACGCCTACCGCCTCAACCGCGTGGACCGAGAAACCTTCATCGACACACTCAAGCGTGTGGGCTTTGAGACCTTCAAGGCTGCCGCCCATTCCGCACGCCTGGCCAACCCGCATGAAGACCTGCATGTGTTGCCCAAGGTGCCCGGTTACGCCCGCGATGCGCAGGAAGCTTAAGACGGACCACGCAGAAAATACTATGAAATTAATAGCTACTGACGCACATTCCACGGGGGCTACAGGCCAAAATGCCATTGAAATGGCCAACGATGTGGACCCCCGAACCCTGGCGCTTGAGGGTGTGGAGCGCATTGACCTGCACTTTCCCAAGTTCACCGATGGCCGCGCTTTCAGCCAGGCCTTTTTGTTGCGCCGCCGGCTCGGCTTCAAGGGTGAAATTCGTGCCACTGGCGACGTGCTGATTGACCAGCTGGTACAAATGCAGCGCAGCGGTTTTGATGCTGCGGTGCTGCGCGCAGACCAGAACATGGCTTTTGCACAGGCGCAGTTTGACCGATACAGCCGTTTCTACCAGGGGGACGCCGTCACGGTGCAACCCGCCTTCGCCCAACTCGCCCACAAGGAGGCCGCATGAGTGTCACCCCTCTCTTTCAGGCCGCACCCGCCGGTGCCGCCATCGAACTGAACGCACACCCCTCACGGGAATACGTCATCAAGGTCGCCGAGTCGCGCGCACTGCTGGCGCAGGCCGCCGTGCAATACGCGGCACCGAACCAAGGCGGGGCGCCCGAGGTTACGCAGGCGTCCAGCCTGGGCGCCGAAGACGTGGTGATCAGCCACATGATCAACAGCCAGGGCCTCGACATCGGCATCTTTGTGCTGGAGACCGGCAGGCTGCACGCTGAAACGTTGGCGCTTCTGACCCAGTTCAAGGCCACCTCGCGCGCGCCGGTCAGCGTTTTCACGCCCAACAAAGAGGCCGTCGTGCAATTTGTGGCCCGCGAAGGCAAAGACCCCATGCACACCAGCATTGTCCTGCGCAAGGAGTGCTGCAACATCCGCAAGATGGAGCCGCTGGCACGCGCACTGGAAGGCAAAAAGGCCTGGATCACCGGCCTGCGCCGCGAGCAGAGTGGCGCCCGTGCAGAGGTGCCACTGATCGATCATTCGGAACCCCGCACCAAACTCAACCCCCTGGCCAACTGGACCTGGGGTGATGTGTGGCACTACATCCGCATCAACCAAGTGCCTTACAACCCGTTGCACGACCAGTTTTTTCCCAGTATTGGCTGCGAACCCTGCACCCGTGCCATCAGCCTGGGGGAAGATTTCCGCTCCGGCCGCTGGTGGTGGGAAGCCGAGTTGGAAGGCGGCTCTGCCAAAGAGTGTGGCCTGCACGTCAAAGCATCCTCCGAATCCCAGAAAGCATCCGCATGAACGCTCGAAATGACCACCTGAACAGCAAAGACCTGCTCACCCACCTGAGCAACCAGCATCTGGATGCGCTGGAGGAAGAAACCGTCTTCATCCTGCGCGAAGTAGCCGCCGCCTTTGAGCGCCCCACCCTGCTGTTTTCGGGCGGCAAGGATTCACTGGTGATGCTGAAATGCGCCGAGAAGGCTTTTGGCGCGGGTCGCATTCCCTACCCGCTCTTGATGATCGACACCGGCCATAACTTCAAGGAAGTGACCGATTTCCGCGACTTCCGCGCCAAAGAACTCGCAGCTGAGCTGATCGTGCGCAGTGTGGAAGATTCGATGGCCCGCGGCACCGTGCGCCTGGCCCACCCTGGCGAGAGCCGCAACGTGCACCAGTCGGTCACGCTGCTCGAAGCGATTGACGAGTTCCGCTTTGACGCGTTGATCGGTGGCGCCCGCCGGGACGAAGAAAAAGCCCGCGCCAAGGAGCGCATCTTTAGCCACCGCGACAGCTTCGGCCAGTGGCAGCCCAAGGCCCAGCGCCCCGAGTTGTGGACGCTGTTCAACACCCGCCTGCAGCCCGGCGAACACTTTCGCGTGTTCCCCATCAGCAACTGGACCGAGCTGGACGTGTGGCAATACATTGAGCGCGAAAACATCGCCCTGCCGTCGCTCTACTACACCCACAAACGTGACATCGTGGAGCGCAAGGGCCTGCTGGTACCGGTAACTGAACTAACGCCTGCCAAAGCGGGCGAAGCCGTGGAATCGCGCGATGTGCGTTTTCGCACCGTGGGCGACATTACCTGCACCTGCCCGGTTGAAAGCCTGGCGGCTAACGCGGGCGATGTGGTGATTGAGACACTCTCGGCTGATGTGAGCGAGCGCGGTGCGACCCGCATGGACGACAAGACGTCCGAAGCCTCGATGGAAAAACGCAAGAAAGACGGGTACTTTTAAAATGACAACCGCTACAAAAATAATAGCTACTCCCGCAGCATCCACGAGGGCTAAGGATAAAATTGATACCCAGAGCGCCCTGCGTTTCATCACCTGCGGATCGGTGGACGACGGCAAAAGCACCCTGATTGGCCGCCTGCTGGTGGACAGCCGCTCAGTCATGCTCGACCAGTTGGCCAACGTGTCCAAAAGCGGCGAAGCCGACCTGGCCTTGTTCACCGACGGCCTCTCCGCCGAGCGCGAGCAAGGCATAACCATCGACGTGGCCTACCGCTACTTTGCGACACCCACGCGCAAGTTCATCATTGGTGACGCGCCCGGCCACGAGCAATACACCCGCAACATGGTCACTGCGGCCAGCAGCGCCCACGCCGCCGTGGTACTGGTGGACGCTACCAAGCTGAAATGGAATGTGGATGGGCTGGTTGAATTGCTGCCGCAGACCCGCCGCCACTCGCTCTTGGTGAACCTGCTGCGTGTGCCCGGCATTGTGTTTGCCGTGAACAAGCTCGACGCACTTGAGAGCGAAGACAAGCCAGAAACCCTGGGCAACGCTACCGCAGCATTCAACAAAATTCGCGAGGCGCTGCAAGCGTTTGCAGCCCATGCGGGCATTGCGGTCAGCGCCATCGTGCCGATTTCGGCCCTCAAAGGCAACAACGTGGTGCAAGCCAGCGAGGGCTGGTGCGGCTATACCGGCCCGAGCCTGTTGACGCTGCTGGAGCAGCTGCCAGTGACGGCGCCCGAGCTGGATGTGCCTTTCGCCTTTCCTGTGCAATGGGTCGAAAAATTCTCGGCATCCAGCGACACCAGCCAGGGTCGCCGCATTTTCTGGGGCCGTGTAGCCACCGGTTCGGTGCAACCCGGCCAGACCCTCTCCATCCTGCCTGGCGGCAAGACGGCCACTGTGGCCCAAGTGCTGAGTCACACCCGCGTGCCCGGCACTGTGACGGCAGGACATAGCGCCGGCATTGTGCTGGACCGCGAAGTAGACGTGTCACGCGGTGACTGGCTGCTGGCTTCCAACGATGCACCCAGCCATTTTGAGACGACGCGCGAAATCAAGGCCACAGTTGCCTGGATGGACGACGAACCTCTGGTTGCCGGCCGCGTGTACTGGGCGCTGCATGGCCACCGCTGGATCAAGGCCAAGGTCAAGCGCATCGTGCACAACCTGGACATCCATACGCTGGAAGAGCATGATGCGACGCAGATCGAGCCCAACGCCATCGGCCACATTGAGCTCAGCCTGCAAGAGCCCATTGCTGCGCTGCCTTACAGCCAGTCGCGTGTTTTGGGTTCATTGATTCTGGTGGACACCGCCAGCCACAAGACGTCGGGCGCTTTGCTTCTGAATTGATCTGAAGCAAGAAGAACCGCCGTATTCGCGACGCCTCGTACCCTTGTGACATGACGGGGCACCAAAAGCCAATAAAATCAAGGGGTTGATAAATTCATCCCCGCACATAAAACCAAAATGACCCACACCGTCACAGAAGCCTGCATCAAGTGCAAGTACACCGATTGCGTCGACGTTTGTCCCGTGGACTGCTTCCGCGAAGGCCCCAATTTCCTGACCATTGATCCGGACGAGTGCATTGATTGCGCGGTGTGTATCCCTGAATGCCCGGTGAACGCCATTTATGCCGAAGAAGATGTGCCCGCTGACCAACGCCACATGACCCAGCTCAACGCCGACCTGGCCAAGCTGCCCACCTGGAAAAGCATCACCAAGCGCAAAGCACCACTGCCCGAAGCGGAAGAGTGGAAAGACAAGACCGGCAAGCTGTCACAGTTGGTCCGCTGATTTCGTCCCCTGGTTCGGAGCGTTTGCACGTGACACTCCAAAAAGGTCTTATCGAGACCGATGCGGTCATTGTGGGCGCTGGGCCGGTTGGTTTGTTCCAGGTTTTTCAGTTGGGGCTCCTGGAAGTCAAAGCCCACGTCATCGACGCACTTCCCTACGCGGGCGGACAGTGCGCCGAGTTGTACCCGGACAAACCCATCTATGACATTCCAGCCATTGCCGTTTGCACCGGTCGTGAGTTGACTGATCGACTGCTCCAGCAGATTGCGCCGTTGGGCGCCACATTTCATTACAGCCAGCAGGTCACTGCGGTGCAAAAAAAGCCCGATGGGCGTTTTGCAATCTCCACCAGCCAGGGCACGCGCTTTCTGACAAAAACCGTATTCATCGCGGCTGGCGTAGGTGCGTTTTTACCCCGCACACTGAACATTGACGGTCTGGAGCGGTTCGAGGGCACCCAGCTGAACTACCGGGTTACCAACGCGGGCGACTACGCTGACAAAAACGTGATCATTGTGGGGGGCGACGACATCGCCCTGGACTGGGCACTGCAGTTGTGTGCGGCGCACCAGGACGGCCATCCCCACAAGGCCCGAAGCGTCACACTGCTGCACCGGCGCGACGTGCTGCAGGCCACACCATCCACGGTGGCGACCCTGCGTGCCCTGTGCCAGGCGCACCAGCTGCAATTTGTGGTGGGGCAGATTACCGGTCATGAAGAAGACCATGGATTGTTGACGGGCGCGCGGGTAACCGGAGTCGATGGTGTTGAAAGAGTGATCCCTGCGGACGCACTGCTGGTGTTTCTGGGCCTTTCGCCCAAACTCGGGGCCCTTGCCCATTGGGGCATGGACATGGAGCGCAAGCAGTTGCCAGTCGACACCGAAACGTTTTCAACCAGCATGCCCGGCATATTTGCCGTCGGTGACATCAACACCTACCCTGGCAAGAAAAAACTGATCGTCTGCGGTTTTCATGAATGCGTGTTGGCGGCCTACGGCTCCATGCCTTTTATTGCACCGGACAAGAAAGTTCTGCTCCAGTACACCACCACCAGCCCGCGACTGCACAAAGTGCTTGGCGTCGCGTCACCGGTACGGGCCTGAATGCGTCAATTACTGAAAATTTGCTCTTCGAGGCAAAAACCTCAAAAGATCACGTTATAATTTGAGGCTGCATTCCTCGATAGCTCAGTTGGTAGAGCGCCGGACTGTTAATCCGTAGGTCCCTGGTTCGAGCCCAGGTCGAGGAGCCAAAACTCCAAAAGGAAAGCACTTAGGTCAAAAGCCTAAGTGCTTTTTTCTTTTCCGCCCGAAAATGCATGAAAACTTTCTTCCGCCTATTTTTCAAAACACTGCGTGTCGTGCTTGGCCCGGTGATGCTGCTTTGGGAAATGATCAGTCGCCCGACTGCACTCAAGCGCCTGCCAGCCCAGCAAGCGGCAGTCGATCAGCAGTGCAAGGACCTCGCCTTGTACCAATTCAAAACCTGCCCGTTTTGTCTCAAGGTCAGGCAGGAGATGCATCGCTTGTCGCTCCCGGTTGAACGCCGTGACGCGCAATATGACGAAAAGAACCGAATGGCTTTGCTGCAAGGTTCGGGTCTGACTAAGGTGCCTTGTCTCAAAATCACCGACCATAGTGGTAAGGTGCAGTGGATGACCGATTCGGGCACGATCATTAGCTATCTGCGTGGGCGCTTTGCCGACAGTTGATTCCACGTTACTTCAGGAAAAGGAAAACATATTCATGAGCAAGCCAATCACCAAGTCAGCAATTGTGGAAGACGGGCTTCGTTACAAGTCCAAAGTCTCCGGCTCTCCGTTCCTCGCAACACCGTTTTCGGCAAGCACAACCATGTCCTGTTTCCTGTGTGGCAAGCACCGTCCGCGCACGGAGCTGATGACCCGCAAGCTGATCGGAAAATCCCAAACCGTCTGTTCGCCCAAGTGTGGATGAACGCCCGGCAATGGATTGCTTAGCTCAGCCCAGAGCCGCGTTCCGTTAGACCCTGTTTTCGAGCTGCACCCCTCAAGTCTCCAGATCGCGCTTGCGCTCCTCGAACGCCGTCTTGTTGATTTTGCCACCCGCGCCGGGCACGCCCAGACGCCCAACGAACAAGGGTGACGGTGCAAACCACCAAGAGCCTGCGCCGCAGGACATGAACGAATCTGAACAGGCCCCAAATGGCAATCGTGGTCAAATCGGTTTGATCGATACTTCCCCCAGACGTTCAATATGGTTTCTTCCATTTCATCGATTGCTCTCTCAGGCATGGCCGCGGCCCAGACCATGCTGAATTCATCTGCCCACAATATCGCCAACGTCAATACCGCAGGATTTCGCCGGCAGGAAGTCATCCAGACCGAGCAGCCATCCAGTGGTGTGTCCGCGTCAATCAAGAAGTCCCGTACGGATGGGGCTGCACTGGAGTCAGATATTGTGGCGCAGCTGCAGGCAAAGAATTCATTTTTGGCGAATCTTGCAGTTTTCAAAACCAGCAACAAATTGGCGGGTTCGCTGCTTGACACATCGGCGTAATTTGCGCAGCTGTACAGAGGTCAATCTTTGGTGCTACATTGAACCGCGTTCAGCCAACGATTCGGAGAATTTCTCATGAATAGAACCCTTGGAACAGTACTCGCGGCATTCGCTTTTTCTGGATGTGCCGGACTCCAGCCAGCACCATCCGCAACCGCGCAACTGGCGCCCACGAATGGAAACACGGCGACTGGACTGATTACATTCAAAAAGACGGCTGAAGGTGTGCTCGTGTCGGGTCAAGTTCAAGGACTTGCACCCAATACCGAACACGGTTTTCACATCCATGAAAAAGGTGACTGTTCCAGCGGCGACGGAATGAGTACGGGTGGGCATTTCAACCCGGATGGCAAGCGTCACGGAGCGCACAATGAAACTGAACACCACGCGGGTGACTTGCAGAGCCTCAAATCGGATGCGAATGGAGTAGCGAAGTTCAGCTACGAGTCACGCACTCTGTCGGTTGGCACTGGCATCACGGACGTGATTGGACATGGACTCATTGTTCACCGTGATCCAGACGACTTTAAAACACAGCCAACAGGCAATTCGGGGCCCCGCATTGCCTGCGCGGCAATCATCAAGGGTTAGTGTTGACTTTGTTCGTGCTACGTGGGCTGGCATACAGACAAACACGCTAACGAATGCTTCAATCGTTCCACTAACGCGTGCTTTGCTATCCTCGTTGAGGATGGGTTACGCGATGGAGACTGACATGTATATTGGTGGCGGCGTTCTCTTAATCATCATTCTTCTCATCATTTTTCTGCGATAGCGGGCTGGAGGCCCGTGAACTCTCAGTGTGTATCACGGGCCTCTGTACCGATTGAAATGCCAACGGTGCACCACAACTCCGATGCGTCTATTGACTTGACATAAGTCAACCCCCACGCGGATGGTCAGGCATAAACTGAACCGTATCCATATTTACCTAAAGGACCGCTTTCATGTTTTTCAATCATGCAGTTGTGTGGCTCGACAACCAGGAGGCGCACGTCATCCACTTCAATGCCGACGCGAGCGACACCGAAATCATCAAAACCAAGTCAAAGCACCCTCACCTCCATCACCACGCGGGTACGCTTGGAAGCGGCAATGTCTTGCCCGACGATCATTACCTGCACGAAGTGGTCACAGGGATCGCTGACGCCAAAGAGGTTCTTGTCGTCGGACCGGGATCTGCCAAACTGAAATTGATCAAGCACATACACGGGCATGATCCCAAGGTTGCAGAAAAGATTGTGGGTGTTGAAACGGTTGACCATCCGAGCGATCCGCAGTTGCTTGCCTATGCAAAGAAATACTTCGTCAAAGTGGACGGAATGCTGGGCGACAACTTCTAGGCTGCCTCGCCAGTGAGTGGGAACCACAATATTTAAATATCGTTTATAATCAACGGCTTACACTCTTCGCATCTTTTCCTGAGGCTGATACGGTCAATCCATCGTTGCCAAGCCACAGCCCTGATCGAGGAGCCAAAATCAGGCCTCACGGCTGCAAAAAGCCCCGCTATTTATTCTTAGTGGGGTTTTTTCTTTTCTGGCGAGGAAACCACGCTTCATGAAAGACCATTACGCATCCCTTGGCGTCACGGGCGCAGCGACCCTTGCTGAAATAAAAAAAGCCTTCCGACAAAGGGCCGCCCTGCACCATCCGGATCGAAACGACCACGTCGATGCACCCGAGCGTTTTCGAGCAGTGCAAGAAGCCTACGAAGTGCTTTCAGATGATGCCAAACGCCAAGCGTACGACGACAACCGCCGCCGCAACCTGCTGGACAGCCCCATCGACACCGCGCGTGAAATCTGGCAAAACTACTTTAACCGTCTCATTTAAATCCACTCAGGCATGAATATTTCCCCCTACTTTCGCAACCTGCGTTCGGCTTACAACGCAGAAATTGATGACTTGACGTTTGACTCTGAAGGACTCAACGTGCTTGGAAAGCGACTGAAACAACAGCGCAAGGAAATCGGTTTTCTGGTCAATATGCTGGAACTCAGTCCAGAAATGGTGGCCGTCGTGTTCCACCAGGGCTTTCGTTTCAAGTCAGCTGCGGCTATGGATCATTTGCTGACCCATGAGTCGGATGAACTGCCTGAGTGGGAAAGCCTGACGCACGCGATTGAGCTGGAGCCGTGGACACAGGATCTGGTTCAGGTTGTCATGAAGCAGCCCATGGGTGAATGGTTTCTAACGGTTGCCGCAGGCCTGGAATACATGCGCAACAAGCCCGATAGCACCCAGACCCACTCAAAAGACCACGAGGAAGATGACAGCAAAGACGATGATGAGAATGAAGACAGCGATGCCCGTGTTCGCGAAGAAGCCGGAGCCGACTGGATGGTCGAGCAAGGCTTCGACCGCAAAGACTGATCCAAAAATTATTCACTGACCTGAAGCACCGCATGAACCACCTCGCACTCATTGCAAAAACCCAAAGTCTGATCGCAGCTGGCGACATTGTTGGCGCTGAATCCGCCTTGGTGGAGCTGGCAGATTCGGAGGGCGATCATGCCCTGATGGTGGTGCTGGAGCAACTGCCACCCAAGGACATCCTGGCGGTCATCCGCGAGTATGACAACTCGAAGGAGTCGGTCATCAATCTGCTGGTCACGCCGGCGATGTTTGCGCGCGCAGTGGTTATCGAAAAGCAATACAAAGACCTGAGCCGCACTCACCTGCGGGGCATGGTCAACTCGGTCATTTTTCGGGAAGACGCGGACTCGGTCGAGTTCCTGAACGCAATTGGCGACCTGGAAGGCGGCAGCGAGGCGCTGGCCGACTACTTCTCCGAAAAGTGGAGTCGCATTGAAGCGTTTGCCCGCACCGGTACCTTTGATTCGGTCGAAGACGATGGCGAAATGCTTTCGGAAACCGCCCTGCTGTCATCTGCCTATGTCCCTGCACGCCTGGAGCTTGATGAAGTGGCCGACCAGGACTGGATGCAAATGGCCTGGCTCCTGCGCTACGAATGCCCTGATCTTTTCATTGAAATGGTCATGGTGCTGCGCGCCAAAGCCCGCGCCCATGACATGGGTCTGGGTGATGAAGAGGAACTGGAAGAAGACGACGGCAAGGTCGAGACAGGCGACACCGATCGCGGCAAGGCCACGCCAGCCGCCCGTGATGATGACGAGGAATCGGCAATCTAACGATGTCTACGCCTTCTGCCTCCAATATTCAGGGTGTTTCGCTATTTGATGCACGACCTTTTTTTGAAAAAGCGTTGGTCTATGGCACACAGAACGGCATTCTCGATCAAGCCAAACTGGATGCCATAGCGAACGATGCACCCAAAGGGATGGTACAAATTGCGCGCTACTTTGGTACCGAATTTTTGCGACCCGAGCTGGAAAAGGCCAAAGAACGCATGGTCAATCTGGTCAGCCTGAATCTGGAGACCAGCAGCGGCGGTGACCTGCGACTGGCAGCTGGGGCACTGCGTGATCACTCGTTTTTGTCGCGTTCCAAAGGCGGATCGGACATGCTCAAAGCCCTGATCGCCATGCCGCAAAACAGCCACTTTGGTATGAATGAACACCGCGGCTTCACCGATGACGACATCCCGCTGCTGGCCAAGTGGACCTTGCGCAGCTTGCCCGAGTACCAGGTGGAACTCGCGCAGCGCCGCCAGGTAGCACAAGTGGTGGACGCAGCCATCTGGCTGGCAGACCGGCTGGGACTGGACGCCGATGTGCTGGAAGAGGCCGGCAAAGACGCCGAAGCCGTGATCCGCACTGGCCTGCTGACGCTGGCCTGCAAACGTACGGATATGCCTGACTGGGTGGCATTTGAGAAAATGGTGGGGGCACTGCGGAAAAAATACGCTGCAGATGCCGCCGTATTTTCCATTCCGCTGCCAAAGGAACTCCCTGAAGCATTCAAAGCGGTGGTGAAGAGCGTGCAGCAATCGGTTATGAGCGACTTGCCGAAAATTCTGGACGCCAAGCTGCCGGTGCGCAAACTGTTTGACCAGACACCCGCGTTCATGGGCCGCTATTTCTGGCTGGAAGATGGTTTGAGCGAGGTGGACTATTTCGATCGCAACGCGTCTGCCGCCTGGACCAAGGCCACCGGCGGCCACAGCGATGACAGCTCGCTGCTCACGCTGTTTTTGTGTGTGGCCGCAGGCAGCACGCCCAAGACCGTATTGACAGAGAAAAGCGCGTCCACACTGATACGCAAGATCCGAAAATCAGCGATCCAACCAGAACTGGCCAGCGCCTTCATTCTGAAGAATGCACCCGATCAACACCAGGACGACTATGTGCACCTGTGGAGCGACTTTGTGGATGAGGCCCTGCCCACACTGCGCAGTGATCTGGACTATGCCCTCAAGGATGCCATGGCATTGCTGCGGCGTGAATGCAATATCGGACCGCGGATTCACGTCTGAAGCGCAACTTTGTGTGAAACCGGTTCCCAACCGACGGCGGTCGAACTCGGGCTTCTGGCGCGCAAATTGCACTGAATTGACGAATCCGCTACAGTGCAATGTCGAATGAAACCAGAGGGAGTCTCCGTGAAAAACAAGCCATACGAACCGGCTTTCACCCAAGCGCCCACCCGAGCGCAAGCCCAGGACCGTTATCAACCCGGAGACCCCATTCCGGTGCCAGAAGTCAGCGAGGCCAACACCGAGTCGGCGTGGGCGCTTTTCTCCGAACTCGCGCAAGGCACTGACCTTCAAAAAACAATACCGGCATCCTTGATGGATGAGCAGGCAGGCCTGCAAAAACCGTGAACCTATTCATTTTTGATCGATTCCCCATGACCCCTTATCGCCTCGTTTTTGCCTTGCTGGCCCTCCTGACGCTGTTGCTGGGCGGCTGCTCCCGCCAGGATGTCCCCACGGCGGCAAACCCGGTCAAACGCGAGATATCGATAGAGACCGTCGCTGCGCAAGCCAAAGGATTTGCCGCCGGTTCCCTGATGAGCACCAACACCGTCTATGTTTTCTTTGACCCGCAATGCCCGCACTGCGGGCACTTGTGGGAAGCCGCCCTCCCGTTGCACAAGAAGACCCGGTTTGTCTGGATTCCTGTGGCACTCATCAACGCCACGAGCGCGTCACAGGGCGCCGCGCTGCTGTCTGCAACCAGCCCGGTAGACCTGATGAGCACACACGAGGCATCCCTGCTGGCGGGCAAAGGTGGCATATCCGCGTCATCCAGCGTCGCCACGGATGTGGAGCAAGCCATCAAGGCCAACACCCAGCTGCTCAACAGTTTCGGGGCTGAGTCGGTTCCGTTCATCGTGGCCAAAAACCAGCAAAGCGGTTTAACCATCAGTCGGGAAGGCGCTCTCACCACCGCTGCATTGGTCGAGTTGTTGGGGTTGGACCCTGTGGCGCGGTAATTCACTGACGCAAACCATTGGACTGATAGCCACCGCCATCTTTGGCCTGGCGCTGATCCAACCCTGTTCTACCAAATTCTTCGATTAGAGCTTTTATTTGGCTTCCGGGCTTTTGTACTGATGGTGGCCACGTTGCATCTACAACTTCTGGCTCAACGCCTTTTCAATGGCCGTCGTGACATTGATGTTTTCGGGAAGGACCTGGCTGGAGAAATTGGCAACCACCTTGCCGCTGCGATCAATCAGGTACTTGTGGAAATTCCAGCCCGGAGCCACTTTGGTCGCCTGAAACAGCTCTTCATACAAGGCGTTTCGGTTGGAGCCCTTGACCACCGCCTTCGAAAACATCGGGAACTTCACCCCGTAGGTGTTGAAGCAAAAGTCGGCAATCTCTTTGGATGAACCGGGCTCCTGCTTGCCAAAGTCGTTCGATGGGAAACCCAGCACCACCAGACCTTTGCTCCGGTATTTGGCATACAAGGCTTCCAGCCCCTCGTACTGGCCGGTGAATCCGCAATAGCTGGCGGTGTTGACGACCAGCACCACCTTGCCCGCGTACTGACACAGGTTTTGGGGGGCGTCGTCCTGCAGCCGGGGAAACTGCTTCTGCAGGATGGCGGGGCAAGACGCTGGTGCCGGTGCGGCTGCGGGCGCAGCCTGGGCCAACCCAACCGGCGCAACGCCAATCGCCCCGAAAACACCCAAAAGCGCGAAAAACAGGGTGTGGCGAGCAGGAAAATAAACTAAGCGATCTTTTTTCATACCGATCAGTATAGATGCCCGCGAAAGTCCTTAACCGACCCAACGTCTTGCGTTGTGCCACAGCTCCATCCACGGGCTGTGCGCGTTTTGATCCAGGCGGGTCCAGCTCATCTGGATGTTGCGGAACACGCGCTCGGGGTGCGGCATCATGGCGGTGAAGCGGCCATCCGCCGTGGTCACGGCCGTCAGGCCTGCCGGACTGCCGTTCGGGTTGAACGGATACGCCTCGGTGGCAGCGCCAGCGTTGTCGGTGAAGCGCATGGCCGCAAGGGCCTTGCTGGCGTCGCCCCGGTACTTGAAGTTCGCATAGCCTTCGCCATGCGCCACAGCAATCGGCAAGCGCGCGCCCGCCATACCGGCGAAGAACAGCGATGGCGACTCCAGCACCTCCACCATGCTGAGGCGCGCCTCAAAGCGCTCGCTCTGGTTGGTGGTGAAACGCGGCCAACTCTCAGCGCCCGGAATGATGTCGGCCAACTCGGCAAACATCTGGCAGCCGTTGCACACGCCCAGACCAAAGGTGTCTTCGCGGCCAAAGAAGGCCTTGAACTGGTCGGCCAGCACCGCGTTGAACGTGATCGAGCGGGCCCAGCCAATGCCAGCGCCCAGCGTGTCGCCGTAGCTGAAGCCACCGCAGGCCACCACGCCCTTGAAGTCTTCCAGCTTGGCGCGGCCGCTTTGCAGATCGGTCATGTGCACGTCAAAGGCCTCAAAGCCCGCTTCGGTAAACGCGTAGGCCATTTCCACATGCGAGTTGACGCCCTGCTCGCGCAGCACTGCAACGCGCGGGCGACTCAGCATGAGCGCGGGGCTTGATGGTGCAGAGTTTGCTATGTTTTTAATAGCTTCTTGCGCAGACTCCACGGGGGCTTCAGGCATAAATATGTGTAATCCCGGATCGGACAGCGCACCCGCGCCAGCGTGTTCAGCGTCTGCGCAAACGGGGTTGTCGCGCTGCTGGCAAATCTTCCAGCTCACGCTGTCCCACACCTGGTGCAGGTCGTGCAGCGGGGCTTTGAAAACCGCCTTGGCGTCGCGCCAGATTTGCAGTTCACCCTTGCCCGCGTCGATCGTGGATGACGCAGGGCGCGTCTTGCCAACAAAGTGGCTGAAGGCCGAGAGGCCATGTTCGCGCAGCGTCTGCATCACATCGCCCCGCTCAGTCGTGCGCACTTGCAACACCACACCCAACTCTTCAGTAAACAAAGCCTGCAGCGTGCGCTCTTCACGGCGCGCGCCCACCTGCCCGGCCCAATTTTTGCTGTCGCCCACATCCATGCGGCTGTCCGAGATGCCATCGCCTTCGGTCACCAGCATGTCCACATTCAGCGACACGCCCACGCGGCCCGCAAATGCCATCTCAGTGACTGCGGCCAACAGGCCACCGTCGCTGCGGTCGTGGTAGGCCAAAATCTTGCCCGTTGCGCGCAAGGCGTTCACGGCGTTGACCAGGTTCACCAGGTCTTGCGGGTTGTCCAGATCCGGCACTTCGTCGCCCATCTGGCCCAGGGTTTGCGCCAGCATGCTGCCGCCCATGCGGTGTTTGCCGTGTCCCAGGTCGATCAACACCAGCGTGGTGTCTTCGTCTGCATTCAACTGCGGCGTCAGCGTGCCACGCACATCTGCCAGGGTGGCAAAGGCAGTGACGATAAGCGACACGGGGGATGTGACCTTTTTAGCGCCACTGTCGTCTTTCCACTGTGTGCGCATGGACAGCGAATCTTTGCCGACCGGAATGGACACACCCAGCGCCGGGCACAACTCCAGGCCCACCGCCTTGACGGTGGCGTAGAGCGCCGCGTCTTCACCCGGTTCGCCGCAAGCCGCCATCCAGTTGGCCGACAGCTTGACGCGGGGCAAATCAATCGGTGCAGCCAGCAAATTGGTAATCGCCTCGGCCACGGCCATGCGGCCAGACGCAGGCGCGTTCACCGTCGCCAGCGGGGTGCGTTCACCCATGGCCATCGCCTCACCGGCAAAGCCTTTGTAGTCGGCCAGCGTGACCGCGCAATCGGCCACTGGCACTTGCCACGGGCCCACCATCTGGTCGCGGTGGGTGAAACCACCCACGCTACGGTCGCCAATGGTGATCAAAAAGCGTTTGGATGCCACCGTGGGGTGGGCCAGCACGTCGATCACGGCTTTTTGCAGGTCCACACCGGTCAGGTTGACGGGTGCAAATTGGCGCGCCACGGTCTGCACATCGCGGTGCATTTTGGGCGGCTTGCCCAGCAACACGTTCATGGGCATGTTGACCGGTGCCCCCACGCTTGTCGCTTCGCGTACTGCGCTGCCCCCCGAGGGGGCTGTGCTTGCTTGGGGCGGCCCTGCGCGGCGCACGGCGTCTTCATCCGAGACCACCAACTGCCGTTCTTCGGTAGCCACGCCCACCACGGAAAACGGGCAGCGCTCGCGCTCGCACAGGGCTTTGAACATCTCCAGCGACTCGGGGGCGATGGCCAGCACATAGCGTTCCTGGCTCTCGTTGCACCAGATTTCTTTGGGCGCCATGCCGCTCTCTTCGAGCGGAACGGCGCGCAGGTCAAAGCGGGCACCGCGCCCGGCGTCGTTGGTCAACTCGGGGAAGGCGTTGGAGAGGCCACCCGCGCCCACGTCGTGAATCGCCAGAATGGGGTTAGCGCGTTGGTCGGCAGAGCCCTCGCCCAGCATCCAGCACTGGTTGATGACCTCTTGCGCCCGGCGTTCGATCTCGGGGTTGCCACGCTGTACCGAATCAAAATCCAGCGCGGCAGCGTTGGCACCTGTGGCCATGGAGCTGGCGGCACTGCCGCCCATGCCAATGCGCATGCCGGGGCCGCCCAGCTGAATCAGCAAGCTGCCGGCGGGGAATTCAATCTTGTGGGTTTGGGTGGCATCAATCACGCCCAGGCCACCGGCAATCATGATCGGCTTGTGGTAGCCGCGCTGCACGGTGTCCACATTACTGGTCACGCTTTGCTCGTATTCGCGGAAGTAGCCCAGCAGGTTGGGCCGTCCAAATTCGTTGTTGAAGGCCGCGCCACCCAAAGGGCCCTCGGTCATGATCTGCAGCGGGCTGGCAATGTGGTCGGGTTTGCCAAATGCCTCGGCACCCTCTTGCGTCCAGAGTTTGGATACGGTGAATCCGGTCAGACCCGCTTTGGGCTTGGAGCCGCGCCCGGTGGCTCCTTCGTCACGAATCTCTCCGCCCGCGCCAGTCGACGCACCGGGGAATGGCGAGATGGCTGTGGGGTGATTGTGGGTTTCCACCTTCATCAGGATGTGGTTTATTTCGCTATGCTTTTCATAGCTGGCTGCGCATATTCCATGGGGGCCAGAGGCCGATTCGGCCTTCATTCCTGCCGATTTGGCTGTGAACCGTTCCACCTGCACGCCCTCCATAACGGAGGCGTTGTCCGAGTAGGCCACCAGCATGTGCTGGGGGTTTTGTTGGTGCGTGTGGCGAATCATGCCAAACATGCTTTGGTCTTGCGCAACGCCGTCAATGGTGAATTGCGCGTTGAAAATCTTGTGGCGGCAGTGCTCGCTGTTGGCCTGCGCAAACATCATCAGCTCCACGTCGGTGGGGTTGCGCTGCAGCTGGGTAAAGGCGTTCACCAGATAGTCAATCTCGTCACCCGCCAGCGCCAGACCAAAACGGATGTTGGCTTCCTCCAAAGCAGCTTTGCCACCGCCGAGCACATCCACATGGTCCATGGGCGCAGCCTGCAGCGCGCTGAACAGGCCCAGCGCCTGGGCACGGTCAAACAGCGCACTCTCGGTCATGCGGTCGTGCAGCAGATCAGCCACTTGCGCCAACTGGGCCGGGGTCAGGGCGGATTTGGAGATCAAGCCGTTCTTCAGCGTCAGGCGGTATTCCACCAGTCGCTCGATGCGTTTCACGGAAAAACCGCAGTTATGGGCAATGTCGGTGGCCTTGGAAGCCCACGGCGACACGGTTCCCAGCCTGGGCGAAACCACGATCAGCGTTCCCTCGGTGGAGCCGGCATAAGGGTCACCGTAAGTGAGCAGAGCCGCCAATTGAGCTGAAAGCGCGGCATCGGGCGCGGCATCAGACGCCACCAAGTGCACAAAGCGCGCCGAAATGCTGGATATCTTGTCGTGAATGGCCACTAAGCCGGGCAACAGTTGCTGAATGCGGAAACTGCTCAGGGCGTTGCTGCCCTCGAATGGGGTGATGTGCAGGGTCACTGGGGCGGCCTTGAAGATGGGCTGAGGAAAGCCTTCAATTTTACCTGCCCGCGACAGGTTAAAAGGCCAGTGGGATAATTGACTCATGACTATCACTTACAAAGACGCCCAGGGCATTGCGGGCATGCGTATTGCGGGCAAGCTCGCCTCCGAAGTTCTGGATTACCTGACGCCCTTCGTCAAGCCCGGTGCGACCACCAACGACTTGGACAAACTGGCCTATGACTACATCACCCAGGTACAGGGCGCCATTCCCGCGCCACTGAACTACATGGGCGGCGGCTCCACGCCCTACCCCAAGTCCATCTGCACCTCAATCAACCACCAGGTCTGCCACGGCATTCCCAACGACAAACTGCTCAAAAAGGGCGACGTACTCAACATTGACGTGACGGTTATCAAGGACACCTGGCACGGTGATACCAGCCGCATGTTCATGGTTGGCGAGGTGTCCATTGCCGCCAAACGCCTGAGCGCCATCACCTATGACGCCATGTGGCGCGGCATCATGATGGTCAAGCCCGGAATCCACCTGGGTGACATTGGCCACTCCATCCAGCAATTTGCCGAAGGCCACGGTTTCAGCGTCGTGCGTGAGTTTTGCGGCCATGGCATTGGCCAGGTCTTTCATGAAGAGCCGCAGGTTCTGCACTACGGGCGCCCCGGCACGCTGGAAATGCTGAAAGAAGGCATGACCTTCACGATCGAGCCCATGATCAATGCCGGCAAAAAAGACATCAAGGACGGGCCCGAAAAAGACGGCTGGACGATTGTCACCAAAGACCACTCGCTGTCCGCCCAATGGGAGCACACCATTCTGGTGACCCCCACCGGCTACGAGGTCATGACCCTGTCGGCAGGCAGCCCCCCAATACCCGCGTTTGTTCCGGCCCAGGCCACCGCCTGAACCCGGCAGTCACCTGGTGAGCGAAGTATCCCCTCAGGTGGTGGACCTGCCTGCGCTGCGTGCCGAGTACCGTACCCAAAAAGGGCTGCTGTTGCAGGCGATTGGCCAGCGAAGGGCCACTGCGCGCGATGTGCGCCAAGCGCTGCACCGCTTGGCGCAACTGGCCGATGGCTTGCTTAGAAAGTTGTGGGAGCACGCGGGTCTGCAGTCCCCGTTTGCCTTGCTGGCCGTCGGTGGCTTTGGCCGCGGCGAACTGTTTCCCTACTCCGATGTGGATGTGCTGGTGCTGCTGCCCGATGCCTTTGCTCCCGAAGACGACCCCGCGCTCAAGAGCCAGATCGAATCCTTCATCGGTAGCTGCTGGGATACCGGGCTGGAGATTGGCTCCAGCGTGCGTACCCTGAGCAGTTGCCTGGCGGAGTCTGAAAAAGACGTCACTGTCCAAACCGCGATGCTGGAATGCCGGCTGATCACCGGCAACGGCGCCTTGGTGAAACAGTTTCAAACTGCCTTCTTCGCGGCCATGGACCCCCAGGCTTTTTTTGTGGCCAAGACCCTGGAGCTGCGTCAGCGCCACACCAAATTCGATAACACGCCCTACTCGCTTGAGCCCAACTGCAAGGAGTCCCCCGGTGGGCTGCGCGACTTGCAGGTCATTCTGTGGGTAGCCAAAGCCGCAGGCTACGGCGACAACTGGAAAGCGCTGGCGGCCAACGGGCTGGCCACGTCCTTTGAAGTGAAGCAGATCCAGCGCAACGAGTCCCTGCTGTGGCTGATACGCGCCCGACTGCACCTGATTGCCAAGCGGCGCGAAGACCGCCTGGTTTTCGACATGCAAAACGCCGTGGCGGAATCCTTTGGGTATGGTGACCAAGCCCCCGGTACCGACCAGAAAACGTTCGTCCGCGCCAGTGAAGCGCTGATGAAGCGCTATTACTGGGCCGCCAAGGCTGTCGCCCAGCTCAACCAGATCTTGTTGCTCAACATTGAAGAGCGGCTCAATCCCTCCACCCACGAACCCCGGCGCATCAACGACCACTTCAATGACAAGGCAGGGATGCTGGAGGTGGCGAGTGACGACCTGTACAAGCGCGAGCCCCACGCCATTCTGGAGACCTTTCTGGTCTACCAGCAAACGGTCGGCATCAAGGGACTGTCGGCGCGCACGCTGCGCGCCCTGTACAACGCCCGTGACCTGATGGATGCCCGGTTCCGCAATGACCCGGTCAACCGCGACACGTTTCGCAAAATCCTCATGGCACCCGAGGGCACCACGCACGCCATGCGGCTGATGAACCAGACCTCGATTCTGGGGCGCTACCTGTGGGTTTTTCGCAAGATCGTGGGACAGATGCAGCACGACCTGTTCCACGTCTACACCGTAGACCAGCACATCCTGATGGTGCTGCGCAACGTGCGCCGTTTTTTCATTGTGGAACACGCGCACGAGTACCCGTTCTGCTCGCAGCTGGCGGCTGGCTGGGACAAGCCCTGGCTGCTGTACATCGCAGCGCTGTTCCACGACATCGCCAAAGGGCGTGGTGGCGACCACTCCGACCTCGGTGCCATGGAGGTGCGGCGGTTCTGCAAACAGCACGGATTTCCGCGCGAAGACTCCGAGCTGATTGAATTTGTGGTGCACGAGCACCTCACCATGAGCCGCATTGCCCAGAAGTCGGACCTGAGCGACCCCCAGGTGATTGCCGACTTTGCCAAACGCGTCGGCACCGAACGCAAACTCACCGCCCTGTACCTGCTGACCGTCGCGGACATCCGCGGCACATCCCCGAAAGTGTGGAATGCCTGGAAGGGCAAACTGCTGGAAGACCTGTACCGCTATACCACCCGGGCCCTGGGTGGACGTGCCCCGGACCCGGACGCCGAGGTCGAGGCCCGCAAGCGCGAGGCCCTGGTCCTGGTGGCCATGCACTCCCTGCCCTTTGAGGCCCACAAGCCACTGTGGGACACGCTGGATGTGGGCTACTTCATGCGCCATGACGCGGTCGATATCGCCTGGCACACCCGGCAACTGTCGCGGCTGGTGGGCTCCAGCAAGGCCATCGTTCGGGCACGCCGCTCACCGGCGGGCGAAGGACTGCAGGTGCTGGTCTACACACCGGATCAACCCGACCTGTTTGCTCGCATCTGTGGCTATTTCGACCTGAATGGTTTCAGCATTCTGGATGCCCGCATCCACACTGCCAAAAATGGCCATGCGCTGGACACCTTTCAGGTGGTGACCGCATCCAGCCCCGACGAATACCGTGAAATCACCAGCATGATCGAAAACGGTCTTGCCAAAGCCATCACGGATGCCGGCCCCCTGCCCGCGCCCGGTCGGGGCCGTGTGTCGCGCCGGGTCAAGAGCTTTCCGATTGCGCCTCGCGTGACCTTGAGCCCCGATGAAAAAGGGCAGCGCTGGCTGCTGAACATTTCCGCCAGCGACCGCGTGGGCCTGCTCTACAGCGTGGCCCGTGTGCTGGCCAAGCACCAGATCAACCTGCAACTGGCCAAAGTGGCCACGCTGGGCGAGCGCGTCGAGGACACTTTTTTGGTGGATGGCCCCGAACTGCAGCACAACCGAAAGCAAATTGAAATCGAGACGGAGTTGCTCGAAGAGCTATCAAAACAATAGCTTCCCACGCATATTCCACGGGGGCTAGCGCCCCAAATGGCTCTCAATCATCCTCGGTGGCGTCGATATCCGGAAACAGCACTTCGGTGTAGCCGAACCTGGAGAAGTCGCGCACGCGCATCGGGTACAGCTTGCCAATCAGGTGGTCGCACTCATGCTGCACCACGCGGGCGTGGAAACCGTCTACCGTGCGGTCAATCGGGTCTCCGTATTGATCGAAACCGGTGTAACGAATGTGGGACCTGCGCGGCACCACGCCGCGCAGGCCGGGTACGGACAGGCAGCCTTCCCAATCGTCTTCCTCGGCCGCGCTCAAGGGGGTGATCACCGGGTTGATCAGTACCGTAGGAGGCACCTGCGGGCGGTCCGGGTAGCGCGGATTGAAGTCGTTGGAGCCAAAGATCACCAGCTGCAGATCGACGCCGATTTGCGGGGCCGCCAGACCTGCGCCGTTGACTGCGCGCATGGTGTCCAGCAGATCGCTGATGAGCAGGTGCAGGGCATCGGAATCAAAGTCGATCTCGGGTACCGGCTGCGCCACGCGCAGCAGGCGGGCATCGCCCATTTTGAGAATGTCATGCACCGCCATCAGTTGTTTCCTTCCAGCAAGGCGATCATCGCCGCCTCGTCAATAACCGCCACACCCAGTTCCTGTGCTTTGGTGAGCTTGCTGCCGGCCTCTGCACCGGCCAACAGGTAATCCGTTTTTTTGCTGACGGAACCAGCCACCTTGGCGCCAGCGGCTTCCAGTCGGTCTTTGGCGTCGTCGCGGCTCAAGGTGGGCAAGGTGCCGGTAATCACAAAGGTTTTTCCAGCAAGCGGCTTGGGGGTCTGGGCGGCAGGTTCGCCCTCTTCCCAGGTGACGCCACAGGCGCGTAATTGCTCCACCACCTCGCGGTTGTGCGGCTGGTCAAAGAAGGTGCGCAGGCTCTCCGCCACGATCGGGCCGACGTCGGCCACCTCCAGCAACTGCGCCACCGGGGCGTCCATGATGGCGTCGAGCTTTCCGAAATGCTTGGCCAATGCTTTGGCCGTGGCCTCGCCCACATGGCGAATGCCCAAGCCGAACAGGAAACGCGGCAGCGTCGTTTGCTTCGATTTTTGTAGCGCCTCCAGCAGGTTCTGTGCGGACTTGTCGGCCATTCGGTCCAGGGCCGCCAGCGCCACCAGCCCCAGGCGATACAGATCAGGCAGGGTGTTGACGATGCCCGCCTCCACCAGCTGGTCGACCAGTTTGTCACCCAGGCCCTCCACCTCCACCGCGCGGCGCTGGGCAAAATGCAGGATGGCCTGCTTGCGCTGGGCGCTGCAAAAGAGGCCACCGGTACAGCGGTAGTCGGCTTCGCCTTCCTCCCGTACCGCGACTGATCCACACACCGGGCAGATGCGGGGCATGGTGAACACCGGGGCATCGGACATGCGCTTGTCCAACAGCACCGACACCACTTCGGGAATCACATCGCCTGCCCGGCGCACGATGACGGTATCGCCCACCCGCACGTCCTTGCGGCGGGCTTCGTCTTCGTTGTGCAGTGTGGCATTGGTAACGGTCACACCACCAACAAAAACCGGGGCCAGCTTGGCCACCGGGGTGAGCTTGCCTGTGCGGCCGACCTGCACGTCAATCCCCAGTACCGTAGTGAGCTGTTCCTGCGCGGGGTATTTGTGTGCCACGGCCCAGCGCGGTTCACGGGTCACAAAACCCATCTTTTGCTGCAGGGCCAGACTGTTGACCTTGTAGACCACGCCGTCAATGTCGTAGGGCAGCTGGTCACGCTCACACCCCATGCGCTGGTGGTACGCTATCAATTCAAGAGCACCTTGCGCAAGACCCACCTGGGCTGCGACCGGAAAACCCCATGTTTTCAGGGTTTGCAGCATCCCGTAATGGGTCTCAAAGGCGGGCCCTCCCTGCTCTACCGGTGTGACTTCACCCACGCCGTAGGCGAAAAAGCTCAAGGGTCGCTGTGCAGCAATGCGGGGATCGAGCTGGCGCACCGCACCGGCGGCCGCATTGCGCGGGTTCACAAAGGTTTTCTCCCCTTTTTCGCCCTGCGCAATGCGCTGGCGTTGCCGCTCATTCAAGGATTCGAAATCATCGCGCCGCATATAGACCTCGCCCCGCACCTCCAGAACCGGCGGTGCCTCGGCGGGCAAGCGCAGAGGAATCTGGCCAATGGTACGGATGTTCTGCGTCACATCCTCCCCGGTTTCCCCGTCTCCGCGGGTGGCTGCCTGCACCAGAACGCCGTACTCGTAACGCAGGTTCATGGCCAAGCCGTCGAATTTGAGTTCGGCCACATACTCCACCGGCGGATCGGCCTCTGGCAGACCCAGCTCTTTGCGAACCCGGGTGTCAAAATTGTGTGCGCCGGTGGCTTCGGTATCGGTCTCGGTGCGGATGCTGAGCATGGGCACCGCGTGACGCACTGGCGCAAACTGGTCCAGCGGTTTGCCACCCACCCGCTGAGTGGGTGAATCTGTCGCCACCCACTCGGGATGCGCGGCTTCCAGCGCCTGCAGTTCCTGGAACAAGCGGTCGTATTCCACATCGGGAACCGAGGGCGCATCCTGAACGTAGTACTGATGGGCATACCCATGCAGCAACCGGCTCAGTTCTTCCATTCGCTGTTCGTTAGAGGGTCTCACAGCGTCAGCCCCTGCTGCAGAGAACAAATCCAGATTGACCATCAGTCGACCCCGCCGATCAATCAGGAAAACAGGCGCCGTGCCAGCAGCGAGCCCGCTGCCAGATCCCGTTGTTCGAGCATGTCGTACAGCGATTGCAACTCGGTGCCAATCACATCCATGGTCTGTGGAGCCAGTGGCTGGCCATTGTCATCCGTCACCACGCCATCCATGGTTTGCGCCAGCGCCAAGGCAGCTTCTCGCATGCGCTCAAAGGGTTGTTCGCTGCGCTCTACCTGCGGTACGTCCAGGTGCAGCGACAGCTCCCGAATGGCCGACTGTGCCGGGTCTTCGGCCAAGGCGGCTTGGGAATCAAAACTCAAAACCAGCAGGGGCGCCATGCCCTCCACGCTCGCGGGCAGCACCATGCGCCCCGGAATCACACCCGCAATAAACCCCAGACGCGATGCGTTTTGGGCAATGTAGCCCGGGCTCCACGAAGCATTGCGAGCCCGGATCGTGAATCCCAATTGGGCATCGTGTGCGCTGGCGAACTGGTCCAGCTCGCGCGCCCTGGCCACTTCATCCCGCATTTCAGGAAACTCGGGCGTGCCATTGATGGTGTCAGCAAACGCCTGCGTCTTGACGACAAACTCGGAATACTCGATGTCGTTGAGCGCGCCCGAGCGGTTAGCCAGCTGCACTCCAGCCTGAAACCCCCCGTAACGCTGCCCCGGCGCCGGTGGCTCCCATACCAGGGTCTGCAGGTTGTAGCCTTCAATCGCAAACGGCTTGCTGCCCGCCCGCCGTGTGGCTGGCAGGGCGGCCAGGGCGGCATCACCGGACACGGCGGTCGCCGGGCCATCCAGCGCAATGGTGGCGATCACGTCGATCAACGAGTCCATGACGGGACGCCGGGCGACTGCGGGCAATGGAAACGGGTTGCTATCGAGTTCCGGCTCCGTCAGGGTCGGCTCCCGGCCTGCCACGGCAAGCCCGTCGGAGCCAGCCTCCGGCAGAGCCTGTCGCGGCGCATTTTTGCGCGAGCTCCAGGCACCGTGGGCGACCACCGCGGCGAGGATCACTCCGCCCGCAACCGCCAAACCAATCTGTAAATTACTCATGCTTTTCGTCGATCCATCAGGCCAGCTCAGCCAGTGTGATGGCGGACTCCATGTCCACGGCAACAATGCGCGAAACGCCTTGCTCCTGCATGGTCACGCCAATGAGTTGCTCGGCCATTTCCATCGCAATCTTGTTGTGACTGATGAAAAGGAATTGGGTTCCCCGGCTCATGCTAGAAACCAGTTTGGCATAGCGCTCGGTGTTGGCGTCGTCCAGCGGCGCATCCACCTCATCGAGCAGACAAAACGGTGCCGGATTGAGCTGAAATATGGCAAACACAAGCGCAATGGCCGTCAGAGCCTTTTCGCCACCTGACAGCAAATGAATAGTCTGGTTCTTTTTACCCGGCGGCTGCGCAATCACCTGCACGCCGGAGTCCAGAATTTCATCCCCGGTGATCACCAGCCGCGCGTTGCCCCCACCAAACAGCTCGGGGAACATCAAGCCGAAGTGGTGGTTCACCTGGTCGAAGGTGCCCGACAGCATTTCGCGGGTTTCCGCGTCGATTTTGCGAATGGCATCTTCCAGCGTTTCCATGGCCTGCGCCAGATCAGTGTTTTGGGCATCCAGAAACTGCTTGCGCTCGCGCGCTGAGGCCAGTTCGTCCAGCGCAGCCAGATTGACCGCGCCCAGGGCGGCAATCTCGCGGTGCAGGCGATCAATCTCGCTTTGCATGCCAACCAGGCGCACGTTACCGGACAGTATGGAGCGCTCTACGGCCTCCAGGTCGGCTTGGGCATCGATCAATTGGGCTTCGTATTGCTCAAAACCAAGGCGCGCAGCCTGCTCCTTGAGCTGAAATTCAGTGATGCGCTGGCGCAGCGGATCGAGCTCGCGCTCCAGCTGCATGCGCCGCTCATCGCTGGCGCGCAACTTGGCGGTGAGGTCGTCGTATTCACTGCGCCGGGCGCCCAAAGCCTGCTCGCGGTCGAGCTTCAGTGCCAAGGCGTTTTGCAGCCCCGCTTGCGCAGCCGCATCGGTCAGGCGGGTCAACTCATCCTGGGCGCGCTGCAGCTCGGCATGGATGGAGTCGGTTTGCTGGGTGGCGGTGTCAATGGTGCGGGCCAGTTCGGCGTTGCGCGCCTGCAGGCTGCGCTGCGCAAATGTAGCCTCTTGCGCCTGGCGCTCCAGGCTGCGCTGCTGCTCGCGGCACTGGGTCAGCTTGCGCTGGACCTCAATGACCCGCTCATCCAGTTGCGCATGGCGCTCCTGGCTGTCGGCCAACTGCATGTCCAGCGATTCAAACCGGCCTTCAGCGGTTTCCCGGCGCTCCTGCAGATCGTCCAGCAGGGCGTTCACCTCGGCCAGATCGGCCTCAATTTGTGCACTGCGCGCACGCGCCTGTTCGGCCAATTGCGACAGACGCAAGGTTTCAACTTGCAGGGTATGTGACTGCGTTTGCGCCTCGGTTGCCTCGCGGCGCACACTGACCAGGTGCTGAGATGCGTCGGCATAGGCAGCTTCTGCGCGTATCAGTGCGGCGCGGGCTTCGTCCGAAATCAGGATCTGGGCGCGCAGTTCCTTCTCGATATTTTCGATTTCCTGCGCGCGTGCCAGCAGACCTGCCTGCTCGGAGTCCTGCGCGTAAAAACTCACGCTGTGCGCGGTGACCACATGGCCCGATTTGACGTAAATACTCTCGCCAGGCTGCAGCTGGCCGCGCTGGGCCAGCGCGTCCTCGAAACTGGACGCCGTGAAACAGCCCTGCAGCCAATCCATCAGCACGGCCTTCTGGCCTGCATCGTTCACGCGCAACAGATCGGACAAGCGGGGCAAGACGGCGGTGCGTTCCGGCTCCGCGGCAAGCGGTGGACTGAAAAACGCCAGCTTGGCCGGCGGTGCGTCGTTGGCAAAGGCACGTACCGTTTCCAGACGGGACACCTCCAAAGCCGAAAGCCGCTCGCGCAGCGCGCCTTCCAGGGCATTTTCCCAGCCTTGTTCAATGTGGATACGACTCCACAAACCCTGCAGACTGTCGAGCCCATGCCTGGCCAGCCAGGGTTGCAGTTTGCCGTCTGTCTTGACTTTTTCCTGCAACGCCTTGAGCGCCTCCAGACGCGCAGACAAGTCGGCTTGACGGGAAGACTCCGCATTGACCCGCTGCTGCTGGGTACGCCGGGCCTCATCGCGCTGCGGCACCTGCTCCTGCAACTCTTGCAGGCGGCCATCGGCTATCGCGGCAGACTCCTGTGCTGCCTCCAGTTGCATCTGCAGGTTTTGCAGCCGATCCTCGTCGGGTGCCGCCAGTGCATTGCGGTCAGTGGCCAATCGCTCGGCACGCGTGGAGACCTGGCGAGACTGCTCCTCGATGCTGCGCTGCTCGGCAGCCAGCACCTGTATCTGCTGCTGGACCTGCATGACGCTGCCACGCTGGTCATTGGCGGCGGTTTGCGCCGCAGTCAACGCGTCCTCCAGGTCAGGCAATTGCTGGGCCTGCTCTTCCACCTGCGCGGCCAGCAGTTCGGTTTGCTCGTCGCCCAACAAGGCCAGTTCGGCCAGTCGCTCAATTTCACCCAGGGCATCGTCCTTGCGCGTGGCCCATTGCCCGACTTGTTCCTGCAAGGTCACAAGGCGCTGCTCGACACGTTGCCGCCCTTCCACCACGAAGCGGATCTCGGCCTCCAAACGGCCCACGTCGGTGCTGGCCTCATAGAGCAGCCCCTGCGCCTGGTTGACCTGGTCACCCGCCGTGTAGTGGGCCTGGCGCACGGTTTCGAGATCGGACTCAATATGGCGCAGATCCGCCATGCGGCTTTCGAGCGCATTGACCGCGCCCTGCGCATCAGCCTTGACCTTGGACTGGTCTGACAGCGCCTCGGCGCGCTTCAGGAACCATTGCTGCTGCTGTTTGAGGCTGACATCCGCCTGCAAGGTGTTGTATTTGAGGGCCACCTCGGCCTGCTTTTCGAGCTTTTCGAGATTGGCGCTGAGTTCGCGCAGAATGTCCTCGACGCGCGTGAGGTTTTCGCGGGTGTCCGACAAGCGGTTTTCGGTCTCCCGCCGACGCTCTTTGTATTTGGAAACCCCGGCCGCCTCTTCCAGAAACAGGCGCAACTCCTCGGGCTTGGACTCGATAATCCGGCTGATGGTGCCCTGACCGATGATGGCGTAGGCCCTTGGACCCAAGCCCGTACCCAAGAACACGTCCTGCACGTCCCGGCGGCGCACGGGCTGGTTGTTGATGAAATAGCTGGAGGTGCCGTCACGGGTGAGCACGCGCTTGACTGCGATCTCGCCGAACTGGCCCCATTGGCCGCCGGCGCGGTGGTCTGCGTTGTCAAATATCAGTTCCACGCTGGCACGGCTGGCGGGTTTACGCGTGTTTGTGCCGTTGAAAATCACATCCTGCATGGATTCGCCGCGCAGTTCGCTGGCGCGGCTCTCGCCCAGGACCCAGCGCACCGCATCCATGATGTTGGATTTACCGCATCCGTTGGGCCCCACCACGCCGACCAGTTGGCCCGGCAACAGAAAGTTGGTGGGCTCGGCGAACGACTTGAACCCGGATAACTTGATGGAATTGAGGCGCACGAAAGAATGAAATTAGGCTGAGCGGTCGATGATACCGTGTGCCGCAGCCAGGCCGGCCTCTGCGCTTGCCTCGGCGTCTTGCCAAACCAGCATCCTGCTCAGTTGCGCAGCGCCACTTCGATTTTGTTCGCCAGCGCCTCCAGCGAGGGCGGTTTGACGAGATAGCCGGACACCCCCAGCGGCATGGCCTGACCCACGGTGGCCTTGCTGGAGTCGGCGCTCAGAAAAATGACCGGGATATTGCTGATCTGGTTGTTCGACAGTGCGCGCATTTGCCTGACAAACTCAATGCCCCCCATAGGTTGCATGTGAATGTCGGTCAGTATCAGGTCGGGTCTGACTGTGATTACTTCCCGCAAGGCGGCGGCACCGTCTTCATAAGCAAATAGATCCAGAATGCCAATGCGCCTCAGGGTGCCCAAAATGAAAGCACTCATGACGCGCTCGTCTTCAATCACCATGATTCGCGCTCTTTTTATATCCATGTTGCTTCTCCCGAAATCAGCTGGCATCCGGCGAAAGCGCCAGGTAACCCGCAATCTCGCGCTGCAGGGTCTGTAGCTCGGGCATCAGCAGGGCGTACGCCTGACCCACCTCAGGGCCATCACTGGACCTGCTCAAGTGCTCCACCCGAGCCAGGTTTTCACACAATGCCGGAGAGCAGAAAATCGGCATGCAGCCTTTGAGCGCGTGCAGCAAGAGACTGGCCCCTTGAACCTCATTGATACCCAACAGGTACGCAATTTGCGGCACATCGCGTTCCAGAAGTTCTTGCAACATGGGCAGCATGCCACGCAGCGCCTGCACGCCGCCAACCATTGCCAGTGCGCGGGGAATGTCAAGATACTTCAGTGTGTTTCCATCCGGGGGAGTGCTCAACATCCATAGCTCCTGACAGGAAACCGTTAAAAGAAATGCCGCAGACGGCAACCGACAACAGTGTAGCGACTGCTCAGGGATAATGACGGCCCATGAACCCGAATTTGACCCACCTGCAGGCGTACCCGTTTGAGCGCCTGCGCCAGCTGTTTGCCTCCGTCACCCCCAACCCCGCGTACCGCCCCATCAGCTTGGGCATTGGCGAACCGCGGCACCCTACCCCCCTGTTGATCAAGCAGGCCTATTGCGACGCCATCATGGCTCCGCACGGCGGGCTTTCCACCTACCCGGCTACTGCGGGGGAATTAGGGCTGCGCCAGTCCATTGCCGGCTGGCTACAGCGCCGCTACGGACTGGAACTGGATGTAGCGACCCAAATTCTGCCGGTCAATGGCACCCGGGAAGCCCTCTTTGCCTTTGCGCAAACCGTGGTCAACCCCGCACTGGCCAGCGTCAAGAATGAACCGGTGCTGGTCGTTTGCCCCAATCCGTTCTACCAGATCTACGAAGGTGCGGCCATTCTGGCGGGAGCCGAGCCGTACTTTGTACCCTCCAATCCGGCGCGCAACTTTGCGCAGGACTGGGATAGCGTGCCCAGCGAGGTCTGGGCGCGCACCCAACTGCTCTACGTGTGCTCCCCGGGTAACCCTACCGGGGCTGTCATGCCGCTGGAAGAATGGCAAAAGCTGTTTGCACTGAGCGATGAATACGGTTTTGTAATTGCGTCAGACGAGTGCTACAGCGAGATCTACTTCCGGGAAGAACCTCCGCTGGGGGGGCTGGAAGCTGCTGCGCGCCTGGGCCGCCCCGACTTCAAGAACCTGCTGGCTTTCACCAGCCTGTCCAAACGCAGCAATGTGCCTGGCATGCGCAGCGGTTTTGTCGCGGGCGACGCCCACTTGGTCAAGCAGTTCCTGCTGTACCGCACCTACCACGGCAGCGCTATGAGCACGGTCGTGCAAGCCGCGAGCATCGCCGCCTGGGATGACGAACAGCACGTGCGTGACAACCGTGCACAGTACCGGGCCAAGTTCGCCCAAGTGACGCCCCTGCTGGCGAATGTGCTGGATGTTGCCCTGCCCGATGCCGGCTTCTATTTGTGGGCTGGCGTGAAAGGCAGTGACACCGATTTTGCCCGCGACCTGCTCGCTCTTTACAATGTGACTGTGCTGCCAGGCAGCTACCTGGCGCGCGATGCCCAGCGCCACAACCCTGGCGCCAACCGAATCCGCATGGCACTGGTCGCCGAAACCGCCGAGTGCGTGGAAGCGGCCCAGCGCATCGTCCAGTTTGTTCAATCCCGACTCTGAAATTCAACTAAAACCCAACCCCATGAGCCAACAACTCCAAACTATCATCGACGCCGCGTGGGAAGACCGCGCCAACATCACCCTGCAATCCGCTTCCAATGAAGTACGCGAAGCCGTGGAGCATGTGATCAAGGGTCTGGACGAAGGCAGCCTGCGCGTCGCCACCCGTGAAGCGGTCGGCCAATGGACCGTTCACCAGTGGATCAAAAAGGCGGTGCTGTTGAGCTTTCGGCTGCGGGACAACGAGATCATCCAGGCGGGCCAACTGGGTTTCTATGACAAGGTACAAACCAAGTTTGCGGACCTGTCACCCGAAGAAATGCGCGCCACCGGCGTTCGCGTGGTACCACCCGCTGTGGCGCGCCGCGGCAGCTTCGTTGCCAAAGGTGCGATTTTGATGCCCAGTTTTGTGAACATTGGTGCCTATGTGGACGAAGGCACCATGGTCGACACCTGGGCGGCGGTGGGCTCCTGCGCACAGATCGGTAAAAACGTGCATCTGTCGGGCGGCGTGGGCATTGGCGGCGTACTCGAACCCATGCAGGCCAACCCCACCATCATTGAAGACAACTGCTTCATCGGCGCACGCTCCGAAGTGGTGGAGGGCGTGATTATTGAAGAAAACTCGGTCCTGTCCATGGGCGTATACATCGGCCAGAGCACGCCGATTTACGACCGTGCCGCAGACACAGTGAGCTACGGCCGCGTGCCATCGGGCTCGGTGGTCATCAGTGGAACCCTGCCCAAAGACGGTGGCAAATACAGCCTGTACGCGGCCATCATCGTCAAGCGCGTGGATGCGCAGACACGAGCCAAAACCTCGCTCAACGATTTATTGCGCGATTGATTTCCCTGAACCCCAAGCAAGGCTGACTTATGGCAACGACCAGCGCACCCGGCACGATGGAGCGGATTCTTCGCCTCATGAGCGAAAAGAAGGCCTCAGATGTCTATCTGTCGGCGCACTCACCCGCGCTCATCAAGATCAACGGCCAGTGCGTCCCGATCAATAGCCAGTCCTTGCCTTCTGATGCGCCCCGCAACCTGCTGGCCGAAGTGCTGCCCGCCGAACGCATGGCCGAACTGGAAGCCACTGGCGAGCTCAATGTCGGTTTTCCGCTGGAAGGTGTGGGGCGTTTCCGGGTCAGCGCCATGCGCCAGCGCGGAACCATTGCCGCCGTGTTTCGCTTCATTGCCGTGGAGGTTCCGCCACTGGCCAACCTGGCGGTTCCCACGGTGCTGGGTGATCTGATCATGGAAAAACGCGGGCTGATCCTGATGGTCGGTGCCACCGGCGCGGGCAAGAGCACCACGCTGGCATCGATGATTGATTTCCGCAATGAAAACGTGGCAGGCCACATTCTGACCATTGAAGACCCGATTGAGTTCTTGTTCAAGAACAAAAAGTCCGTGGTGAACCAGCGTGAAATAGGCACCGATACCGAGTCGCTGCAAGTAGCTTTGAAGAACGCGTTGCGGCAGGCGCCCGACGTGATCCTGATTGGAGAAATTCGCGATCGCGAAACCATGTCAGCGGCCATTGCCTATGCGCAATCCGGGCACCTGTGCCTGGCGACCATGCACGCGAACAACAGCTACCAGGCACTCAACCGTATTCTGAACTTCTACCCCATCGAGGTGCGGCAGAGCATGCTGGGCGATCTGGCCGCAGCCATGCGGGCCGTCGTGTCCCAGCGCTTGCTGCGGTCCACAACCGGCAACCGGGTTCCTGCGGTGGAAGTCTTGCTCAACACGAAGCTGATTTCGGAGTTGATGGAAAAAGGCGACTTTTCCGGAATCAAGGAGGCCATGGAGAAGTCGATGGCCGAGGGCTCACAGTCTTTTGAGCACGACATTGCGCGCCTGATCGTGGACGGGCATGTGGACCGCAAGGAAGGTCTGGCGCACGCCGATTCGCCCACCAACCTGATGTGGCGCATGCAAAACGACTTCCACAAAGCCGCACAACCCGTAGCCGCGCCGGAAGAAGACGAAGAAGCGTCGTTTACCGAAATCACCCTGGACGTAACACATTAATGAGTGCAACGCTTTACCTCGCTGAGCAGCTGATTGCGCGCGCATCCGTCACCCCCACCGACGCCGGCTGCCAGGACCTGATTGCCCAACGATTGACCGCCATAGGCTTCGTCTGCGAGACCATCATCAGTGGCCCGGCCAACTTCTCCGTCACCAATTTATGGGCAAAACGGGCTGCAGCCCCCGTAGAGCCTGCGCAAGCAGCTACTAATTCAATAGCAAAAACCACACAACCAAAAACGCTGGTGTTTGCCGGCCACACCGATGTGGTGCCAACCGGGCCCCTGACCGAGTGGCGCAGCGCCCCGTTTACGCCCAGCCACCGAGATGGCAAGCTGTATGGCCGTGGTGCCAGTGACATGAAAGTCTCGCTGGCCGCGTTTGTGGTGGCCATCGAAGAATTCATTGAAAACAACCCACAGCCTGGACTGAACATCGCCCTGCTGCTGACCAGTGACGAAGAAGGCCCGGCAAACGATGGCACGGTAGTCGTCTGCAATGCACTGAAAGCGCGTGGTGAGACATTGGACTATTGCATCGTCGGCGAGCCCACATCGGTGGAGCGCACCGGAGACATGATCAAAAATGGCCGGCGCGGCACCATGAGCGGCAAGCTCACGGTCAAAGGCGTTCAGGGCCACATTGCGTACCCGCACCTGGCCAAGAATCCCATTCACCTGATGGCGCCTGCGCTGGCTGAGCTGATCACCATTCAATGGGACCAAGGCAATGCCTTCTTCCCACCCACCACCTGGCAGGTGAGCAATATCCATGGCGGCACCGGTGCCAGTAATGTCATTCCAGGCGCTATCGTCATCGACTTCAACTTCCGTTTTTCCACCGAATCCACCCCCGAATCGCTGCAAACGCGGCTGACCCGCGTGCTGGAAAAATACGAACTCGAATACGACCTGACCTGGACGGTGGGCGGCCTGCCCTTCCTGACCACGCCGGGTACGCTGGTGGATGCGGTGCGCGAAGCCATCCAGGCAGAAACCGGCTTGACAACTCAGCTGTCCACCACCGGGGGCACCAGCGACGGACGCTTCATTGCCCAGATCTGCCCGCAGGTAATCGAGATGGGCCCGCCCAACGCCAGCATCCACAAAATCAATGAATGCGTGGCGGTAGCGGACATTGAACCCCTGAAAAACATTTACCGCCGCGTGCTCGAAAATCTGGACCAACGGGAACGTGAGGCCCGCGCATGACCCTGATTGAACTGATCGAGTCGGGCGCGCAGCAACTCACCGACGCCAAGGTGTCATTCGGCCACGGCACCACCAACGCAAAAGACGAAGCCGCCTGGCTCGTGCTGTGGTGCCTGGGCTTGCCACTGGATTCTGCTCTGGATGGCGAAGAATCTATAGCCAATCAGCCTGTAGCCCCCGTAGATACTGCGCGGGTAGCTACGCTTTTAGGAGCACGCGTCAGCACCCGCAAGCCTGCGGCCTACCTGACCAACGAGGCCTGGCTGCAGGGCGTGGCGTTCTATGTGGACGAGCGCGTGATCGTGCCCCGCTCGCTGATTGCCGAGCTGCTGGTCGACGCCACCATCGACTACTGGCTGAAAGAATCCACCCATACCGTGCTGGACCTGTGCACCGGCAACGGCAGCCTGGCCATCCTCGCCGCCATGACCTACCCGGATGTGGTGCTGACGGCCTCCGACCTGTCGGCTGACGCACTGGCCGTGGCCCGCATCAATGTGGACAAACACGGTTTGCAAGAACGCGTGACTTTGCTGGAATCCGATGGCCTGGGCTCATCCAAGCTGCAAGCGCGTGGGCCGTTTGACCTGATTCTGTGCAACCCGCCCTATGTCAACGCACAAAGCATGGCGGCGTTGCCAGCCGAGTATTTGGCTGAACCCGCGCTGGCGCTGGACGGCAACACGGCTGGTGGCAGCGACGGCATGGACTTTATCCGTGCGCTGCTGCAAGACGCCCCGAAAAACATGACACCAGGCGCAGTCCTGGTGTTGGAGGTTGGCAATGAGTGCCAACACTTTGAAGCCGCATTTCCAAAACTGGAAGTGATCTGGCTGGAAACCAGCGCTGGTGATGACCAGGTCTTGCTAATTACGCGCGAAGCGCTTTTGAAATGATCACTCTGAAAAATGTCATCTTGCGCCGCGGCGCCAAGGTGCTGCTCGACGGCGCAACCGTCACCCTCAATCCCGGAGAAAAAGTCGGTCTGGTGGGGCGCAATGGTGCGGGCAAATCGTCGCTGTTTGCACTGCTCAACGGCAACCTGCATGAAGATGGAGGCGAATACTACATCCCCACCCAATGGCGCATGGGCCAGGTTGCCCAGGACATGCCGGAAACCGATCAGGCCGCCACCGACTTTGTGGTCGATGGCGATACCCAGCTGCTGGCAGCGCAGGAAGAAGTGACCGCGTCGGAGGCCACCGACGACTACGACCGCATGGCCCACGCCTACATGGCCTTGCAAGACGCCGGCGCACACGATGCCCCCGCCCGGGCGCAAGCGCTGATTTTAGGTCTGGGTTTCAAAAGCAGCGAACTCAACAACCCGGTCAACAGCTTCTCGGGCGGCTGGCGCATGCGCTTGCAACTGGCCCGAGCACTGATGTGCCCAAGCGACCTTCTGCTGCTGGACGAGCCCACCAACCACCTGGATCTGGATGCCTTGGTCTGGCTGGAGGCGTGGCTGAAAAAGTACGAAGGCACCATGGTCGTCATCAGCCACGACCGCGAGTTTCTGGACGCGGTGACCAACGTCACGCTGCACATCGATGCAGGCAAGCTGGTGCGCTACGGCGGCAACTACAGCAAGTTTGAAGACCTGCGCGCCGAGCAAATGGCCCTGCAACAAGGCGCCTATGCCAAACAACAGGACAAAATTGCCCACCTGCAAAAGTTCATTGCCCGCTTCAAGGCCAAGGCCAGCAAGGCCAAGCAGGCACAGAGCCGGGTCAAGGCGCTGGACCGCATGGAGAAAATCGCACCGCTGCTGGCGGATGCGGATTTCACCTTCGAGTTCAAGGAGCCAGCCAACCTGCCCAACCCGATGTTGTCCATGAGTGGTGCCAGCTTCGGCTACCCGCCGCCTGAAGATGCACCTGAAGGCACGCCGCCCACCGTGATCGTGCGCAACGTCAGCCGCTCGGTATTGGCGGGACAGCGCATTGGTATTCTGGGTGCCAACGGTCAGGGTAAATCGACGCTGGTCAAAACCATCGCCCGGGACCTGAAGGAAATCGGTGGCGAAATCACCGAAGGCAAGGGGCTGAATATTGGCTACTTCGCCCAGCAAGAGCTGGACGTGCTGCGCCCGGCCGACACCCCGCTGGAGCACATGATTCGGCTGGTCAAGGAAGTCACTGCCGCCGGCAAGATTTCCGGCCAGCAAACCCGCGAGCAAGACCTGCGCAGCTTTCTGGGCACTTTCAACTTCGGCGGTGACATGGTCAAGCAAGCCGTGGGCAGCATGAGCGGTGGCGAAAAAGCCCGCCTGGTGTTGTGCATGATTGTGTGGCAGCGCCCCAACCTGTTGCTGCTGGATGAGCCAACCAATCACCTGGACCTGGCAACCCGCGAAGCACTGGCCATGGCGCTCAACGAGTTTGAAGGAACCGTGATGCTGGTCAGCCACGACCGGGCGCTGTTACGCTCAGTGTGCGACGAATTCTGGATGGTGTCGCGCGGTGGTGTGGAGCCGTTTGACGGCGATCTGGACGACTACCAGCGCTACCTGCTGGACGAAGCCAAGCGCATGCGCGAAGAGGCCAAGGAGGCGGCCAAAGCACCCGCGAAACCCGCTGCGGTTGCCGCTCCGGTTAAAGCAAAGGGCAAGGGCGACACTTCACCCAAATCCAAGAAGGCGCTAGACGATGTGGAGTCCCGCATGAAGGTACTCAACGGAGAAGGCGCTCAACTCGAAGACCGCTTGTCCACCAATCCGCACCCCTCGGAGATTGCCGAAATTGGGCGCAGCTTGAAGCTTGTCAATGACGAACTGGCACAACTCGAAGACCAGTGGCTGGAGTTGTCCAGCCGCAGCGAGACCACCGGTGCTTGAAGCCGGAAAGTGACTGGATGCGGGCTGAATACCTGATCGACCAGGCGATTGCGCTCACCTACCGGTGGGCGGGATACGCCCTGCTGAACTGGGCCGACGATGCTGCACTCATGGCGTTGATGTTCTGCTGAGAAGTTAGCAACACATAAAAAAAAGCCTGCTTACTTTTCAGTAGCAGGCTTTTTTGTACCCTTTCGGGCTTATCTGGTGGGATCTG
>Ga0105047_10001477_pt1 | contig 42137 bp, 40 predicted proteins | sample MAT04_FD_78384 | JGI IMG/M metagenome (GOLD analysis project Ga0105047, IMG submission 78384) | Freshwater microbial communities from Lake Fryxell liftoff mats and glacier meltwater in Antarctica - MAT-04 (megahit assembly) | ecosystem: Environmental > Aquatic > Freshwater > Ice > Liftoff... | reverse complement strand
CGACTCTGACCCCATCACCAAAAAAATTCGGTCAAAATGACGACTCTGACCCCAAATGCTGACTCCAAATGCTGAAATGACGACTCTGACCCCAGATGCTGTGACCCCAATCGCAACCCCCATCACACCTTCGAAGCTGATAGCTGGCAGCTTGTGAGCTGGCAGCTGCCGGCTTTCGTGGCAGTTATCTGAATTCTGACGTCTGAACTCTGAACTCTGAACTCTAAACTCTCTCCTTCAAACCCCCAGCGTCATCCCCTCGTACGCCGCATCAATCTGCAGCCGGCTCCCTGCCCGGTGCGCCAGCGACCGGCAATTCCACACCAGATCATCGATCTCACTGTCCGTCCGGTCTGGATGATGATGAAACAATACCAGTCGCCCGGCATTGCAGTCGATCGCCAACTGCGTCGCTTCTTCGGCCGACGAGTGCCCCCATCCGGCATAACGCGCGACTTCTTCGTTATGGTACATCGCGTCATGCATCAGCACCGGGATGTTGCGCAAATCTCCCACAATGCCCGCGCGCCACTGCACCACCAGCGGGTCGGTGCTCGCGTACGACAATTCGTTGTCCGGCGCAAACGCAATGGCGGGTCCGAGGTTGTCATCAATACGAAAAATCGCCGCGCCGCCGTTATGGCGAGCTTCGAGCCGATGCACCGCGCATCCATCGCCAACCGGTATCGGAACGCCAGACTCGCATGACTCGATGCGCAGCGTGTCATCCAACATTGGCATCGACACAAATAACGGCGGCGCCAGCACCGACTGCACCAACTCCTGCAACTGGTCGCGTGTGGCATTGCCGCAGCGCAGCACCACACGATGATGGTCCGATCGCAGCGGTTGAAAATGCGGCAACCCGATGATGTGGTCAAAGTGCTGATGCGTCAAAAACAGATGAATGAGTTCATTCACCTCTTGGACACTTTCACTTTGTTGTTTCAGGATGTGCGCGCCAAGCGCACGAATGCCCGACCCCGCGTCAAAAATGACGCGCGCGCCATTGGCTGGCTGAATCTCCACACACGATGTGTGCCCGCCGTAACGCAGCGCGTGAGGCCCCGGACTGGGCAGGGTACCGCGAGCCCCCCAACACCGAAGGCGGAATCGGGGGGCGTTGACCGGCACGTTTAGAGGCGGGGTCTGGACCGCGTCTCGAGCGCCGGACGATCGGTAATGGTCACCTGACGTCGCGCCACACTGATCAGGCCGCGTTCCTGGAATTCGGCCATCGCACGCGACACGGTCTCGCGGCTCGCACCAATCATCTGCGCGATGGTCTGATGCGTGAGCGGCTTGATCAGCGTCGCGGGAGCTCCGGGCGTCGCGTTCTCCAGCAACACCTTGGCGACGCGGCCCGGCACGTCCAGAAGCACAAGGCTACCAATGGTACCATCGGCCTGACGCAGACGGCGCGACAACTCCATCAACAGGGACCAACCGACTTGCGGCTGTTGCTCCACCTGTCGGCGAAAATCGGCGCGGCGCAACACCAGGAGGCTGGACGCGACGGTCGCCATCACATGGGCCGAGCGCGGGCGCCCGTCGATGAGGGCCAGTTCGCCAAAGTGATCACTCACGCCCAACTGGCCGAGGATCACTTCGCGGCCGTCTTCGCCCACGAGCATCACCTTGACTTCGCCACTGCGCACGAGATAGAGCGCGTCGCCGGGATCGCCTTCGCTGACGATCATGGCGCCTTTGGCGTACTTCTGCTCACGGGTGATTTCCGCGAAGCCGCGCAGGGCGGCCCGATCCAATTCCCGAAACAGCGGAACGGTCGAGAGGAAATCGGCGATACGGTCGAGCGATACGCTCATGGATGGCGGTGCGAAGCGGACAGGAGTGGTGCCGAATGTGACCATGTTCAGGATCTCTCACGGCACCAGGGAGGCGCCGACGAAGGTACCGTAGGAATCGCAGGAGGCAAGGTCATGCCTGCGGTGATGTCAGTTACTTTCCCGTATACCACGAAGGAATACGTTCGTTCAATCATCAGCTTTCGGGCATTTTGACGCCCTGTGACGGATGATACGACGTGCGTCACAGTCGCGCTGTGACGATTATCACCCACACGTTTTCGCGGCCACGCTCTCGTATGCCGATCGCAAGGTTTGCTGAGCAGCGTCCGTACCCAATCATATGCTGAGTCACCTCCACGATCGAATCGCCGACGCGTTGCTGCGCGCGGAAGAGGTTGATCGACTGTTATCCGATCCCGACACCGTGCGCGATTCGCAGAAACTTGCCTCGCTCGGCCGTGAACATCGTCATCTGGCCGCAATCGTGACACGTTCGAAACGACTCGACAAGTTGGAACTCGAGTTGGCCGAGTCGCGCGAGATGGCCAACGGTGATGATGCCGAATTTGCAACGGAAGCCAAGGCCGAAGTCGATCGATTGGAAACCGAGCAAAAGAATTTGCACGATGAGTTGTTGCCGTTGCTCATTCCGCGCGACCCGCTCGACGATCGTCCTGCGATTGTCGAAATCAAACCAGGCACGGGTGGTGACGAAGCCGCGCTGTTTGCCGCGGATTTGTATCGCATGTATACACGGTTTATCGAGCGTCGCGGATGGCGCGTCGAAACGATCACGCACTCGGCGGGCACGCTGCACGGCGTGAAGGAAGCCGTGTTCAAGGTGATCGGCGACGGCGTATTTGGAATCCTGCGCTGGGAGGCCGGCGTGCATCGCGTACAGCGCGTACCGGCGACCGAAAACGCGGGACGCATTCACACATCGGCGGTCTCCGTCGGCGTGTTGCCCGAAGCCGAAGAAGTGGACGTGCGTATTGACGACAAGGATTTACGCATCGATGTGTTTCGCTCTTCGGGCCCCGGTGGGCAAAGCGTGAACACTACCGACTCCGCCGTTCGCATCACCCACTTGCCAACGGGTCTCGTGGTTTCGCAGCAGGATCAAAAGTCTCAGCTGCAGAACAAGATGAAGGGCATGGAAGTGCTGCGCTCGCGACTGCTCGATTTGCGTTTGTCTGAACAGGAAGCGGAGCGCTCGCGACAGCGCAAGTCGCAGGTGTTGACCGGCGATCGCTCCGCGAAAATTCGCACGTACAATTATCCGCAGGGTCGCGTTACCGACCATCGCGTTGGCGTGACCATTTACGATATTGACCGCGTGATGGATGGCGATCTCAAACCGTTCCTCGATGCGCTGGCGCTCGCCAACGCAGAAGAAGCGCTGACCGCGTGATTGTTCGCGCGTTGCTGACGGAACTCGAAGCGCAACTTCGCGCGTCGCCGGTGTTGGCGAAGTCCGGTGAGAATACGCGGCTCGACCGTGAGGCGCGCGAGCTGTTATCGACCCTCATGGACCTCACACCCGGAGAGGTCTCGCGGCGTGGTGAAGCGGTTGTTGACGCCGCGACAACAGCGCGCGCAATCGCCGTGGTTCAGCGTCGCGCGTTGGGTGAACCGCTGGCGTACGCCCTGGGATCGGCCGCGTTTCGTCATCTCACGCTGCACGTCGACCGGCGCGTGCTGATACCTCGCTCTGAAACAGAAGTTGTGGTGGATGAAGCGCTCAAGGCCGCGCGAGAACGCACCGGCGGTATCGCGGTGGACATCGGCACCGGTTCAGGCGCGATTGCCTTGTCGCTCGCGACTGAGGGGCATTTTGATCGGGTGATCGCTACCGACGTATCGCCCGACGCTCTGACGGTGGCCCAGTCGAACCTTGCGCGCCTGCTACCACCGCACACGCGCGTGGAGTTTCGCCTGGGTGCAGATTTTTCGCCGCTCGCGGGTATCAAGGCCTGTCTCATCGTGTCCAATCCGCCGTACATTGCTCCGGAGGAGGCGTCGTCGCTTCCGGCAAGTGTTCGTGACTGGGAACCCGCGTTGGCGCTGTATGCCGACGATGGGGGAATGGCACGCTACGATCAGCTATTGGCCGGTGCCGCCGACTACCTCGAACCAGGCGGTTGGCTGGTGTTGGAGGTTGATGCACGCCGCGCGCAGGACACGGCGCGACGTGCAACGACTACGGGGCGATACACGGGCGTACGGCTCGTGCGCGATCTGGCCGGACGAGAACGCGTGCTGGTGGCGCAGGCACGCACCGGTAGTCCTCCATAACGAGCCCCTCCTCAGCGATATTTCTTCGGTGTGACATTTCTACTTCGATCAGCAAAAAGGACACATACATGCTAGAAGACAAAGCAAAAGATCTGGGCCGCACGATTGGTCAAAGCGCGGAATACAAAGCCGTGAAAAAGTCCAGCGAAGCGCTCAACGAAGACCGTGAATCGTCAACCTTGCTGCGCCAGATGGAGAACATTCGTCAGGAAGCGCAGTCGATGCTCGATCGCGGACAGCAGCCAACGCAGGAGATGGAAGTGCAGCTTGACGGGCTGCTTGAGCAAGTGCAGACGCACGAAGCCTATCAGCGCGCTGTATCTGCCCAGGACAACTTCGACAAGCTGATGTTGCGTGTGAACGCCTGGATTGCCGATGGCATCAAAGCTGGCGCGACCAGCTCGATCATCCTCGGCTAGAACTCGCACCAGTGAGTAACCGCGGTTTGTTCATTGTCCTCGAAGGCGTTGAAGGCGTCGGCAAAACAACACAGTGGACGCGTCTCATCGCGCGTCTGCAGGACATTGGTAAAACCGTGGTGGCGGTTCGCGAGCCGGGCGGCCCCAATGTCGGCGAGTTTATCCGCCAGTTGGTGCTGTCTGCCGACCTCACGATTCCGCCGGCCACTGAAGCGCTGCTATTTGCAGCGTCACGCGCCGAGGTGGTCTCGACGGTGATTCGTCCGGCGCTCGAACGTGGTGATGTGGTGTTGGTCGATCGTTTTCTGCTGTCGACGTACGCGTATCAAGGTGGTGGTCGAGGCATTGACGAGGCGCAGTTGTGCGCCATCAACGCCTTCGCAACGTCCGGCCTCACACCTGACGTGACGTTGCTGCTCACGCTGCCGTTGGAGTCTGCACTGCAGCGCGCCACGTTACGTTCGACGCCCGACCGCATAGAGCGCGAAGATCGTGCGTTTCACCAACGTGTGGCTTCAACGTTTCTAAGCGCGACAGACATGAGATGGCAAACGGCGCACCCCGACTGCGGGCACATAGTCGGCGTCGATGCAACCGGAAGTGCCGAAGAAGTTACCAACCGATGTGTTGCGTTCCTTGCGCAGCACTGGCCCTCACAATTGGGTGCGTTGCTTGACGAGAGAACAGGTAGTACCGCATGACTGATCCCATTCCAGATACGCCGGTGCGCCGCAAGCAGAAACCGCGCGGCATCGTGGCCCTTGCGCTGTTCGTGATTCTGCTGGCCGTGGGCGGCTGGTACGCGGGCCGTCCGCCAAAGGTATCCGTTGCGATTACGAGAAAGCCGCGCGCTCCAGTAGACGGCAAGCGCCTGTTTGATCAGGTGATGATGGCGTTGCAACGACAGTACGTCGACTCAATTCCAGTCACCGACTTGTACGAAAAGGCTGTGGCCGGGATGCTGGACGAGTTGGGGGACCCGTACACGACGTTCTTGCCGGCCGATCGCCTCAAAGCACTGGGCGAACAAATTTCGGGTGTGTATGGTGGCATTGGCCTCAACGTCAACAAGCGCGACGGCATACTCACCGTCATCGAGCCATTTCCCGGATCGCCCGCGCACAAAGCGGGTGTGCAAATGGGTGACCGGCTGGTCGCCATCGATGACGTCAGCACCGAAAGTATGTTGCCCGAAGAAATCGGGAAGTATGCGCGCGGCACACCAGGCACCAAAGTCTCGCTGACGCTCGAACGCGCGGGTTCTCCCAAGCCATTTCGTGTCACGGTGGTGCGTGATTCCGTGCATCGTCCCGCCGTTGCGCGTGCGCTGATGCTCGCGAACAACGTCGCGTATGTCGACATCAATGTGTTTGGCACACGTACGACCGAAGAACTGCAGACGGCGGTTGATTCATTGGTAAACGGCGGTGCGACGTCGTTGATTATCGACTTACGTGGCAACCCGGGTGGCCTGCTCGAGCAGGGAGTCTCGGCCGCTGAACTATTCCTCGATCCCGGCCAGCGAATTGTGGAATTGCGTTCGCGTCCGGGTGCGCAGGCCGACACCTATGCCGATCGCGAATCACAACGCTGGCCCAATCTCGCAATTAGTGTGTTGATGGACCACGGCAGCGCGAGCGCCTCTGAAATTGTCGCCGGAGCGTTGCAGGATCACGATCGCGCCATCGTCGTCGGTACAAATTCGTTCGGCAAAGGCAGTGCACAGACTGTGTTTTCGCTGACCGATGGTGGCGGCGTTCGTCTGACCACGGCGCGTTGGTACACGCCGTCTGGGCGCAGCATCAGCCGACCGTTGCCCACGGAAATTGTCATCGATGAAAACAACCCCCGCGCCCCCCGCGATACCACGCGTCCGGTCTTCAAGACTGACGCCGGCCGCAAAGTGCTGGGAGGTGGCGGCATAGTCCCAGACGTCGTTGCGAACGACTCGATCGCACCGCAAGCCTTGCAGGCACTTACGCGTGCGATGGGTCCCAAGGTCGCCGATCTCCGCGACGCTATTGCCAGCGAAGCGCTGGTGATCAAGCGCAACGGCAAACTCAGTGGGCCAATGGCACCGGTTACGCCCGAAATGTTAAGTGGACTGTACGACAATTTGGCTCAACGCAAAGCGGCGCCCGATCGCGTGCTCTTTGACGGAGCGGCTGAATGGGTTGCGCGCAGCCTGGGCTACGAGATGACGCGCGTGGCGTTTGGTGTCGAGGCCGAATTTCTGCGGCGCGCGCAGGATGACGTGGCGTTACAGCGGGCGGCGCGATTGCTGCAGGGTTCGCGCACGCCGCGGGAGGTGTTTGCTCACCTCGAAAGTCAGGCCAAGATTGAAGTACCGGCGAAGCGTTAACGCACCACGCTTCGCCGCACGTTTCAGGGAATGTTGGAAGTTACCCTCACGCCTTTCGGCGGCGTGAACTTGAACATGTCTTTCGGCAGCACACTGTTCACAGTCCACGTGGTCATGGTAAACGTGCGATCGATGCCTTGCGGGTCGATGATTTGCACGCGTGTCGGACGGGCGTCTTTGTCATCAATCCAAAGCGTCGCGCGCTGAAATGCCGAACTGTTGGCCACGCGCGGAACGAGTGTCACTTTTTTTGTGGCAACTCCGTCAATGGACGTGGCTTCACCTCCACTGATCACGAATGACTGGCGCGGCGCATCAAGCAACTGCCCCAGCAGATTCACAATTACCGCACCATCTGAATTCGCGGGGAGTTTCATCACCTGACCGGGCGTGCTGCTCGGCAAATACACCCACAGCGATTTGCCGTCGCCGACAATGCGATCACCCGCCGGATCGGTAAACGTAATCGCGACGAGGTTGGGTTTCTGTTGAACAAACCGGCCTTTCGAAATCGCCGTTTTTCCCAGAATGGGATTGGTCGTTTTCTGTTCGAATTGCGCGTCGATGTTGGTGAACGACGCGTACGCTTTCGCGGCGCGGTCGTACGCGACAGTGGCGGGTGTTGACTGCGCGACTGCAAATATCGGAACCGTAACGGCGAGCGCCACGACGGCGCCGACTGCGGCCCGAGCAAATCTTGAGTTAGTCATGATTCCCAATACCCCCAGGCGCAGAGCGCGTGCCGTACGTCGAAGTTCTGTGACGCTGGGCACCACGCTGCCGCGAATCGACCAATCACGAGTGTGGTGCGCCCATCGGCGGCGTGGGCGCAACCTCACGCCCAATCGCCTTTGCGATCAATCGCAGCTCGGCCACGAGCTTCACAAATTGTTCCGGATACAACGACTGGGCGCCGTCTGACAACGCCTTGTCTGGAGTGGGATGCACTTCTACCAGAATTCCGTCGGCGCCGGCCGCGACCGCGGCACGCGCCATCGGTGTGACCTTGTCGCGTAATCCCGTGCCGTGACTTGGATCGGCGACGATCGGCAAGTGCGAAAGTTTCTGCACCACCGGAATGGCCGTGAGGTCGAACAGATTTCGCGTGGCCGAATCGAACGTGCGCACCCCGCGCTCGCACAGAATCACGTTGGGGTTGCCTTCGGACAACACGTACTCTGCACTGAGCAGCAGATCGTTGATAGTGGCAGCGAGTCCGCGCTTCAGCAACACCGGCTTCCCCAGTTTGCCCACGTGTTTCAGCAACGAATAGTTCTGCATGTTGCGCGCGCCAATCTGAATACAATCGGCGTACTCCGCCACCATGTCGGCGCCCGTTTCGTCCATCGCTTCGGTGATGATGGCAAGTCCGGTTTCGGCGCGCGCCAGTGCGAGCAATTCCAGACCCTTGCGCCCCATGCCCTGAAACGCGTACGGCGAACTGCGCGGTTTGAACGCACCACCACGCAACGCCGTTGCACCACCGGCGCGAACCGCATGCGCGGCTGCCAGAATCTGTTCTTCGCTCTCAACAGAGCAGGGGCCGGCAAACACCACGACATCACTCGTGCCGCCCACACGCACGCCCGGTGCAATCTCTACAACTGTGCTTTCAGTTTTCCATTCGCGCGCCGCTTGACGATACGGCTTCTGCACAATGAGAACGCTGGCCACACCAGGCAGCGCTTCGATGTACGACCAATCGACTTGCGCGTCGTCGCCGAGCAATCCGATGGCGGTGCGAGTTTCACCGGGCATCGGCAGTGGCTTGAACCCCTGCCGAATGATCTCATCACAAACACGTTCGATTTCACCGGCACTTGCGGCGGGCTGCATGACAACCAGCATGGTACGTCCTCAGAGTTCGATGGAAAAACCGTCGGTGGTTATCACCACCCGGCCGGAAAAATGCTCGGCGACCTGCGCCAGCACGTCAACGTGGTCCAACGGTGGATACAAGTGCGTCAGCAGCAAACACGCCGGCTGCGCAATCGCGGCCAGTGCGCCGGTTTGTCGCGGTGTGAGATGCTCGGGAATCGAGAGTTCGTCGGGCAGTGAACATTCCGCGAGGAACACATCACAACCGGCCGCCCACTCACCAACGCGGACATCAAACGACGTGTCGCCCGTATAGACGAGACGTCTCCCCGCCTGCACAACGGAATATGCCATGCTTTCCGGAGTATGTGGTACCTGAAGTGACGCGAGCGTGAGTTCAGCGTTGCCCAGCGTGACTTCGGTAGCCGATGCCATCTCCTGCACGATGACCGCAAACCCAGGTTCGAGCACCCAGCTACCAAACGCTGCCGCGTAGCGATCCAACAATCCCTGCATTCCAGCGGGACCAATGATCGTGATTGGCTCCGTGCGAGGCGGAAGCTGCCCCCAGCGCCACGCGAAGATCAGCATGGGCAAGTCGGCTACGTGATCCGCGTGGAAGTGCGTGATGGCAACGTGGGTAATCGCGCCCCATGCAATGCCCAGTGACGCCATGCGATGCACGACGCCGTTGCCGCAATCCATCAACAGTCGCACCGCGCCCGCTTCGACGAGATGGCCCGCGCAAACGCGAGTGGGATGCGGCGCTCCCGTTCCCGTTCCAATCGTCGTGAGTTTCATGCGCGACTAACGGCCCTTGAACAGAATCTTCTTGAACAGTGGCGGCGAACCGGTCGCAATAAATCGCGCGAGATAGACGCCGCCCGAAACTGATCGCCCATCGGTCGCAGTGCCGTTCCACACGTAACGATTATCGCAATTGTTGGCGGACCCTTCGGGACCTCGACCGTATGTCCCGGCTGCAAAATCCGAGAGCGGAATGATGCGTTTCACTACCGAGCCACGCTGGTCCAGAATGTCCAGCGAGAGCCGTGCACCGCCGAGTTTTACATCAAACCAGAAACAGGTGGTGAACGACGTGACTGATGGAAATGGATTCGGGAAATTCTGATACAAGAGTGTGGTCGTAGGTAGGCTGGGGTCAACGATGTTGAACGACTTTACATTTTTCTCAGTGACGGCGTCTCCGGTTGGCACGACCACGGCGTGTACTTGCCACCGATAGGGGGAATTCGCCTGCAATTCAGTGCTGGGTACGAAGACTGTGTCGAGCAACGCCGACACGGATAGCTCCGTGCGTTCGTTGTTCAGGATCTGCAGGTCATATGTCCAGTAACCAAACGCGGGATCAATCCTCGCGCTTTGCCAAACGAATCGCGGTCGTCGCGTGGAGAATGGGTCACCTTGCGGAGAGTTTGGCGTGATCAGCGTTAGCCACTTCGGAACCTGTCGCGCCGTGCTGACGTCCGACTCGATAATCGTCCCGTTCGGCAGGGTAACGCGCGCCTTCCAGTACACAGTGATGGCGTTGGGCAGGACGCGCTTCACCATCACACTGACAACGGTGTCTGTGCTGCTCACGTCGATCGTTTCTACAAACGATCCTTCAACGTTTGGACTGCGCGATATGAACAGCGTGAACAGCAACGGACGCGCCGATAGCGGGACGGCGCGCGCGGTCAACGTGAATCGTGGAGTGATAGTGGGCAGCACCGGACCCGGTGGCCCCTCCACAGTCAGCGTTTGCGTTTGCGCATGTGCCGAATGCGTGACACTGGCCGTCAACAAGCCCGGTGCCAACCACGGAGACAGCAGGACTGCCAATCGCAACCGCGCGACGAGCAACCGCAGGCTATGACGCTTCGTCGACGCCTTCATCTTCGGCGTCGTCAGACTCGGCCTCGGCAGCTTCGTCAGTGGCGTCATCAGTGGCGACGTCGGAATCCGCCTCCGCCTCCGCTTCGGCCACCGCTAACCGCGACGATTCTGCGTCAGCCGCATCTGCCTCGGCCGCGTCGGGATCGGGTGCGACTTCCGATGCTGGCCCTTCGTTCACGGCGGTTGCAGCGCGCAAACGCACCGCCACGATGGACGACACGCCAGGTTCCTGCATCGTCACGCCATACACGGAATCGGCCGCTTCGGTCGTGGTGCGCGGATTGTGTGTAATGACGATAAACTGCGTGCCGCCCTTGAACTTGTTGAGCAGTTGCACGAAGCGACCGATGTTCTGATCGTCAAGCGGTGCGTCCACTTCGTCCATGAGACAGAACGGGCTTGGCTTCGTGAGGAAGATGCCAAACAATAGCGACAGTGCGACCAGCGCACGCTCACCACTGGACAGCAAATGAATACGCTGCGTTTTCTTGCCACGAGGCGACGCATGCACTTCGATGTCGCAATCAAGCGGCGCGTCCGGATTCTCCAGGCGCAAGTCACATTCGCCACCGCCAAACAACGTGAGAAAAATTTCACGGAAGTTCTGTCGCACCTGCGCAAACATCGCGAGAAACAATTCGCGCGCTGTGCTGTCGATTTCGCGCATCGCCTGTTGCAAGGACGATTTCGCGGCCACGAGATCGTTGCGCTGTCCGGTGAGAAACTCCAGGCGACGCTGTTCTTCTTCGTGTTCTTCGATCGCGAGAGGATTGACCGGACCCAGTTCGTCCAGCGAGGTGCGCAAGCCCTGCGCTTCTTCGCGCAGAACATCGGTGTCAAGTTCAAGCGGCTCGAAGTTGGACAGCAGGTCTTCCAGCGTGCGACGCCATTCGGTTTCGAGGCGCTGGCGAATTGCTTCGCGACGTCCAGACAAATCGGTGTGGCGCAATTCAGCCGCGTGCAGTTGCTCGCCCACGAGCATGAGTGCGCGACGCACTTCGTCCAACGTGCGTTCGGCCACGCTCAACATCTCCGCCGCTTCACGCAACACGCTCTCCGATGTCGCCAGTCGTGCATCGGCATCGTCGCGCGACTTCTGCTCGGTATCAAGTTCGGCCTGCCAGGCGCCGAGTTGATCGGCCAGATGCGTATCGGCGTCCGCCAGCGTCGTCAGTTCAGAAGCCAGCGCTTCGAGACGCGCGGCCGCGGTGGAGTCTTCTTCGAGCAGGCGGCGCTCGCGATCAATTGCGACCGACAAACGAGCCTGGGCTTGCGCTTGCGCCACCTGCCACGTGGACCGACCTTCGCGCGCAATTTCCAGCGTCTTCTCGGCTTCACCTAACTCGGTGCGCGTCGCGGTGATTGCGGTGTCGGCTTCGTCACTTTGCGTCTGCATCGACTCCAACTGCAACGCCAACTGCTGCATGCGCGCGTCCAACTCGGAAATGCGCATCGTGAGTCGCTCGGCCAACGCGGTCGACGTTTGCACTTCACGTTCGGCGCGTTCGCGCTTGCGACCAGTTTCACGCGCGAGTTCGTCGGCCCGCCGCGCTTCCTGCTGCGCGCGATTCGACGTCTCAACGGCGGACTGCTGCATACGTTCGGCTTCGCTCAACATCGTGCGGGCTTCTTCGGCCTCGCGCGCCGCGGAATCACGCGTTGCGTCGGCCGTTTCGAGATCGCTGCGCAAACGCGTCAGTTCGGCGCGACGCTGCAACGGGCCGGGGCCTGCAGTTGTTCCGGGAAGGAACACCGCACCTCGTTCGTCGATAAACGCTTCGCCGTCATCGAGCGCGCGTACCTTGCCCAACAACGCGCGCACCCAACGCTCAGCCGGGCCGGTGGTTTGTACCGCACTCGCCAGCGCGCCCGTCTCACCTTCGCCAAGATCTGCGACAACATCCAGCGGCAACAGCAGCAGCGGGCCCGGATGTGTTTGCGCGTGCCACGCACGAACGGCATCGGCGGCGGCGGCATCTCGCACGACAATCGCGTGCAGCGTGGCGCCGAGGTACCGCTCAACCATGCGCGCGGCGCTACCGTCGGCACTGACAAAATCGGTGAGGGGCCCAAGCACCGCCCCTTCGCCAAAACGGTCCTTCTCTTTGAGCAGCTTGGCGGCAGAAGGCGCCAGTCCAACACGTTCACGTTCCAATCCTTCCAGCGCGTTCACTTTGCCTTCGAGGCTCGTGCGCTCCTGCACGACTCGCGCGAGTGCACTGCGCGCTTCCGCATCGGCAGTACGGGCAGCCGCGGCCGCTAAGCGAGCACCTTCCAGTGCAAGCGAGGCATCCTGCGCGTTGGCCGTCAGCAACGACAGCTGTTCTTGCGCCGAGACGAGTTCGCGTTCGGTGTTCGACAACACGTCGGAGAGTTGCTGGCGTTCCTGCTCCAATGCTTCCTGACGTTGTTCCGTCTCGTGGCGTTCGCGTCCGGCGCCCTCGCGATCGAGTTCGAGTCGACGCCACTGGTCGCGATGTTCGCGCGTCTTGCGCTCCAATTGCTCAACCGACGCTCGCACGCGCTGCACCTGTTCGCGTGACGCGTTTTCGGTGATCACACGCTGCTGCAGCGCTTCGCCTGCTTCAGCGAGTTCCGTTGTAAGCGTTGTCTTGTCGGCTGCGGCGCGTTCGCGATCTTCGCGCAAACGACGACCAAACGCCTCGCCTTCCTTTCGTTCTTCCTCGGCACGCTGGCGGCGCATAAACGTGTTCTTCTGACGTTCTTCGGCGACCGCCAACTCACGCTCAAGTTGCTGCGTTTTTTGACGCTGTTCGCCTGCAAGCCGTGCCAATTCAGAACGACTGGCTTCGGCCGCAGCGCGCGCGCCCTGCGCCATTTCACGAGCCGCTTCGGCGTCGCGAATGTCATTCTCCGCCAGCGGCAATGCCGCACGCAATTCGACCAGCTTTCCGTCAAGCGCCGCGAGCTCGTCGTGCCACGACGACATTTCGCGCGTAGCAAGCGACAGTTCGACGTTGAAACGACGCGCCATCAACTCCGCATGTTTCTCCGCACGACGCCGTTGACGCGCCAACGAACGCACCTGGCTTTGCACTTCGGCAATGAGATCGTCGAGGCGCGACAAATCGACCGTCGTTTCTTCCAGGCGACGCTCGGCACTGCGTCGACGATCACGGTACAACCCAACGCCGGCCGCTTCTTCAAACAGTTCGCGACGATCGTCCGGACGATCGGAGAGCAGGGCATCGATCATCCGACTTTCAATCACCACGCCGGAATCGGCGCCAAGGCCGGTACCACGCACCAGATCCTGAATATCGCGCAACCGGCACGGCGCGCGATTCAACATGTAATCGCTTTCGCCCGTGCGCAGCAGGCGGCGCGTGATCACGACTTCCTTGAATGCCACCGGCAGATCGCCGTCTTCGTTGTCGAAGTGCAGCGAAACTTCGGCCATGTTGACGGCCTTACGTGCGGATGATCCATGGAAAATCACGTCCTCCATTTTCGCACCGCGCATGACGCGCGCACGTTGTTCACCCAGCACCCAACGCACTGCGTCAGAAACGTTTGATTTGCCGCAACCGTTCGGTCCGACAATAGCAGTCACGCCGCGCTCGAACACAAACTCTGTGTGATCGGCGAAGGCCTTGAATCCGTGAATTTCCAGCTTCGTCAACCGCACTAAAACGCTCTCCCCGTTCGATAGACCAACACTGCTTTCACTCCCTGAGTTCGCAGCGAATCAGCGAGATATCTCGCTTTCTGCACCGTTTCATGTGCGCCAGTAAACACCGTCACGCGGCCATCGGACTGCTTGAGCGCGTACGCCGAAATGCCCTGTTTTTCATACTCGGCAATCACTCGCGGCGCCCCTTCTGGTGACAACCCTTCCTCCAGCCGAAACGCAAACGGCACGCGGACAATCGTGCCGGAGGCCTGGCCCAGAATTTTCGCCGTTCGCAGACGCGCCAACAGCGCTTCCGCCGACGATCGGTCCTCGCTGGCCCCAACCGTGACGCGAAACCACTGTACCGTGTCGCCATCCAAAATAACCGGAGAAATGGCCACCGCCGGCAAAGCCTGGATTCTGGATTCCGGAGTTGCGCTTTCGCGCGTGCTTCCGGCTACCAGATAAACCGCATACGCCGACGCCAACAACGAATCCTGCGGATTCGCGACGGTCAGCCCGCGGCTCTGCGCCTGAGCCGCGCTCGTATCGCGCGCCGCGGGCGTTGTCGTGGGTGGGAGAGCCACAACCCCGCTGTTTGACGGCTGCGCGGTCAGGCTGTCTGCCGACACGTTCGACGTCCTGTTTGCCGTATCGCGTGCGAACTGCTTCGTCACACCTGCGGGTAGCATCTCCAAAATCTTGCCCCACAAAACGCCAACGATGATCGCAATCCCGATCACCGCAAAACCGGCGGCAATCAGTTTCGTGTTGCGACTTCTGGAGTCTTCACTTCCCACCGCTCGCGCCTTCGCAACCACGCGCTCGACCTCGCGCGGGGTCGGTCGCGGCACGGCGATGACCGGGACCCCCGCGGGCACGGTCGGCGCCGGTTCACCAATCGGAAACACCGCGCCAACGTACGCGCAGAGATCGGCAAATCCGGGCGTGTCCGGCACCGCGACAACGAGGAGTAACGCGCCCACCTGATGAAAACCGGCCGCGAGTTTTCGCCAACGCTCGTTGCGATACACCGTTTCGTTGGCCACCGATTCCGTGCCGCTCGGCATCAGAAAGACGTTGCCCGAGCCTTCCAGCGGTCGCGCAATTTTGTTCAGCGAAACGCCGTACAGAAAACTGTCGGAGATACCGTGGCCGTCATCCCCGGTGACGAGTGATTGCAGCGGCGCCACCTCACCAACGAGATCGGCAATCGCTACTCGCCGGGTCGATCCGTGCACCCGCGCGAGGCCGAGCGCGAATGACGCGGCCGCTGCGGGATCGTGAGCTGCGATCACTACCGAATTAACGGCGTCGAGAAGAGTGGCCGCATTGCGACCCATCACTTCCCAAGAGATGGGCGGTGCAGACACGGTCAGGGCGCGCCCTCAAAAATCCAATAAGTCGCACCAGATACTTTGCCAATACGCTCGGCCTCGGCCCGCGTCGCGAACGGACCAAGCGTGACGCGAAAAATTGTTCGCCCCGCGCGTGTCGTTGTCGAAATCCGCGGTGTCATTCCCTCGACTTTGATCGTCGCGGCGGCATCGCGCGCGAGGCGTTCGGTGAGCGCTGCGGCAAACTGCACTGTAAATACCGGAGGGCCAGCGGTGTCGCGACTGGAGGTGCTGCTATCGCGGCTTCGACCACCGGTTGGGCGCGCGGTACTACCACTGTCGAGCGCACTGGCGCTGTCAGCGACGCGAGTCGGATCGGACGGCATGCCGCCCGATCGAAAGCGAACCGGTTCATCCAGCGCCGCCGAGCGCGGTCGGAAGCCGTTCCATCGCAACACCTGCCAGAAGTCGCGCGCACCGTTCTTGATTGTGCGCACGTCTGCAAACGTTTCGTTGTGGGCAATGGCCACATTGTCACCGTGCACCACGGCGATTCGTCCGTCGGGCAGCACGAGCGGCAAATCATCGCGCCACTCGCTGTTGACTGTGCCCAACACTTTGTCGGTCGCCACGCTGACCACCCACACCGAATCACCACCGCCACGCACCAGCACGACGCGACCCAACGGATCCATCCGAAGATTTCGGGCCTCGCCCGGCAGCTTCACTTTGGCAACCACGGCTTCTTCAAATCGATCTATTACGCGCAGGCGCTCTTCGCCAGCCAGCGCCACAAAAATACGATCACCACTGGGTGTTGAGGCGAGCGCGCGAACCGGCTCACCCATCGACACCTCCAAGGCCTTTCCGAAATCACGACTGCGTATGGCCAACACGGTTTTGTTGGACGCAAAAAACACGCGCTCGCCAATCGTGCTGCCGGTGGCGGCGAGGTTTGCGGTCAATTCCTTCGCGGACCCGCTCACATCAAGCAAAATGCTGTCCACCAACTCCGTGCCAGGCGGTCGCACGCGCCACACCAGGATGCGCTTGCCTGCAGCGCCCGCGAGAATCAGCGAACCGTCTTCCTGCGGAAACAACGCCGACACGGGATATTTCGGTTGGAACTTCCAATCGCCGCCACTGGCGGTGTATCGCGTGACTTCGCCGGTTAGCAGCAGCGCGTAAATTGCATCGCCATCGGCGGAGCGCACTTCGAGGGGCGCATCACCAGCCGCCACACTGACGGACCCGAGTCGCAGGTCAACTCGTACCGCGCGGCCTGCTGTGTCCCGCGCCGCGAGATACCCCGCTTCCGGATCGAAAGCAATCATGCGCGCAAGCGACGGCACCCGCTGGCTTGAACGCCAGAGAACCGAGTCGAGCCCGGGATAGCGGTAGGCCGATAACAAACCGCCTGCGCGAGATGAGCGCAGAACGATCGGATCTGGTCCGCCTGGAATGACTGGTGGGGCGCCTGCTCCGGCAGTGCGGGAACTGCTGTCAGAACAACCACAGGCAAGGAGCAAAAGCGCCAACGCGAAGGGCGTGCGCACCGGTCTAAGCTATCCGCGCGTTCAGTGCTGGGGGAGTGGCATACTGCGAAAGAAAAAGCGGGATCGCTGCCGAAGCAGAAACCCCACTTTTCTTACCAGCATCGCACCTTGCGATGTCGTGATCAGAAACTCACGCCCAAAGTAAAGGTTCCGAATCCTTTCGCACCCGGACGGCTCGCTGGCACTGCCCAATCGTATCGTACAATCGCCAGATTGAACATATTCATGCGAAGGCCCCAGCCGTAACTGCGCAGCACTGCGCGCTGGCTCGATACGTCGTAGTTGGCGGGCGTGTTCCACGACACGCTTTGGCCCTTGGTCCATGCGACGCCCGCGTCGTAGAAGATCAGTCCTTCGATTGGCGGAATTGGCAACCCAGTATTCAGCAGGCGCAACACCGGGAAACGTAACTCGGCGTTTGCAAACGCAACTCGGCTGCCAATGGTCTCGCTTTCACTGCAGCCGACTCCGTTGTCTGACGGTAGTCCCGTGCAGCTGCCCGCCATCTGATCGCGATTGTAGCCACGAATAAAGTCCGGCCGGCCGATCCACTTGGGGTTCCGCGCTTCATCACGTCCTGACGCCACGCTCGCGGTGACTCGTGTGGCGAACGTCACGTAGTTGAACAGGATGGGCGTGTAATTACGGGCATCGACGAGATAATCCATGAATTTCCATGACCCAAAGCTCGGCGTCACCTGGGTCCGAATACGCCGACCGGAAATGGGCGAAAACATCATCCCGTTCAGCGTGTTATCGGTTACCCACGCGACAAACGGCGCCAGATTATTCGCTGTAGCAATGTTGGACGATGGTTGCCGCTGGTACTCAGTGCCCAGTCCGTATAACAAATCCACAGTGCGCGTTAATCGCGTTTCCTGCTGCTCGATGTTGTCGTACTTCAGGCCCAATTCAAGCCGCGTAAAACGGTTCAGCGGATAAAACGTGGTCCCGTACAGCTGACGATAGACCAGACGCGTCAGCGTAAGTGTTTCCTCCGCCTGCTGCCCACCCGTGCCTGCGATTGGCAGATAGTTCTGACCCGAAAGATACGTGAACGGCTGGTTCACAAATCCCACCTCGTAGTTCAAGCGCCGAGAGAGGTTGGTAAACCCGACAAACAGGAAGGCATCAGCAATCTGACCGTTGAGCGACCCGGAAACCGCGAGTCGGTGATCGCCCAACAGGTCGCCCAGCACCAACGTCGTGGCACCATATGCGCCCGATCCCCACCCGCCCGCCTGAACGCCGATACTTGGCTGCGAGATGTACTCGGGTGTCAGGCGAGCTTTGTAGCGACCATCTTTGTAGCGCGTCGAATCAGGCAGCTTGAAGTCGAAGCTATCCATCATCGCGGTGATGCTGACAGTGCTGCCAAATCGCGGCAGCAGGCTGGCCGGCAAGTCGTTGGAAAGGCGCGCGCCAGTTAACGGTGCGCGATACACTGACCGTCGTGTCGCCGCGGTGTCTTGCACACCGGCGACGGGCAGATGTGAGCCCGGTGGCAATTGCGGTGCGGGTGCCGCGCCAGTCGAACCGGTCGATCCAGACGTTGCTGTGCCTGTCGCGGCGCCGATGGCTGCGGGATCGACGACCGAACCCGAAGTCCCAGCTGCTGCGGACGTACCGGCGGCGTTCGCGACAACGACACGTGGGTTCTCGCGGAACGGTAATTTCTTGAGCGCGCGCGGATTGGACAAGCGCCACACCGTGTGATCACCCTTTTCGTAATACACAAACGCCATCACGTCTGCGCCGCGTGCCCACGAAATCGCCGGAGAATATTCGGAGATCGCGTTGATGGCACCCACGACGTTCGTGAGCTGGTAGTGTTCTTTGTCGGACAGGTCATACAGGAACAGATTGGAAATGCCAGTGCGATCCGACACGAATGCGATGGACTTGCCGTCTGGGCCCCACTGCGGATTGATGTTCAAGCCACCCTGATTCGGCAGCACCGTGACCTCAGTCGATGCAAGGTCGTACAGGGAAATCTTCCACTTGCCGATTTTCAGTATCTCGAAATCGGTGTCAGGCCCGCGATCGCTGGCGAAGGCAATCGTCCGGCCATCGGGCGACCACTGTGGTTGTAAATCACCGTAGCGATCCTTCGTCAGTTGCTTCAGATCGGTACCGTCACTGTTCACGGTGTACAGATCACTCACGCCGTGTTTCAATCCTGAGAACACCAGCATCTTTCCGTCGGGACTCCACGATGGACTCAACACCTGATCGATATCAAAGTCGATGCGCTTGTACACTTTGCGCGTCTTCGCATCCATCAGGTTGATGATGTCACGTCCACCTTTTTGACTGGTAAACGCCATGATCTTTCCATCCGGTGAAAACGAAGGCTGCGAATAGATGTAGCGCAGCTGCTCGAAATCAGGGTTGGTCGCGGACTTGACCAGACGTGCTTCGCGCTTGCCGGTCCTGGCGTCGGCCAGATACAAATCGGGAAACACTTCGCCTTTCCAGAACGAGCCGTAGGCGATGTACATGATCTTCGTGGCGTCGTTCGACAACGCCGGTGCGACAAACAGATTCACCAGGTTGCCACCACTGCGGTGCTGCGTGAGCAACGGTTCGGCAAAATTGCGTGGGCGATCGAGCTGCGCGACAACCGGCAGATACCTGGATTGCATCGCCTGCTTGTATTCGGCACTCAATTCAATGGTGCCCATGCCCAGTTCGCGACGGAAGGAGCGCTCGATACCAATGCTCGGCAGTGAGTTCATGATTTCCGCAATCACTTCGTCGCCCCAACGCGCGCCAATGTATTGCCAGACCGAGAATCCAAAGCGGTAGGCAAAATACTTCTGCGGAAACTCGGTCATTTGCGCGATCGTGGGCAGGGTGTTGTTCACCACGGCATCACGAATCCACGCATCCGTCCACGGATGTTTCTGGCCAATCGAGAAATATTCGGCCAGTCCTTCCATGAACCACAACGGCGGATTGACTTGCGCCAGGTTGCCAATGCCCGCACCGGCTTTTCCGCGAGAGAAAATGTCGAACTGGAACACGTGCACCATTTCGTGTTGCAGCACGTGTTCGAAACTCGCGTAGTCGCCCGTCATGAACTGGGCCATGCGCTGGCGCATTGGATCGGTCACACCGCCCGTGCCCTCGCCCAGGTCGCCGAACACATTGCTCTGTGCAAAATCGCCCGATGAACCAAAGACCAGCACCGGTTTCTTTTCACGGAACTGGTGGCCCATCAACACCGAAAGGCGCGCGTACGAACGCTCCGCCATTTTCGCGATGTCGGGAGTAACCTCCCCGATCGCGGGATAATAGTGAATCTGAAAATGATCAGTTTCGAGCACGCGCCATTTGAGGCGATCGTACTGCACCTGATTTTGTCCGAAGTAGAGGCTTTGCGCACCAACCGGCGCGGCCATCGCGCTCATGGTCAGTGCTGCAACTGCGGCCCACCGAGCCCTCGTGCGCATTACTGAATTCCCCCTGTGCCTTCGTCGTCAAGGTCAACGGAACGAGCATCGCCCCACAACCGTTCCAGCTGAAAAAACTGGCGTTGCGCGGGATGAAATACGTGCACAACGCAATCGAGATAGTCGAGCAGCGCCCAACGTCCTTGATCGAATCCCTCGGTGAACTCCGTGCTGACACCTTCTTCCCGCAAGCCCTCGAGCACATGCGACGCGACCGCCCGTACATGGGTGTCCGAGGTCCCACTGGCAATAACAAAGAAGTCCGTCATATCTGTCACACCTCGTAAGTCCAGCACGACCAGGTTGGTGGCCTTGAGTTCACTCGCCAAAGCGGCTGCGCGGCGGGCGATTGGTTCACCGGGGCTTAAACGATGCTGGATCATGAATGCGGTGCAGAGTGACTGGACAGATGGACCATGTTTCGTACCCGACGGGGATGCGCTGGTGCCTCTCAGATGCCGACACCAGACCCCCTTCAAAGCACAGTACGTCTGCTGACCAGCCGAACACAATGCTGCCGGAAGGTTGTTCGCATCAGGAACACGGCAGGCCGGTAGCACCCTACCGGCCTGAGCCCAAGCGCCCAATGGCTGAATGGCCCCTTCAGCCACCAGCCACCAGCCAACAGCCCACCAGCCGAACAGCCCACCAGCCGAACAGCCCAATGGCCCATTCTCCCAACAAGCCTAGCCGAGCCAGGAAGCACAAAGCCCCGCCAGGCGCGTGGGCGCTTGACGGGGCTGTGAGCAACAAGTCGCGCCGCAGCGCTGCCAGCCAGTAGGCCGACTATCCGGCCAGAATTACTGCTTGATGATCCAGACCTTGATCTCGGGCTTCACATCGGCATGCAACCGAACGCCAACGCGATAGACGCCCAGTGACTTGAGCGGCTCGTTGAGCTCGATCTGGCGCTTCTCGATGTGGTAGCCCTGCACCTCGAGCTGATGCGCAATGTCGGCCGTCGTGACGGAGCCGAACAACTTGCCTTCTTCGCCAACACGCGCCGCAAACGTTACCGACACTTCGGCGAGTTTCTCGGCAATCGTGGTCGCGGCCGCCCGACGATCATTTTCGGCCGCTTCGAGACGGCCCTTTTCGAGCGAGATGCGCTTCTTGTTGCCTTCGGTCGCCAGGAAGGCGAAACCACGCGGCAACAGGAAATTACGCGCATACCCTGAGGACACGTCGACAATGTCTCCCGGGTGCCCGAGCTTGTCGATGGCGTTGCGCAGAATGACTTCCATGGGAACTCCGGAAAAACAGTGAAAGGACCGAGGGGGTCAGCGCGCACGCGCCGTCGCCCGAAAATCGCGCCAGGTATCGCTGAGTCCAACCCCGAAACAGATGGCCGCGAGGATCATCAGCATCAACGTTGGTCCCATAAGTGACACCAGTACTAAAAACACCACGAGCAGTGGGAACGCCAATCGCTCTGGCATCCACCAGCTGCACACACCAACACCGCGCAGCGCGTACAATGCGCCAAAAAAACAGAGCAGATTGAGACCCGCGACGCGCAACTCCACGAGCGTGGGCTGCATCACCAGCACGACCCCAACCACTAATCCCCAAATCAACTGGTCGTTAAATCTGAGTTCGCGCAGCGTGCCCAGCGGTGGACCAATTCTCGTACGAGCCAGCCGGTGGTAACCGGCCCACCCCAACGCGAGCGCGAACAACGATTCCAGCGCCAACAGCGACGGCGATAACAGCACCAGCAGCGATCCCGAACGCGTTTCGGCGTTGCGTTGCAGATCTTCGAGCTGCGTGGCCAACTCCTCGCCGCGTGCCGCCACCAGCGGAACACGCGCAGCAAACGTCTGCCACACTCCTGAACCCGTGCGATCGCGCCATTCTGCCAGCGACTCGTCGATCCGTCGCAGATAGTCTTGCTCGAACACTCTGACCGTTCCCGACAACGGGCCGTCGTCGCCATTTTGCGCGCCAACACCCGTTCCAATCACGACGCCAGCTAACGCGACAGCGGCCAGCGCCCGTCCAAGAAATGCACGATTGCCACTGGCCAGACAAACCAGTCCAAACGCCGCGCCCAACGCTATCGACCAACCCCGTACAAACACACCGAACGGGGTCGGTGGGACCGGCACCTGAAACAGGAGCCAGCCAATCACACCCACCGTGACCAGGGCAATGAGCGTTCGACCGCCCGACCACCATCCCAGCACGGCACACGACGCGAACGAGACGAGCACCAGCAATGCGATGGGTTCGAAGGGCAGAACCAATCGCACGACGGCCGCCGCCAACGCGAGGGCGGGTGGCCACACGGGAGCCGCAGTGAGCAACACCACGGCGAGCACTGCCAGCACAAACCATCGCCAGCCGCGCTCGCGCGGAGCAGTCGCGGCAGATTGCGTCGCGACAACCCCGATCATGCGTTTATCCCTGGAGACCCTTCACGTACGGCAGCAGGGCCAGGAAACGCGCTCGCTTGATGGCCTTGGACAGCTGACGCTGGTGCCGGGCATCAACACCGCTCAGGCGGCTGGGAAGAATCTTACCGTAGTCGGTGATAAAACGAGCCAGGAGACGGTCGTCTTTGTAGTCCACAAAACGAATGCCGGCTTCCGTAATCGGGCAGGGTTTTTTCTGTCGGCGCATAGGTTAATCCTCGTCGTCGTCGTCGTCGTCATCCGAGCGGGCGCGCCGGGCGGCGAGCTCTTCTTCGGAGAGAATCGGGGCACCAAGCTCGTGCTCCAGGAGCGACACGAGGTATCGAACCACTCCGTCTTCCAGCTTGAGCGCGCGCTCAAACTCTGGAAGGACCTTGGGCTCGGCGTGAAACTTGGAGATGATGTAGTAGCCGTTTTCATGACGGCCAATCTTGTAGGCCAGCGCGCGGCGGCCCCAGATTTCGAGTTCGGCTGGTTCAGCGAGGCTCAGGAGCCCCTGCAGTTTTTCCAGCTTTTCCGTGATGACCGCGTCATCGAGCGCGGAATCAAAGATGTACACGGCTTCGTAGCGCCGCGTCGGGTTACGGCGGATTTTGAGCTTTGCCACTCGGCAATCCTCCCTTTGGACTAGGACGCCCCCCGCAGTGCCGTTCCGCAGGAGGAGGGGGCGGAGCCTGACTAAACAGGACCGCTAGAGCCTTTAAAGATAGGCAAGGCGGGCGAGCTAGGCAACTGCAAGCAGGAGCTGGCCTCGGGCTCGGACTAGCTGCCAGCTTCCAGCTACTGCCGCTAAAGCACACAGCGACCAGCTTGCCAGCTGATAGCTGCCAGCTGAACTCCACGAAAGCTTCCAGCTCCAGCAGATTCGCCCGCGACCCATTGACCCGACCCGCGGAAAAGCTGGCAGCTATCCGCTGGCAAGCTGGTCGCTGTGTGCTTTGGTGGCAGTAAAGCTGGCAGCTGCCGAAGCTGTCCGCTGCCACCATCAGCGGCAGTCCCCTGTACTCCGTCATCGACGCTCAAGCGGCACCTCAGCGTCGGCTTGGTACCCGTGGTACCCGAACGTGGTACCGGAACCTGGCACCGGAACCTGGTACCGGAAGCTGGTACCGGAAGCTGGTAGCGGAAGCTGATAGCTGCCAGCGGAACTGCCACCAAAGCCCGCCGCTTCCAGCTTGCCAGCTGATAGCTGCCAGCGGAACTGCCAGCAAAGCCCGCCGCTTCCAGCTTGCCAGCTGATAGCTGCCAGCGGAACTGCCACCAAAGCCCGCCGCTTCCAGCTTGGCAGGTGTTAGCTGCCAGCGGAACTGCCACCAAAGCACACCGCGGCCAGCTTGCCAGCTAATAGCTGCCAGCGGAACTGCCACCAAAGCACACAGCGGCCAGCTTGCCAGCGGATAGCTGCCAGCGGAGCCTACCGCGGCCAGCTGGACCGCCGGCAACGCCCCGTCTCCCCGAACCCGAGCAGCCGTAAAGCTGACAGCTATCCGCTGGCGAGCTGGCAGCTGTGTGCTTTGGTGGCAGTAAAGCTGGCAGCTGTCGAAGCTGTCCGCTGCCACCATCAGCGGCAGTCCCCTGTACTCCGTCATCGACGCTCAAGCTGCAGCGCGCCCCCACTTGCTCACCGCCGACCACCCCCCGACCTTCCCCCCATGTGCGGACGCTTCGGACTCGGCAACCCAGAACGCCTCGACCTCCTCATGCGCCGGATGTCCTTCCCGGCCATTCTTGGCGTTGCCCCACGCTTCAACATCACCCCGTCGGCCGACCTCCCGATCGTACTCAGCCTCGACGGCGAGCCCGCCACCTGGATGGCCAAGTGGGGACTCGTGCCCGGCTGGGCGAAAGACCCAACGATCGGCAACAAACTGGCGATGGCGCGGGGCGAATCGGCGCACGAAAAACCGTCGTTTCGCGAAGCCATCAAGCGCCGCCGCGCACTAATGCCCGCGGACCTGTTTTATGAATGGCAGCCAATCGAAGGCAAAAAAAGCACAGTGCCCTGGTGCGTGCGCAAGACGAATGACGAACCGTTTTTCATGGGCGCACTGTGGGAGCAATGGGCGCCGCGCGACGATCCCAATAGCGCGCCGCTGCTCACGTGTTGCGTCATTACCACCGACGCAAATGAATCACTGCGGCCAATTCAGGATCGCATGCCGTTGCTGATTGACGATGAGGATTGCGAGCGATGGTTGAATTCCGCCACGTCGGCGGAAGACGTGCAAGCATTCATGGTACCACGAAAATTCGATGACTTGCGATCGTATCGCGTATCGAACTGGGTGAATAGTCCGGCGCATGACGATGCGCGTTGCATCGCACCGCTTGGCGAAGACGAAGACGCGATTGATGAATCAATGCGCCCAGCCAAGCGCGCGAAGAAAACGGTCGCAATGGATCAACTCGACGTGTTTGGTTGATCGCTGTGCGTCGTGTGGTATTCATTTGTGCTGCGCGACGCCGCGTGAATGGACACAAAAAACGGTGCAGAAAAATCCCGCACCGTCATCAGTCGCGAAGCCGCCGTCCGCTACCGCTTGATCGGCGTGCCGAGGTGGAACTTCGTTAGCCACAAACTGAGCGTACCCACGGGCAATTCCGACTCAAGCTTCACTACCATGCGCGCACTGTCATCCGTGACCCACACTTCGGCTTTGCCTTCGGCAAACAGTCCGCCGGCTTTGATTTCGGGTTTCAGTACGAGCGTCTTGAACGTGCCCGCGGGCGTTCGTACGGTTTCGCGACGTATCACCGTGATCTTGACTGGATTTTTGTCGGGCTTGTAATAGCGCGAAAATGTGTACGTCTCACCAACCTCGAGCGGAACGCTGCGCACAAAATACAGGAACGACCCGTCATCGAGCGGGTTGGCAACCGTCACGCGCTCGTCCAACGCGTCTTCCTTATACATGCCGCGCTCGGGAAAAATTTCAATGTTCTGAATTTTCTTCGTGCCGGTGTATTGCTGGTTCTGATAAAAACGCAATGAGTTCATTGTCGCTACATCAAACCAACTTTCCAGCATGATGTTGACGTTGATCATCAGCAACACCTTGCCCTTCACATGAAACACCGTGTGCCACGCTGGCTTTCCCCGCACATCGGTTACTTCCTTTACTTCCATTGAGCCTACGCCCTTTTTCCCACCCAGGAAACGCACGTCATAATCCATGCGTTCACCAATGCCAAAAGGCACGGCCATCGCCCGTGGCGCAACAACCGAGGCTTGTTCGGCAACAGGTTGCCCGCCATTAATCTGCGCGTCGATTTGCGGACCACTCTGAGGAGTGGTTTGCGCATACGCGGCCGTTGGCAGCGCCGGGGAAACAGGCGCAGCAAGAACCTGGGTCAGCGCCAGCAACAGCGCTGATCGTACAACGGTGGAAGATCGAAGCATTTAGACGGGGCGGGTGCGCAACGTCGCGCTGTGATGTGACAAATCACACATTAGTACACCCCTTGGTGCGAAAGGGGCCAATGAGTGACAGCGCACTCAGAACACCTGAACGGACCGCTACACTCACCAACCGACACCTACACGTTGAAGCGGAACAACAACACATCGCCATCCTGCACGATGTATTCCTTTCCTTCCGAACGAACCACGCCCTTCTCCTTCGCACCTTTCCAGCCACCCAAGGTGACGAAGTCCGTGTACGAAACAGTTTCGCCGCGAATGAAACCGCGCTCAAAATCCGTGTGAATCACGCCTGCCGCCTGTGGTGCCGTATCACCCTTGTGAATGGTCCAGGCGCGAACTTCCTGCTCGCCAGCGGTGAAATACGTCTGCAGCCCCATCAGGTGATACCCGGCACGAATGAGACGATCGAGACCTGCCGACTCAATACCGAGCGACGCCAGAAACTCACCACGTTCTTCTTCTGACAACTCTGCCAACTCGGCCTCAATCTTCGCCGAAAACGGAACGATCTCCGCATGTTCACCCGCAACGGCCGCACGCAGCGCCACCAAATGTTTGCCTTCGTCGCCCGCCAGTTCCGCTTCCGTCACGTTGGCCGCGTACACCACCGGTTTCGCGGTGAGCAGCTGCAATCCGGACAGACGGTGCAGTTCATCGGCAGTGAGTCCAGCGCGCCAGATTGGCGTGCCTTCGGATAGCGCCGCATTCGCGCGCTCCAACGATGGCAATTCTGCGAGCGCATCCTTGTCGTTTGACTTCGCCGAACGTTTCACTTTGTCCAGTCGTTTTTCGACAACCGCCAGATCGGACAACGCGAGTTCGAGTTCGATGATTTCCTTATCGCGCGCGGGATCGGGCTGACCCATCACGTGCGTGACATCGGAATCTTCAAAGCAGCGAATGACGTGAACGATGGCATCTGTTTCGCGAATGTTCTGCAGAAATTTGTTGCCAAGTCCTTCACCGCTGGCCGCACCCTTCACAAGGCCGGCGATATCGACGAATTGCACAACGGCCGGCAACGTGCGCTTGGGCAGTACGACATCGGCGAGTCCTTTCAGCCGTGGATCGGGTACTTCGACCATGCCAACATTCGGCTCGACGGTGCAAAACGGATAGTTCGCGGCTTCCGCTTTAGCAGCGGTGAGCGCGTTGAATAGTGTGGACTTACCGACGTTGGGCAAGCCAACGATGCCGAGCTTTAGCATGAGTTCACTGAGCGGTGGACAGCAGGCATCAGGCGTGGCACACGGCCTGCTGGCGCCCGTCTGCAACCACAGTTGCAGGACAAGGCATCCCCGCAATATAGCCCGAAACGAGAGCGGGGAACGAAGCCTGAGGTTTGGGGCCGGTCTATCGTGATGGCCACGAGGCCGCGACGGGATCAGCCACCGGCACGCGAACCGGCTGTGCTGCACCTGTTCCGAGCGCCGCTTGCTGCGTCATGAGCTGCGTGACAAAGCGCTGACCTTCCGAAATGCGTTCGACTTCGACCGCAATGGCGTCTACGGCTTGCTCGACACGCTCCATCCGCAAATCAGCTTCACGCGAAACTGGCGCGGCAGCCGCGCGAGATCCGCGTTTCCAAATGAATCGGGAAAACGAAAGCGCGATAGGGCAGAGCACGAACAGCGTGAAAACGACGGTAATGGCAGTCATATCATCTTGGGACGGCATGTACTGGAAGGGCGAGCCGCCATCGCCCGTTGACGTTGACGTGGCAGCAGCTTCGCGTCCTTTCGCCACCACGCGTTGTTGTCCGTTGACGGCGATATCCTTTTCGAGCTGCACAATGCGTCCACTTAACTCATTGATCTGCAGCTGCAAGCCCTCCTTCAGCGCTTGGGGCGCGCGGCGCATATCGCCGGCAACGTCGGCACTCCGAGACCGTGCCGATCGGAGCTGTAGAGAGAGCTCCTCGCCGCGGGCGATCAACTGGTTGTACGAGAAAACGTTCGAGGCGGCCCCGTCGGATTGGCCAGCGATTGCTGGTGCCGTGCTAACCACACCCGTTTGCGTCATGCCTGTGGCTGAGGACGGAATCGCAGTGGGAGGCTGTGGCGGTGATGGCGGCGCCGGTGGTGTTTGCATGGAATGCCCTACGGGTTCCCTTCGCGAATGTTCCAGCGGCCGGCCCACGCTTGACCAGTCTCAATCTACCTGCCGAACGTACTCCCCGTTTTCTCCGGCCCCTCTTTCACCCAACTCTCAGCGGCGCCGACGATGCGTGGATATAACGCTTCGACAATCGCCCGTTCATCGCGCGGCATCGTGTGCAGCACAAAATCGGCAAGATCGCCAATGGCGCGTTGGTCATCTGCCGGGCGAATCCCCACGCGCAAGCGACTGTAGTTCGCACTCTTGAGTTGCGCCTCCACACTCTTCAATCCGTTGTGCCCGCCCGCGCTGCCGGCCGCGCGAAAGCGAAATTCACCAACAGGCACAGCAACTTCATCCACAATGACCAGGACATCGCTGGCGGCGTCAAAACCTTCGCGACGCTGAAACGGACGCAGCGCCTGACCGCTCAGATTCATGAATGTTTGCGGCTTGACCAATTTCACTTTTCTTGTTCCCACCAATCCCGACGTCGTGAAACTGTCGCCGTCGCGACGCCACGCGTCGAAATGCCAAACGCCGGCGAGGTGGTCAACCACCCACCAGCCGACGTTGTGCCGTGTCGCTTCGTATTCACGACCCGGATTGCCCAATCCAAGAATGACTTTCATACGTGGTAAACGCGTGGGGCGCGGAACGCGCCAGTGTGGAGTAACCACAGCTGACTCGAAGCACGCCCCAGTTGTTCGTTCGAGGCCGTGTTACTTCTTGTCTTCTTCGGCCTTCTTCTGGCGCAACACTTCCGGCTCGGCCGCCGCTGCCGCATCTGCGGCGGTTGCCGGCGCCTGCTTGGGCTGCTGCACCACACAGACCGTGAGCGTGCCTTCGTCAGCAACCTTGATACCGGCTGGCAACTTGAGGTCGGACACGTGCAACGACTGGCCAACCTTGAGCGCCGAGATGTCGACGTCGATGTGATTCGGAATGGACGACGGATCAACTTCGATCAACAATTCATGCATGATCTGATCGAGGATACCGCCTTCGTTACGCACACCGTCAGACGTGCCGACGTACACGATCGGGCAACGCACTTCGACCGTTTCACCGGCCACCAGTTCCTGGAAGTCGATGTGCAGGATGTTGCGCTTGAACGGATGGCGCTGGATTTCGCGAATCAGCGTGCGCGCGACCGAGTTGTTCAAATTGAGTTCAATTACCGTGCTTCCGGCCGCGATGTGCTGCAGCAGGCGTTCGGTTTCACGCGCGTTCACCGTGAGTGACTGCGGTTGGCGGCCGTGTCCGTAAATGACGCCCGGAATACTGCCGGCCATACGGATTTTACGTGAGGCGCCTTTGCCGCTCTCAGAGCGAAGCGTTGCTTCGAGTTTTGCTGATGCCATGATAAGACCCTGCCGTTGGAAGGTGGCACGGGAGTAGCGCTAGGTCGCCGTCCCGTAGCTCAGTTGCGTGATGCATCCTGCCTCCTGCGTCCTGCCGCACTGCGTCCTGCCGCACTGCGTCCTGCCGCACTACGTCCTGCCGCACTGCGTCCTGCCGCACTGCGTCCTGCCGCACTGCGTCCTGCTGAAGTTCTATTCGAACAACGAGCTCACACTTTGATCGGCGTGTGTGAAGCGAATGGCTTTCGCCAGCAGTTCACCTACCGACAACACACGCAGCGTGTCAAAGCGACGTTCCGGCGGAAGATTGATGGTATCAGTCACCACCACTTCCTTGATCGGCGCGGCGGACAACCGCTCAACCGCCGGTCCCGAAAACAGCGCGTGTGTTGCGCAAACATAAATGTCGTTGGCGCCAAGTGCTTTCAGCGCGCGTGCGGCTTCTGATACGGTGCCGGCGGTGTCGATCATGTCATCGGGGATAAGACAATCGCGTCCTTCTACCTCACCAACAACGTTCACTACTTCGGCGACATTCGCTTTGGGGCGGCGTTTGTCGATGATAGCGAACGTGGCGTCGAGGCGCTTCGCAAAACCGCGCGCCATTTTGGCCGAGCCAACGTCGGGCGCAACGACGCACAGGTCTTTCAGGTTCTTTTTACGGAAGTAATTCGTGAACACCGGTGCGGCGTACATGTGATCGACCGGGACGTCAAAAAAGCCTTGCAGTTGATGCGCATGAAAGTCGACGCCCAGTACGCGATCGGCACCGGCGCGTTCGATGAGATTGGCCATGAGTTTTGCGCCAATCGCGACACGCGGCTGATCCTTGCGGTCTTGGCGCGCGTAGCCGGAGTACGGCAGCACGCAGGTGATGCGCGCGGCCGAAGCGCGTCGTGCGGCGTCGATGAGCAGCAACAACTCCAACATGTTTTCGGCGGGCGGGTTTGTGGATTGCACCACAAAAATGTCGGCACCGCGGATGTTTTCATCGATGCGAACGAAAATTTCTCCGTCCGCGAATCGCGTGGAAGTCACCTTGCACACATCGGATCCCAGGTGCCGCGCGATTTCGGCCACCAGGGGCACGTTCGCGTTCCCGCACAGGATCTTGAAGCCACGTGACGCTGACTGCCCGTCCATGCGCCGAATTCTCGATGATGGTGACGAAAGTGTCGCGCAAACCCGAGGCGACGGCCAGAAGAAAAACGGCCCCTTTTGGGGGCAGCCTTTCAAGCTAAAACGAAACGGGCCCGGGTAACAGTGGTTACCCAGGCCCGTCATTGGATGACTTTTTGTAGCGAAACTTGCAAGTTCCGCTGTGAAATCAGCTTTGAAACAGGAGTTGCCCGGCATGGATTCGAACCATGATAACCGCCTCCAAAGGGCGGTGTCCTACCATTGAACGACCGGGCAGCAAAGCCAAGGCAAGCTACCCAGCGCTCCCGGGACCGCCAAGGGGGCTATTTCGTCCAGATCAAGATCGCGCTTACCAGGGAGGAAGGTAGCAGGCCGCGCGCTCAATCCGACGTCGTCTCTTCGAACAATTGGCGCTCGGCCGCTGGCATACCGTATTCCTCAGCGACCGACGGAAACACACGCGTCCGCACGTCGGTCGCGTAATGGCGAACCGCGCGCGAAATGACTTCGGCCGTATTCGCGTACTGCCGCACGAATTTCGGAATGTGCCCATCGCTCAATCCCAACAGATCGTGAAAGACGAGCACCTGTCCGTCAACGCCGCTGCCGGCGCCAATTCCGATAACTGGAATTGAAACACGTTTGGCGATGGCGGTTGCGACCACAGCCGGCACGGCCTCGATCACCAACGCACTACAACCCGCCGCTTCAAGCGCGAGCGCATCATGCAGCACTACGGCGGCCCCATCCGCAGTGCGACCACGCGCGCGCAGATCGCTTTGTGTTCGCGCCGCTTGCGGTAAAAGACCGACATGACCGACCACTGGAACGCCGCTCGCAATGATGGCGTTCACGCGTGACAACCGCAGTCCCGCGCCTTCGAGCTTCACCAGATCGCACCCCGCCCGCATAAATTCGTGCGCTGTGTGAACCGCCTCGTCGTCGCTGGATTCGTAGGTACCGAACGGCAGGTCGCCCACAAGCAACGCCGACTTCACGCCGCGTCGCGCGGCTCGCGTTAACATGAGCAATTCGTCGCGTTGAATTTCGTGTGTGAAATCGTAACCCAGCATGGTTGTGGCGGCCGAATCACCAACGAGGATCAGATCGACGCCGGCCTGATCGACCAGGCGAGCGGACACGAAATCGTACGCCGTGAGCATCACAAGTGGCAGATCGGACTTGGCACGCGTGCGAAGCGCTACGAGGCGCTCCTGTATTGAGCTCTCGACTAGCGCGGTCCCGCTGGCGTCACTGTTCACGGGGCGTTCAATGGACGAGGTGCGGAAGGTGGGAGATCGATGACAATATTGTCAATCAATCGCACGCCGCCAACACGAACTGCCATCGAAAATAACACCGGCTCGTCAGCAATTTCCGAGATGTCCTTGAGCGTGTGATTGTTAACCGCCGAAAAGTATTCGACGTCAGCATCGGCAATGCCGCGCGCACTCAAACGAGCCCGCGCGTTGGCCAACAGGTCGGCCGTCAAGCGTTCGCCCAGGGCCACCAGTGACTGTACGGTGTGCAGCGCTTCGAAAAGTGCGACTGCTTGTGCACGTGCGTCTGCCGAAAGCCGCGTATTTCGACTGGACATCGCGAGTCCATCCGACTCGCGCATGGTCGAACACACCATAATTTCGATCGGGATATTCAGATCGCGCGCGAGTTGTCGAATGACGGCCACCTGCTGCGCGTCCTTTTGGCCGAAATACCCGACGTGTGGTTGCACAATGTTGAACAACTTCGTGACGACAGTTGTGACACCGCGAAAGTGTGCGAGACCACGCGCCTTGCCTTCCAAGGGTTCCGTTACGCCGCCCACTTCGACCACAGCGTTGAAACCGGCCGGGTACATCTCCTGCACCGACGGCGCAAACAACAAGTCGACGCCGGCGGTGCTGGCGAGCTCTTGGTCGCGGGCATCGTCGCGTGGATACGCCGCGAGATCGGCTGCATTACCAAACTGCGTCGGATTGACGAACAACGACACCACCGTTACGTCGCACTCTTCACGTGCAGTGGCCATCAAATGCAAATGACCGGAGTGAAACGCTCCCATGGTTGCCACAAGCCCAATTCGCTTGTTCCCCGTGCGTGCGGCCAGCAACGCTTCACGCAATTCGAGAACGGTGCGCGCAACAATCATGCGGCCGCACCGTCGCGCGCTGCGAGTTTCCGTGTTGACGCTACCAACGCATCCCACAGGGGCAGCAGGTCTGGCGCCGCATCTGCCACCCCCGCACGTTGACGCGCGACGGTTTCGTGTTCTCCTCGCGAGACAGGGCCAACCAGCGCGCTCTTTCCACCCAAGGCAATCCAGTTTTCTGTTGCTGCGCGAATTAGTGGCGCGAGGTCCTGTCGCGAAATACCACACGGTTTCGCCAATCGCTCGGCCGCGTCTCCCAGCGTTGTCAGAAAATTCGCAGCCATCGATCCGGCAGCGTGGTAGAGTGCTCGTTTTTCAGCAGGAACTCGAACGGGTCGCATCCCGACCAATAATGCCAACTGATCGGCGACGGCAATCGCACGCCGAGTGCTGCCGTCGGTCGCACACACGGCACCCTTGAAGTTGGCGCCGACTTTCGTGATGGGCATGAGCGGATGCGCGACCAGGCGTTCGTGCGGCGCCAGTGCCTCCATCGGAAATGATGCACTGCAGTGTCCCACAATCGGCCCGGGTGTAATGGCCGCCGCGACTCCAGCAATGGCGGATTCAGGCACGCACAACAGCACGACATCGCAGTCAGGCAGCGTTGCGCCGCGGCCGAGTGGGCCGGCGACATCGGCGTTGGCCTCTCGCATGGCGCGAACGAGCGCCTGGCCAAGTCGGCCGGCGCCAATCACAGCGAAGCGTGGAGCGGCGAGTACAGCGTGCGACATGTAGGAGAATTTGCGGTTGGCACGAAGCTGGCAGCGTAACTGGGCAATCGCCGCAGTTGGTCCACTTCCCGCAACTTACACAAACTCACATCGATGCGATTGTGGCCAAGGTATGCGTTTTTACGACGCGCATATCATTGGTCGCACCAAGTTCGGGAATGAGTCCGGGGGGGGCGAGCACGAAACAGGTGGCGCCAGACCCACTGATGAGACCAACGGCTGGTATTCCATTCTCCACGAGGCGTGTGGAGGCCTGTCGCACTACTGGAAGCCATCGCGCGACTCCGGCGTGCAACGCGGGTACAACTTCTTCGAAATCATTCAGCGCGAGGCCCGCGATTGATGACCACGTAGCGAACGCATCGCCGGGATACTGGAGCGCGCCCAGCGTGCGGAGCTTCGTGGAAGTGTGCGGCGACTCTGTGTTGGCGCGCTCCGATCGCGCGTTGGCGATGGCACTATACGCCGCACCGGTGTTCACGCCTTCGCTGAAGGTCAGCAGCGTGACGTCCATGCGCGGCAACGGCGTCAGTGGCAAAAACCGATCGCCGCGACCCCACGCCCAAGCGGTCGACACGCCACTGAGCAGGAACGGCACGTCTGCACCGAGTGTGCCGGCCAATTCCGTCAGCGCGGCGTTTCCCATCGGTTGCGGCGCCATCGATTCAAAAGCGCGCAGAACTGCGGCGGCATCGGCGCTGCCGCCACCAAGTCCACCACCAACGGGAATATTCTTTTCGATTTCAATGTGCCAACCAGTGTCCCAATGGGTCGCGCTCGTGTACGCGACGGCCGCTCGCGTCGCGAGGTTGTCGTCGCTCTTGCCAAGCCCCGCAGTTGGCATCGCGGGACCGTGACAGGCGAGCGTGCGTGCGTTGGTTTCCAGCGACACGTCCACAACGTCGGTTAACTCGAGCGCCTGAAAGAGCGTTTCGATGCTGTGATATCCGGACGCCTCGCGCGCCAACACACGCAGCACCAGGTTCAGTTTTGCGTGGGCGAATGCACGCGTGCTGGTCGGAGCCGCGCGCTCGAACCCGTCGAAACCAAGCGCATCCAGTCCGAACGCGTTTGTGCCGAGTGGATTGGTCACGCTGACGCTTGAACCTGTTCGTTCGCTCCGCGCAGGTCCTTCATGCCCATGCCCAATCGAGCGAAATACCACGCGCCCATGAGCGTGATCGGAATGAAGGACAGAACGTGATACCCTATGGCCCAACTTACGGCGAGGGTGTTCGGCACGCCGTACACTGCCAGCCCTATGGTCGCGGCGCCTTCAAACACTCCCACAAATCCGGGCGATGACGGTACCGCAACCCCCAACGCCAACACGCCTTGTAGAAACAGTGCGCCGGAGAATGGCGCGTCGATGCCGACGGCCTTGAAACAAATGAACAGCGCTAACGCGTGCGTGAGCCAATGGGCGACGGCCCAGAACAGTACGGCCAGGAAACGCCGGGTGTCTTTGAGTACGGCCAACCCACCCGCCACGTGACCGAACAGCTTCACTATTTGCGGTTCGAATTTTGGAACGATGCGATGGGCAACGGCGCTGAGAATGGCGCGCACGCGATCCGGCTGCAGCACCACGATGTAACATCCGACCAGCAACACGAGCATCAGCAGCACGCCCGAACCCGCGAGTTGCGGAATCGTAAGCCCTTTAATGCGAACGTCGGGCGGAAATGCGGGATCGAGCATCGCGCCAAACATCAGCGACAACACCACGATCGCATCAAACAAGCGGTCGACGGCGAGCGAGCTGAGTGACGTCACCATCGCGACGCGCGGCACTTGTTTCGTGAGCGCGTACGCACGCGCTACTTCACCTGCCCGCAGCGGCAACACGTTGTTGGCCATCATTCCAATGGCTGTCGAACGCCACAGCGGTCCGAACGGAATACGCCCCGCAACGGGTTCCAGAATTGGTTGCCACCGACGCGCGCGCAGCGGAAAGATGCACGTCGCGACAACGGTACCCAGCAGGAACAGGGGGAGGTTGGACGTACGCAACACCGTCCACACGTCGCGAAACGCAACCCCGCGTAACGTCAGCCACAACAACAGCGCGCTGAGTCCGATTCCAATGGCCGCGCGCAGGTTCGTCTTCATCGACGGTGTGCTAGCGGGCGACGGCGAGGTCGAGCAGATCAGACAGCTCGTCCAGCAGTGCGGAGGCGGTGGGATCGACCGCGACGCCCACTTTCTCGCTCCAAACGGAACGCAACTGATCGCGCACTTCCCGTGCCCGCGCGAGTGCGGAGGGGCCGGAGTACAGCAGCGATTCAATCGGCACGATGGGCGCTTCAACCGGCGCGCTGTCGGATGCGGTCGCGCTCACTGGTCGTGGCGTGATCGTACCGGTGTTCGCCGACGGTGTGCCTGAATGCGGCGCGACTGAATGCGGCGTGCCTGAATCCGGCGTGGCCGAGTGCGACGTGGCCGAGTGCGGCGTGGCCGAGTGCGGCGTGCCGGGTTGCGGCAGATCGCGAATGATCAAGCGCGGTGCGACGGGTGTGGTCGGACGAAGCGTGGACGGTGACGGGGCGCTTGGCGTTTGCGCCATCGACGGCGTGCGACGTCCGGGCCAACTCAACGTCGCGTCTTTGATGCGAGCGGCCAATTCCTGATCTGTGCGTTGCTGATCCTGCATCAAGTGCGCCAGTGCCTGGACCGCCGCGCGTTCGCTCGTGGCTTCGAGTGGCGCACGCGCCATCGTGACGCTGATCGCCGCGATACTGGTCGCGCCGTAACTCTCGCCCACCGAACCCAATCCCAGTAGTGCGCGACGCAACGCATCGGTGGATGCTGGTGGTCCGGCTCCAGGTTCGACCGAGAACAACGAAGTCGCCTCACGGGCGATGAGCGCTCCGGCTGCGGCGATATCGCTGCGGAATCGCTGCGGGAGAGTGCAGGGCGGGTTGGCATTGCGTTCGAGAATGCCGGGCAAGCCGTCGTCCGGGAAAAATCGGCTGATGGGAACAACCGGTGTGCTGGAGGCACCCACCGACGGCGGCGAGAAATATCCCGCCGCCACCGCAGCCAACGCGACGGTTTGTGTGCGGCTACGTCGTTGTTCGGTCTCGGTCCAGCTGTTGGCGTGGCCAACCAAATCGCGCAATTCGACCAGCGCGCCGTGCACCGCAAAATGCAGGCGTTGATCCCAACGCAACTCGCCATCACGCAAACCGCCCGCGATCCGTTCGACAGTGGCCGCGAGATCGGGCAAGGATTCCAGCCGCGTCATGGTCGCGCTGCCACGCAGCGCACGGGCATGCGTCAGAAAGGCCGACGCATCCGGACACGCATTTTCGGAAGCTGCGAGGAGCTGCTCCAACCGATCGAGATATTCGATCGCTTCCTGCTGAAAAAATTCGATCAAAGCCTGCGGAGCGCTCATGGAGTGGTCCGGTTAGCGGAAGACGTCGTTCAAGAGAGATGCGTTCTGGCTTGGTTCATGGCGGCCCGAACTTCGCGCACCGCTTCGTGTAGCCCCACAAAGATGGCTCGGCTCACAATGGAGTGTCCGATGTTGAGCTCTTCGATTTCAGCAATCGCCGCGACGGGTCGGACGTTGTGTACCGTAAGTCCGTGTCCCGCGTGCACCGCGAGGCCCAGCGACGACGCGAGCGCCGCCCCCTCAACCAGTGCTCTGAGCGTGGTCGGGGTGCTGGCACCGTGCGCATATGGTCCGGTGTGGAGTTCGATGGCGTCGGCACCAAGGGCGTGGGACTGGGTAATGGCGGAAGGGGTCGCGTCGATGAACAGACTACTGCGGACCCCCGCACGTTTCAGACGTTGGATGGCATCGGCAATCACAGTCCCGGCACGGAGCACGTCCAGCCCCCCTTCGGTTGTGACTTCCGCCCGGCGTTCTGGAACGAGCGTCACCGCCAGCGGGCGCAACTGCTCCGCCAATGCTATCATCTCCTCTGTGGCGGCGCACTCCAGGTTCAGTACCGTTGTGACAGATGTGGCGAGTCGTGTGACATCGTCGTCCTGCACATGACGGCGATCTTCCCGAAGGTGCGCCGTTATACCGTCGGCACCGGACTGCTCACACAGCAGCGCGGCAGCGACCGGGTCGGGTTCGTCGCCACGGCGTGCCTGACGGACCGTCGCCACGTGGTCGATGTTCACGTACAGACGCTGATACGGCGCCACAAAGTTGCTCGGCATGTAGGAACGCTCTCTAAACTGGTTCGGAGGTTGGGCTGATGCGCAAAATTCTGATCGCGGTCGCGCTGTTGGGTGCCAGCGCGTGTACGTCTACATCAAGCAGCAAGGCACCGCCGGGTGCGGTGATCGGTCCGACTGCCGCCGGTGGAATCAATGTTGCTGGTGGGACGGATTCACCAAGAGCGGCGGTCGATGGGTTTCTGGCAGCGGTCAAGAAACAGGATCTGCAAGGAATGTCGATGCTGTGGGGAACCGAAAAGGGACTCGCGCGCGATCAGATGTCGAGGGATGAGCTGGAGAAGCGACTCGTGATCATGCAATGCAGCCTCAATCACGACAGCTGGAAAATTGTGAGTGGTCTGGACGGCACGACGCGTGTCAATGAACAGGATTTCCGCGTGGAGCTGCAACAGAAGAACTTGAAAGAGCAGACGATCGTCACGGCCGTGAAAGGCGTGAGCGGCCGCTGGTATGTCAGGAATGCTGAAATCACGAACCTGACCTCCTTCTGCCGATAGTTCGTCAACCGGCCCGATCATGCCGGGTTTGTGATTCCCGGCAAGCATTCGGGCTGGATTGACTGGACAACTCCGCTAGTATTCAGATAGTTCGATAAGTATCCCACCGGTGGAACTCGGGTGCAGGAAGGCAATTCGCTTCCCCTCCGCGCCCTGCCTGGGAGTCTGGTCGATGAGTCGAACGCCGGCCTGGCGACAGCGGTTCAACATGTCGTCCAGGTCGTCCACGGCGAAACACACGTGATGGATACCAGGACCGCGTTTCGCGACAAACTTTCCAATGGGCGTGTCATCAGCGTTGCCTTTGAGGAGTTCCACGAGCGATTCGCCACTGGCGACACCGGCAATGCTGGCACCATCGGCGTCGTCCAGGGGTACTTCAGGCATCAGCAGCACATCACGCAGGAATGGCAGCAGGTCGTCGATGGCACGCACAGCCAGTCCGATATGGGCAATGCGCGTACCGCGGCGTTGGATTTCAGGCATGTCGACTTTTCGGTGTGCTGGAGAACTGAGTTTTAATCCAGTCGAGCCGCAGATGTCCGGTGCAATTCCGGATTTCTGCAACGGAGCAGATGATGGCGAACGCGATGGAAGTGAACGATGACAATTTCGCTACGGAGGTCGAGGGCAACCAAGGCCTGACCGTAGTGGATTTCTGGGCAACGTGGTGCGCGCCGTGTCGCATGATTGCGCCCATGGTCGAGCAACTGGCCACGGATTACGCTGGCAAGGCCCGGGTGGCCAAGCTGGATGTCGATTCGAACCAGAAAACCGCGATGAAATTCAACGTGCGATCAATCCCCACCATTCTCTTTTTCAAGGATGGGAAGTTGGTCGATCAGGTGGTTGGCGCGGTGCCGCGGCCGGCGTTGGAAGCCAAGTTCAAGGAACACGCCTAATCAAAGGCTAATCAGGAATGACGGGGCCCGGGCGTTTGCTCGGGCCTTGTTGTTTTATTATCCGTCTCCCGACCGCGCCCGCAGTTCCGGCATCGTTCTCCCCGCACGCCGTGTCTGATGACTGACCATTCGCCAGCAACAGACCACCTCACGGACGACGATTCACCGGATCCCGAATTGGCAGTTGAGTTGATGGAGCGCGCTGAAATCCACACGGAATTCGCCGCCGACAACGACGAACCCATCGCGCTCGGCTTGGCCGCACAGGCCAGTCGCATGCTTCCGGAATCCGCAATTTCGGGCGCCCTGCACATCGTCAGCACGCCCATCGGCCACTTGGGCGACATCTCCATCCGCGCCCTCGCCGTGCTGCACCAGGCATCCGTGATTGCCTGCGAGGACACGCGGCATACGCGGACGCTCCTGTCACGCTACGGCATTCGCACAGCGACCATCGCGGTGCACGAACACAACGAAGCGCAGGCCTCACCGTCCATCATTCGACGGCTGCAGGCGGGCGAGGCAGTCGCGCTGGTCAGTGACGCAGGTACGCCGCTGCTCTCGGACCCCGGAGCGCGACTGGTGCAAGCCGTGGTCAATGCGGGGTTGCGGGTCGTCCCAGTGCCCGGGGCTTCAGCACCGTTGGCAGCCCTCGTGGCCTCAGGCATTTCCTCATACCCTCATACGTTCGTAGGCTTCCTGGCACGGAAGGGGGAAGAACGAAAGGGCGCGCTTGCGGCGTGCGCCCGATCGCCGCACACCACGGTCCTGTTTGAATCGCCGGTACGACTGGTCGACACACTGCGTGATCTGGGCCACTTTGCAGGGAACGAACGACCCGCAGCGGTGGCTCGCGAAATTACCAAGCGTTACGAGGAGATTCAGCGGGGAACGCTGGCCGAACTCACCGCGTATTATGAAAGCACGCCACCTCGGGGCGAGGTTGTGATCGTGCTTGCGGGCGCTGTGGTCGTGGCGCCCACCGAACAAGCGCTCGAACAACGCGCGGTGGCACTGCGCTCCGAGGGAAAGAGTCCGCGTGATATTGTGTCAGAACTGGTGTCGTTGCACGGCGCGAGTCGGAATCTCGCGTACAAGCTGGCACACTCCCGTGATTCATGAAAACCGTTCAGCGCGCGCTCAACGCGTTCACATTTCTTTCCGTGGAATTGTTTTGGTGATCACGAACCGTCGCATGGTTGCAACTGCCATCATTGGCGCGATCCTCGCGGTCCTGGGGGTGACCCGGCCTTCCAGCGTCCACGCTTCTCTGGTGTCGACGCCAGCCGCATCGCTGTCGATGTTGGCGAGTTCGTCGATGTCGATGGTGCCGAGTTCGGCGCGGTCGCTGATGCCGAGGACGGTGCTGTCGATGATGCCGAGGACGTCGATGTATATGGTGCCGAGTACGGGGCTGTCGATGAAATCGCCCGGCCGATTGGCCATTGCGCGCTTGCAATACGACGGCGGTGGTGACTGGTACGCGAATCCGTCCAGCCTACCGAACCTGCTGCGCGCCATTGGCGAACGCACCGCGCTGCCGGTTGAGCGCACCGAGGGACGCGTTCGTCTCACGGATTCTGCCGTGTTCGACTATCCGTTTCTGCATGTCACGGGCCACGGCGAAATCAAATTTTCCGCGCTCGAAATCGAACGGCTGCGCGAATACCTCAAGCGCGGCGGTTTTTTGCACGTGGACGACAACTACGGCCTGGACGAAAGTTTTCGCCGGGAAATTGCCAAGGTGTTTCCCGATCGACCGCTGGTTGACGTGCCGCGCACGCACCCGATCTACCACCTCGTGTACGAGATGTCCAACGGTCCGCCCAAAGTGCATGAACACGATGGCAAGCCGGCTCAGGGTCTTGGCATTTTCATTGGGAATCGCTTGGCGGTGTACTACACATATTCCGCCGATCTCGGCAACGGTTGGGAAGACGTCGGTACGTATCCCGATCCGCCATCTGCACACGAACAAGCATTGCGTATGGGTATCAATCTGTTCACCTACGCTGCCACCAGCCGAGTGACTCCATGACAGCTCCCGCGACCCGCTCGAACGACGTGAACGCGAACGCCTTGAGCAGTCGCGTCGCGCACGAGCAGTCCGCGCTTCGCACGCGATTTGTTGGCACACTCGCGCTGGCTGGCGCGGCCGCGGCGGCAATTGTTGCCGCGATTGGTGCCTGGATGTTGGCGGACAGTCGCTGGCTCTCATTGCCGCGCGGTTTGCCGATACTCGTGTGGCTGCTGGGTGCGGCGCTCGCCGCGGGCGCGGTGTACTGGGTGCGCCGTCAGGAAGGCGACAAACATGGAGTGAAGTCAATCGCCGACGCGATCGAAACGGAGCAGGGATTGCGCAAAGGTTCGTTGCGTGGTGTGCTGGAAGTTGGCAATCAAACCGTGTTTGGACGGTTTGCTGCGCAAAACATCGCGGCAAAACTTCCACAGACCGCAACGTTGGTTCCCGCAGTTCGGAGCAAACTGGCGCATCGCCTCGCCCTGGCGGGTGGTGCCGCAGCAGTTGGCGGGGTGTTGTTGGTGTTGAGCGCACGTACGGCGAGCGATGGATTTGCCGCCGTTGTGCATCCGGTTGATGCGTGGCGCGGACTGTTGTTGCCCGCGCTTGGTTT
>Ga0105047_10001476_pt1 | contig 42156 bp, 39 predicted proteins | sample MAT04_FD_78384 | JGI IMG/M metagenome (GOLD analysis project Ga0105047, IMG submission 78384) | Freshwater microbial communities from Lake Fryxell liftoff mats and glacier meltwater in Antarctica - MAT-04 (megahit assembly) | ecosystem: Environmental > Aquatic > Freshwater > Ice > Liftoff... | reverse complement strand
CGGCGCCCGGCGATCAGCGCAGGGCTTCGGCGAGGCTGCGGCAGCGGATACCCAGGCCAGCAGCGAGCGACGAATCGAGCGCGACGACGCCGGCTCGGTCCAATCCGCTCTCGGCGAGCGACGAGGTGGGCACGCGGGCCGGGTCGTGACCCATCCACACCGCGAACGCCCGTGCCAGGTCGGCGCGGCTGACCGACTCCGGGCCGGCGACGTGCAGCACGCCGCCCTCGACGTCGCGACGGTCGGCGAGCGCGACGATTGCAGCAGCAACATCGGCCGCATGCGCCGGGCAGCGGTACTCATCGGTGAAGAACTTGGTGCGAGAGCGCCCGGCCACTGCGTGCTCCACGTCGGCCTGGATCGGCGCCGGCAGTTCGGTGCCGTAGAGCAGCGAAGTCCGGATCGCCAGCGCCGCAGGGCACGCCTGCCAGAGCGCCACTTCCGCCTCGGCCTTCCAACGGCCGTACTCGAGGGTGGCGTCGGGCGGGTCGGCCTCGGTGTAGGGCCGTGGCCGACCGGCGAAGACGACATCGGTGGACAGGTGGATCAGCCGCGCTCCCGCTGCAGCGGCCGCCTCGGCCACGTTGCGCGTGCCCGACACGATCACCTGCCGGTCGTCTCGGCGGTATGCAAGGTGCACCACGACCTGGGGCTTCCAGGTGGTGATCTCGTCGAGCACCCGTGAACGCAGTCGGATGTCGACCGAGCCCGATGTTGGGGCGAGCACCTCCCAACGGCCGTCGTCGCTCGCATTTATCAGGTGTCGCCCGAGGAATCCGTTGCCGCCGGTGATCAGCATCAGCCGCTTGCTCTGCCGCGTCCATCGCATGCCGCTGACGGTACCGTGGCATGCCGTGCCAGCCCCGCACCCCGCCGCCGCCGAACGCCACCCGCACCTCACCGACCCGCTGCCTGCCGGCTGGGTGCGCGTCGATCTGCACAGCCACACGATGTGGAGCGGCGATAGCACCACCACCCCCGACGAGATCGAGGAAGCGGTCGTACAGGCCGGCCTCGACGTGCTGTGCATCACCGACCACAACGCGATCCGCGGCGCAACAGACTTGGCCGCGCAGCTGCCGTGCCGCGTGATCATCGGCGAAGAGCTGCGCACTCATGCCGGCGAGATCATCGGGCTGTTCCTCACCGACCGCATCGCAGCTGGCACCCCACCCGCCGACGCAGCGCGCGCCATCCGCGCGCAGGGCGGTGTCGTCTACATCCCGCACCCGTTCGACCCGATGCGCCGCAATATGGCCGAGCCGGCGCTGTATGAGCTGGCCGACGGCGGGCTCATCGATGCCGTCGAGGTGCTGAACGCGAAGACCAGCCTGCGCAGCCTCAACGAGCGTGCGGCCAACTTCGCCGCCGAGTTCGATCTGGCGGCCGGCGCCGGCAGCGATGCCCACGTGCCGCTCGCTCTCGGCAGCGCGTACGTGGAAATGCCCGACTTCGACGGCCCGGCCGACTTCCTCGCCAAGTTGCGCGAGGGCCGCGTCGTCGGCCATCACTGGGATGAGCATCGTCCCTGGCGTTCGCGGGTGTTGCCCAGCCTGCCCACCGACTAGAACTGACGCCTGTGCCCATCTTCCACGCCATCGTGCTCGGCCTCGTGCAGGGCCTCGCCGAGTTCCTGCCCATCTCGTCCAGCGGTCACCTGCTGCTGGTGCCGTGGCTGTTCGGGTGGAACGACTTCGCTGGCGACCCGCAGATCGAGAAGGCGTTTGATGTCGCGCTGCACCTGGGCACGGTCATCGCTGTCGTCGCCTACTTCCGCAAGGACCTGGTCGTCTACGTGCGCGAAGGCCTGCGGTTGGTGGTGCGGCGCGAAAAGCCGGTCAACCCAGAGGGCCGCCTGGCATGGTTGCTGGTGCTCTCCTCGCTCCCCGCTGCAGCTGTCGGCGCCGTCGGTGAGAACTACATCGACAAGCGCTTGGGCACCCCGGTACTGATCGCGTGCTCGCTCATCGTGTTCGGCCTGCTGCTCGCCTGGGTCGACCAGCGCAGCGGCACCCGCTCGCTCGACGAATACACCGAGGCCGACGCGTTGAAGATCGGCGTTGCGCAGGTGTTGGCGTTGAACCCGGGCACATCGCGCAGCGGCATCACCATGACTGCTGCGCGCTACATCGGGTTCAACCGCGACACCGCTGCCCGCGCCAGCTTCCTGATGGCCATTCCGGTCACTGCCGGTGCGGTCGCGTTGAAACTGACCAAGTTGGCCATCGATGGAATACCCGATGGGTTGGGCATCCCGATGGTCGTGGGCATCATCACGTCCGGCTTCTCTGGCTGGCTGGCCGTGTGGGGTACGCTGCGGCTGATCCGCACCCGCTCGTTCATGCCGTTCGTGATCTACCGCATTGCGCTCGGTGTGCTCGTGTTGCTCCTGATCGCAACGGGCGTACGCTCGGCCTGATGACCGCACGGCTCGTCCTGCAGCGAGTGCCGCTGGGCTTCCAGTGGGCCACCGCCGACCCCTTCCTGTTCTGCGTCCACCACCTCGACCTGTACCCCGCCGGCACTGCCGAGTTCGGTCCGCAGGGCTCGCTCGCCGGCCGCAACATCGGTAGCGACTTCGAGCCCCGCGAGGGCTGGCGCATGTACCACGGCAGCACCGTGCCCGGCTTCCCCGAGCACCCGCACCGCGGTTTCGAGACCATCACCTTCGCCCGCAAGGGTTACATCGACCACAGCGACTCGCTGGGCGCCGCTGCCCGCTTCGGCCGCGGCGACGTGCAGTGGATGACCGCCGGCAGCGGCGTGGTGCACTGCGAGATGTTCCCGTTGCTCGCCTCCGACGGCCCCAACACTGTCGAGCTGTTCCAGATCTGGATGAACCTGCCAGCCGCGGACAAGATGGTCGACCCCTACTTCACGATGCTGTGGAGCGAGCAGATCCCGCGCCACACGTATCTCGACGATGCCGGCCGCGAGTCGGTCGTCACCGTCATCGCCGGGCAGTACGCGGGCCTCACGCCGCCAGCCCCGCCGCCGGCCTCGTGGGCTTCGCGGGCCGAGGCCGACGTGTCCATCCGGCACGTCGTGATGCAGCCCGGCGCGGCCGTCACGATCGAGCCTGCGAAGGGCACCGAGACCATGCGCGTGCTGTACGTCTTCGGGGGCTCGGTCGCAGTCGGTGGCGACGACGTGCCCACCAGCACCGGCGCCGTCGTCGATGCGTCGTTGCCCGCGCCGCTTCTCGCCGGCCCGGAAGGCGCCGAGATCCTGATGCTGCAGGCCCGGCCCATCGGCGAGCCGGTGGCCCAGTACGGCCCGTTCGTGATGAACACCGAGGCCGAGATCCAGCAGGCCTTCGCCGACTACCGTCGCACCGGCTTCGGCGGTTGGCCGTGGGACCGGCCAGACCCGGTGCACGGTGCCGACGCCGGCCGCTTCGCCCGCCACGCCGACGGGCGCGAAGAGCACCCCGACGTCGTCGTGGCAGGCTGAGCCTCCATGTCCGACTCCGTCAACCCAGCAACCATCGCCGTCTCCGCCGGGCGCCCCACCGTCATCGGTGAGCCGCTCAACTACCCGATCGTGATGGCCAGCAACTTCCGTGGTGAGGCCGGCGAGTACACCCGCACGCACGGCACCGACGGGTGGATCGGCCTGGAGGCAGCCATCGGCGCGCTCGAAGGTGGCCGCGCCGTTGCCTTCTCGTCCGGCATGGCCGCCGCGGCGGCCGCCCTGTTCGCACTCGCACCCAAGGTGCTCGTGCTGCCCACCTACTCGTACCTAGGTGTTCGCGCGTTGGTCGACGACCACGTGCGCCAAGGACACCTGCAGGTCCGCTTCGTCGACATCGCCCACACCGCCGAGGTGCTGGCTGCGCTGCCCGGCGCGGATGTGGTGTGGATCGAGACGCCCACCAACCCCACGCTCGATCTCGCCGATGTGCCGGCCATCTGCGCCGCGGCCGCCGTTGCCGGCGTGAGGGTGGTGGTGGACAGCACCTTCGCCACGCCCATTTGTGCGCAGCCGCTTGCCGATGGCGCCACCATCGTGATCCACAGTGGCACCAAGTTCATCGGCGGCCACAGCGACCTGCTGATCGGCCTGGCCATTGCCGCCGACGACGCGGTGTACGACCGGCTGCACCAGACCCGCCTGGTCAACGGCAGCACGCCCGGTGCGCTGGAAGCGTTCCTTGCGTTGCGTGGCGTGCGTACGCTGCCGCTGCGCATGGAGCGGATGCAGGCCAACGCCGAGCAGGTCGTCACCCGGCTGCGCGAGCACCCGGCCGTCGCCGACGTGCGGTACCCCGGGTGGGGTGCGATGGTCTCGTTCGTGCTGGCCGGTGGTGCGCAGGCCGCCGACGCCGCCTGCCGTGCTGTGCGCCTGATCGTGCCCGCCACCAGCCTGGGTGGTGTCGAGAGCTCGATGGAGCGCCGCCAGAAGTACGCGGGCGACGCCCATGTGCCGCCGGGGCTGATCCGCATGAGCGTGGGCATCGAGCACCTCGACGACATCTGGGCCGACCTTGCGCAGGCAATCACGGGGCCCGCGCAAGCGTGACGGCGCCGAGCGCCAACTGGGCGCTCATCGGTGCGGCACAGTCGGGCGGGACGCCCACCTCGACCAGGCTGTCGGCCACCCCGCCAGCAACGACACCGGCGCACCACAACTGACCGCTGCCGAACACCACTACGCGGTCGCCGGCGGCCAGTGCAGGGCCGTCTCCGGGAACCGCGAACACCAACCAGTCGGCCGGCACCGGACCGTTGCCGGCGAAATCGATTGCCACCAGTACCTCGCCGGTGCCGATGGCCCGTGCAGCGACCACACCATCGGGCACGGTCGCGGCCGCGGTGGCCGGCACCATCGCCAGCGGGAAGTCGCGGGCAGTGGCGCGCACTGGTTCGCCGACGGCGATGGGTGCCGCGGCCACCCAGACCCGGCGAGTCGTTCCCCACTCGTCGCGAGCTGCGGTCGCCCGTGCCTGCGCAGCGGCTGCACCCAGCCAGGCGGCACCGGCCAGCAGGCCGACCGCCGACCAGTACAGCCACGGCCGGCGCGCGAGGGCCAGCCGGAGGCGGGGGAGTAGGGACATGGCAGCCTCCGGGAGCGAGGGGACGTGTGCTCGGGGGAAGCCGCTGTAGCGCACCATATCGGCGCGCCGGGGGGATCAGTCGTTGCTCTTGGAACCGCTGCTGCTAGGGGCCGGCGCGCTGGGGGCAGCGGCCGGTGCAGGGGCCGGGGAACTGCCCGACGAGCCGGAATCGCTGCCCGAAGATGAGCTGCCCGACGAAGCGGGCGTGGTGGTGGAGCTGGAGCTGCCGCGGCTGTCGGTCTTGTAGAACCCGCCGCCCTTGAACGTGACACCCACGGGCAGGAAGACCTTCTTGACCGGCATGACAACCCCGCTGCCGGGGTGGACGGCCTCGGTGAGCGCGTCGTCGCTGAACGACTGGACGACCTCGATGGTCTCACCGGTCTCGATGAACTTGTAGACGTAGGTCGGCATCGGTGGCTCCGGGGGATTCGCCGTGAGACGGCTCTTAGCAGTCGGGTATTGCGAGTGCTAAGGCTAGCCGGGGAGGGCAGCGAACCTGCGGTGCGGGGCACCGCCGTAGGATCTGTTCCATGCGTGCACGAACGGCAGTCATCCCGGCAGCGGGTATGGGTACACGGTTCCTCCCGGCCACCAAGGCGGTCCCCAAGGAGCTGTTGCCGATCATCGACACTCCGGCCCTTCAGCTGATCATCAACGAGGCCACCGGTGCCGGCATCGATCATGTCGTCGTGGTCACCAGTCACGCCAAGCCGGCCATCCAGGCGTACTTCGCCGACTCGCCCGAGGTGGTGGCAAAGCTGCGCAGCACCGGCCGCCACATGGTGGCCGACCACCTCGAACGCATCGGCCGCGACGTGCGCGTCAGCTTCGCGTTTCAGGATGTGGCGCTCGGCCTCGGTCATGCGGTGGGCTGCGCCCGCGAAGCAGTCGGCGACGAGCCGTTCGCCGTGCTGCTGCCCGACGAGCTGATGGGCGACAGCAGCCTGCTGGCGCAGATGTGCGACGTCAGCGAGGCCACCGGGGGCAGCGTCGTGGGTCTCAAGCGGGTGCCGCTCGACGAAGTGAGCGCCTATGGCGTCATCGAGCCCTCGGGGCCGCTCGACGAGCACGGCGTGGTCGGCATCAGCACGATGGTCGAGAAGCCAGCCGTCGCCGACGCTCCCAGCGACCTCATCATCATCGGGCGCTACGTGCTCACCCCCGACGTGTTCGACAAGATCGATCTCGTGCAGCCCGGTGCCGGCGGCGAGATACAGCTCACCGATGCCCTGCGCATGCAGGCCGCCGAGGGGCCGTTCTCCGGCGTGCTCAGCGGCATTCGCCGTTACGACACCGGCAACCCGCTCGGGTGGCTGACGGCCGTCGTCGAGCTCGCGCTCGACGACGAGACCATCGGTCCCGACTTCCGCGAATGGCTGCAGGCCCGCGTGTGACCCGGGCTGGGCAGTCAGGCCAGTCGGCGGAAAACCTGCGGGTAGTCGCGCACGACGCCGTGCTCGTCCACCTCTAGCTCCACCGGGTTACCCGATTCGCGCGACATCACCCAACGGTCGGCCGAGTGGCGCGAATAGCGATGTACCACGGGCTGCACGTCGAGCGTGTCTGGGTTCACCTCTACCACCGGGAACTCGGCGGTGTGCCCGTCGAGCAACGGCAGGCGGCGGATCGGCAGCGTATGGGTAAACGGGGTGCACGCGAGGTGGATGTCGTAGCAGCCGTCCAGCTCAGTGCGGTGGGCGCCGTTCATCTCGCCCCAGCGGCCATGGCCGTCGGTTGCGAGCCACAGGTCTGGCTCGTCGAGGTCGCGGAACAACAGGAACTGGCGAACCTGCCAGGTGGAGGAGAGGCGCAGCACGTACTGGATGTGGTCGCGGTCGGCGGCGTCACTGACCTGCCCACTGACCGTGAAGCCCTCGTTCTCCCACAGGATCGTGGTGGTCTCCTCGCCGTCGCCGGCCCAGGTGGACCAGCGCACCACATGGCCCGTGGGCTGATGGGCGGCGGGGAAGGGTGAGTACGACGTCACCACGCTCACGGTACCGTGGCGACGTGATCGACATCGCCGAGGCCCGGTCCTTCGTGCTCTCCCGCTGCCCGGCGGTGGCGCCTATCGACGTGCCCTGCCGCGAGGCAACGGGTCTGGTGCTAGCGGCCCCCGTGGTCGCTGCCGAAGACGTGCCCCCGTTCGCGAACAGTGCGGTCGACGGCTACGCGGTCATCGCCGCATCCGTCGCCGGCGCCCCGGTGGAGCTGCCTGTCGTGGGCGAGGTGGCAGCCGGTGCCCACACCGATCGCGTCCTGCTGCCCGGCGAGGCCATTCGCATCATGACCGGCGCCCCGGTGCCAGCGGGTGCCGACGCCATCGTGATGGTCGAGGACACCGAACGCCTCGACGGGGGTTCGCGGGTGCTCGTGCACCGCCCGGTTGCTGCCGGGTTTGCCGTGCGGGGCGTCGGCGACGACGTGCGCGTGGGTTCTGCGCTGTACCCGGCGGGCACGCTCGTCACGCCCGCGGTCGCGGGTGTGCTGTGCAGCGTGAATGCCGCGGTGGTCTCGGTCGTGCCGCGGGTGCGGGTGGCCGTGCTGTCCACCGGCGACGAATTGATCGACGACGGGTCGGCCCTGCTGCCCGGCCAGATACGCGAGAGCAACCGCACGATGCTGCTCGGTGCCGTCCGCGACGCGGGGTGCGAGGCGGTCGACCTGGGCATCGTGCGCGACGACGAATCCTTGTTGGAAGCGGTGTTGCGCGAGGCGGCGGCTTCGTGCGATGCCATCGTCACCAGCGGCGGCGTCAGTATGGGCGACTACGACGTCGTCAAAGCCGTGCTCTCCCGCCTGGCCGACATGCGCTGGATGCAGATCGCGATCAAGCCGGCCAAGCCGTTCGCGTTCGGCATGCTCTCCGACGGTGGTGAGAGCGCCGTGCCGGTCCTGGGCCTGCCGGGCAATCCGGTCAGTTCGCTGGTCAGCTTCGAACTGCTCGCCCGCCCTGCCCTGCTCCAGATGATGGGGCGCCCGGTCATCGACCGACCGCAGGTTGCAGCCATCGCCACCGATGGTTTCCCACGACGGACCGACGGCAAGACCCACTACGTGCGGGTGTCGGCCGCGTTCGGCGCCGACGGGCGGGTGCACGTCCGCTCGGTGGGGGCACAGGGCAGCCACCAGTTGGCGGCCACCTCGTTGGCCAACGCCATCGCGATCGTGCCCGAGGGCGAGGGCGTGGCCCCGGGGGCAGATGTCGACGCGCTGCTGCTGTCGCTCGAAGCCATCGGTAGTGTGACGCAATGGACCTGATCGACCCGTTCGGTCGCACCATTCGCGATCTGCGCATCTCGGTCACCGACCGCTGCAACTTCCGCTGCACCTACTGCATGCCGGAGGAAGGCATGAAGTGGGTGCCGCGCAGCGAGGTGCTCACGTTCGAGGAGATCGAGCGTCTGGCGCGCATCTTCGTCGACCGTTTCGATGTCGACGGCCTGCGGCTCACCGGTGGCGAGCCGACAGTCCGTGCGCATCTGCCGGTTCTGGTACGCAAGCTGGCCGCCCTGGGCGTCGATCTGTCGATGACCACCAACGGGTCCACCATGCGCCACATGGCGCACGAGCTGCGCGATGCCGGCCTGCAACGGGTCAACATCAGCCTCGACACGCTGGTGCGCGAGAAGTTCCACCAGATGACCAAGCGCGACGAACTGATCAACGTGCTCGACGGCATCGAGGCCGCCAAGGGGGCCGGCTTCGCCCCGGTGAAGATCAACGCGGTCATCGAGCGAGGTGTCAACGACGACGAGATCGTCGCGCTCGCCGCCTACGCCCGCGACCACGATGTCGAGATGCGGTTCATCGAGTTCATGCCGCTCGATGCCACCGGCCACTGGATGAACGACAAGGTGGTCGGTCAGGACGAGATCGTCGCTGCACTCTCGGCCGTGTTCGATCTCGAACCGGTGCCCGCCCGTGGTGCGGCCCCGGCCGACCGCTGGCGCTACCTCGACGGGCGCGGCATGGTCGGGGTCATCCCCACGGTCACCAAGCCGTTCTGCGACGACTGCGATCGTGTGCGCATGACAGCCGACGGCCAGTTCCGCACCTGCCTGTTCGCCACCTCCGAGTTCGACCTGATGAAGATGATGCGGGAAGGTGCCACCGACGACCAGGTGGCCGCCGAGATCCAGCGGGCGGTCGGCACCAAGTGGGCCGGCCACCAGATCAACCAGGTCACGTTCGTGAAGCCCCGCCGCTCGATGAGCCAGATCGGCGGCTGAGGGGCGCCGCCGGCGTGTCGGGTGCGGCGGTCAGTGGCCGGTCGCGGCGAGGATGATGCCGATACCGATCAGCGTCGTGCCGATCGCGCCGGCGATGATGCCGAACCAGGCGCGACCCTTGCCGCGCATCTGCGGGCGCCGGTCGCGCTCGCGGTCGGGGTTGGGACCGTTGTTGTTTCCTCAGCGACAACATCTCTTGCGCTTCAGCGGCGCAAGCGCAACGAAAGTTGTCGCTGAGCACATCAAAGGGGCGCGGGTGCTGACGGCCTTGGCCCCAGCGGGCGCGGGCGGCGCAGCGGACGGGCACCGCTAGGGTCGCGGTTCGTGAAGCGTCGTGCCGCACTGGGTGCTGTCCTGGCGACGGCGTTGATGGTGGCGGGTGTCCGCGCCGACGAAGCCAACGCTCCGGCGGTGGCTACCGCGCTCGCGGTGCGCGGCACGCTGCCAGGTCCGTTCATCGGCGGTTGCCGCGTGTTCCCCACCGACAACGCGTGGAACATCGACATCAGCAAGGCACCGCTGCACCCTCGCAGCAGTCAGATGATCAGCTTCATCCAAGGGCACGGTGCCGACAACCTGCACCCCGACTTCGGCGAGGACCCCGCCTACGGCATTCCCTTCGTCGTGGTGCCGCAGAGCCAGCCGCTGGTACCCATCACGTTCGACGCGTACGGCGACGAGAGCGACCCGGGCCCGTACCCCGTGCCATTGAGCGCACCGGTGGAAGGCGGCAGCGACCGGCACGTGCTGGTCGTGCGACAGGGAACCTGCGAACTGTTCGAGCTGTTCGTGGCCCGCCGTAGCGGCGGTGGCTGGGTGGCTGCGAGCGGCGCCCGCTTCGACCTACGCAGCAACACCTTGCGGCCCCTGGGTTGGACGAGCGCCGACGCGGCGGGCCTGCCGATCCTGCCCGGCCTGGTGCGTTACGAGGAGGTGGCGGCCGGCCACATCAACCATGCCATCCGCATCACCTTCGACACCACCCGCCGCGGGTTCGTGCTGCCCGCCACCCACTCCGCGTCGTCCAATACCAGCATCGACGCGGCGGCGATGGGGCAGCGATTGCGGTTGAAGGCCGGCTACGACACCAGTGGGTTGACCGGCCAGGCGCTGGTGATCGCGAACGCGATGAAGGCCTACGGCGTGATCGTGGCCGACAACGGCAGCAACTGGTTCTTCCAGGGTTCCCCGAACGCGGGCTGGAACGACGACGAGCTCAACTTGCTCAAGTCGATACCGGGGACGGCTTTCGAAGCGGTGGACATGGGGCCGGTGCGCACCAACTGAGCACGCACGGTGGTCGTGTGGTCGTGTCGTGGGATCGTGAGGTGGCGCGATCCTCGCAACCGGATGTACTACGGTTCCGTGACGGATGAGTGACCTGACTTTCACCCACCTCGACCCCATGGGTCGGGCCCGCATGGTCGACGTGACCCCCAAGGACCCGACGCATCGCAAGGCGGTCGCACGCGGCAAGGTGTTCATGCGACCCGAGACCACGGCGGCGGTTGCCAACCGCGAGGTCACCAAGGGCGATGTGCTCGCAGTCGCACGCGTGGCGGCCATCCAGGCTGCGAAACGCACCAGCGACACGATTCCCTTGTGCCACCCGCTGCTGGTGGGGGCGGTGCACGTCAACTTCGAGATCGGCGACGACTTCATCGAGATCGAGGTGCAGGTCGACACGGTCGACCGCACCGGTGTGGAGATGGAGGCGCTGCACGCCTGTGCGGTCGCCGGACTCACCATCTACGACATGTGCAAAAGCGCCGATCGGGCAATGGTGATCGGCGAAATTGCACTTTGGGAGAAAACTGGAGGGCGGTCGGGTACGTACCGTCGCCCCGCTAACATTGCATCCGACGTTACGAACGTAGTAGAACCGTAATGAAACGGATGTCGGTAGTTACCCCACAGTTCGACCGTTCGACACCCGGAGAGCTCTCGTGATCAACATGCATCAACCACTCACCATCACCTTCCCGACACAGGCAGCTCGCTGATGCAGCCCGTCGTCCTCATCATGGTCGCCGCCGTTTGGGCCGCAGTCATCATCCCGCCGCTGTTGCGGTCACGGGGCGAGAACCGGCCCGGTTCCTCGGTCACCGACTTCCGTCGTCAGTTGTCCACCCTCCAGCGCACGGTGCCCACCCGTACCATGGTGCCCATGCGAGGCATGGCCCGTCCGCTCACCCAGGCGCCGCAGCAGCGTCAGGCCATGCACGGCCAGCCCGGGCCGGTGCGTCGTTCGCCCGCCCAGCAGCCCAGTCGCCAGACCGTGCAGGGCGCCTCGTTGCAGCGCAGCCATGGCCAGCAGCCGCAGCACGCCGACCACACCGCCGGTCACCGCCAGATGCACCTCCACAAGGTCAGCCAGCGCGAGATCGTCCGCCGCCGTCGTGCCAACGTGCTGTTCGTGCTCGTGCTCACCGTCGGCATCACCGGCTTCCTCGCCGCCACCACCCACGCCAACGTGCTCGTGTACGCGTTCGCCTTCTCGTTCATGTCGTTGTGCGGCTACTGCTACAAGCTGGTGCAGTTGCGCAACAACGAGATGGATCGCAGCTACGGCGAGCAGACCTGGTTCAACGCAGCCTGAGGCCGCTACACTCGGCGTCGCCCACGGGGGTGTAGCTCAGTTGGCAGAGCGCAGCAATCGCACTGCTGAGGCCAGGGGTTCAATTCCCCTCACCTCCACCCGGTAGCAACGAAGCCCTTCCCGTTGGGGAAGGGCTTCGTGCGTTCCGGGGTGCTGTTGGTCACTCGCTGGTCGGGCCGGTGAACTCGGCAGGGCGCTTTTCAAGGTGGCTGATCAGGCCCTCGCGTGCGTCGGGGCCACCGAAGCCGTAGAACTCGTAGGCCAGCGAGGCATCGAAGATGGGCCCGGCCTGGCGGTACCAGTGGTTCAGTGTGTGCTTGGTCCAGCGGACGGCGGCCTGGGCCATACCGGCCAGCTGTACCGCCACTTCCAGTGCCCGTGCCTGCACATGGTCGTCGTCGACGCACAGCGACACCAGGCCGATACGTTCGGCCTCCTCGCCGGTGAGCGTGTCGCAGGTGAGCAGGTAGTACTTCGACTTGGCCATCCCACACAGCAGCGGCCAGCAGATCGCCGCATGGTCGCCGGCGGCCACGCCAAGGCGGGTGTGGCCGTCGATGATGCGGGCGGTGCGGCCGGCCACGCTGACGTCGGCCAACAGCGCACACACCAGGCCGGCGCCAACGGCCGGGCCGTGGATCGCCGAGATGATTGGCTTCGAGCAGTTGATGACGTTGTTGACGATGTCGCGCGCCTCGCGCAGGGTGCGTGTGCGGGCGGCGTAGTCGGTGGTCAGCTCATCGAGCAGCTCAAAGCTGCCGCCGGCGCTGAATGCCTTGCCCTTGCCCTGGATGACAGCGGAGCGCACCGACGGATCGCGATCGATGGTCAGCCACACGTCGGCGAGGTGCGCGTGGCCTGCTGGCGACACCGCGTTCAGCCCGGGACCGTCGAGGGTGACGCGCAGCACGCCGTCGGCGGGCCGGTCGAAGGTGAGCGTGGGGAACAGCGCTGCGTAGTCGGGCGTTGGGTGGGCCATGCACGTGACTCTACGTCCGGGCCCGAAGCGACAAGGCTGGGGGCCAGGGATAGCGTGTCCACACTCGAAGGGAGGTCCCACCCCATGGACCGAATCTTGATCGACGACCTGCGCGTCCTCACCGTGATCGGCGCCCTGCCGCACGAGCGGGAGATCGCGCAACCCATCCGCATCGACCTGTCCATCGGGGTCGACCTGCACGAGGCCGGCCGCAGTGACGAGCTAGCTGCCACCGTGCACTACGGCCTTGTGTGCGAACGTGTCATTGAACTGGCGCGCGGGAGCAAAGACATCCTGCTCGAGCGCCTGGCAGCGAAGGTTGCCGACGTGGTGCTCGAGTTCGACCTCGTCGACGAAGTCGAGGTCACCCTCACCAAGTTGCGCCCACCCGTCCCTGAAGATGTGCAGAGCACGGCCGTTCGCATCGTGCGTACTCGCGCCGAGGCCGCCGCACCGCCGTTGGTGGCGCACATGGCAATCATCGCGCTGGGCAGCAACTTGGGCGACCGCGAGCGGTACTTGCGGTTCGCAGTCAGCGAACTGGGCAACGTGGTCTCGATGTCGCAGGTGTTCGAGACAGCACCGGTCGGTGGGCCCGACGACCAGGGCGCCTACCTCAACATGGTGGTGCAGATCGAGACGTCGCTGGATCCGTACGCGCTGATCCGTCGCTGCCAACGCATCGAGGCCAACGCGCTGCGTCAGCGCATCGTGCACTGGGGCCCGCGCACGCTCGACGTCGACCTGCTGTTCTACGACGACGTCACCATCGTCAGCGAGGCGCTCACCGTGCCGCACCCGCGCATCTTCGAGCGTCGCTTCGTGCTGGCACCGCTCAGCGAGATCGCGCCGCAGCTGTGCCCGCCCGACTGGGACGCCACTCTGGAGCCGAGCGAGATCCACGCTCGCGGGCCGTTGCACCGCTGAATGGCTGCAGCGATGGCTCCATCATTCAGTGTTGCCGGCCTCAGCGGCGATGCGCTGCTCGAACGCTCGCACCTTCGCGGGGTAGTGCACCCTGCCGTACTCGGGGTGGTTGCGGATGACGATCTCGAGCAGTTCGTCGTGCTGCGCCGTCTCCTTCCACGGCAGCGCGATGTACAGCGGCAGCTCGAACATGCGCATCGCATCGAGGTTGCTGTACACCCGCTTCTGGTACAGGTAGCGCTCTTGCCATGGCCAGTTGCTGGGGGCGAAGCCGGTACCGGGGTCAAGTACGCAGCGGTCGCGAAGGCCGTAGCGGTCTGCGTCGCGCAGCCGTGCGTCGAAGAACTCGATGATGGCCTGCACCGGGTCGCGGTCAACCATCTCCATTGCTCGCGGGTTGGGGCCGCTCAGGAACGGCACCACGATGGGAACGTCGAACTCGGTGGCCACCTGCCACATCTCGTCGCTCTGCATGCCGTCGGCCGCGTTGATCACGGTGGCACCGGCCTGCAGTGCTCGGCGCAGCACCTCCGGGCGCCAGGTGTCCACGCTCACCGGCACACCCAGCGCGGCCAGCACCGGCACAATCTCGCGCATGCGTTCCCATTCGGCCTCCCACGGCACCACCGTCGCGGCGTCGGTGCTGCCCTGGCCACCCAGGTCCAGGCCATCTGCCCCATCGGTCAGCAGCTGGCCGGCACGGGCCAGCGCTTGCTCGACGGACCCGACGATCGAGTCGGCGTTCAGGGAATCAGGGCTGGCGTTGACCACTCCGTACAGGAACATGCCGAAGGATGCTACGGAGGTGCACGATGAACGCGATCCGCACCTTCGAGGTCGATGATTGCGCGCTCGATCTGTTGCTGGCGGCCAAGCAGGGTCGCACCGTCTCGGTGTGCATCCCCTGCCGCGACGAAGCCGCAACCATCGGCCCGCTGGTCAGCATGGTTCGCCAAGCCCTGATGCAGCGGGTCCCGCTGGTCGACGAACTGATCGTTCTCGACGATCGCAGCACCGACGACACGGCCGTGGTCGCAGCCAGTGTTGGCGCCACGGTCATCCCCATCGAAGCCGTGCACGCAGTGCACGGGGTGGGCCACGGCAAGGGCAACGTGCTGTGGGCCAGCCTCGCTGCCAGCACCGGCGACTTCGTCGTCTGGATGGACGGTGACGTCACCAGCTTCCAGCCGGACTGGATCGCAAAGCTGCTGGCCCCGATGATCGACGACGACACGGTGGCGCTGGTGAAGGCCACCTTCCACCGGCCCACGCAGATGGGCGGCGGTGGGCGCACCACGGAGCTGGTCACCCGTCCGCTGATGTCGCTGTACTACCCCGAGCTCACCGGCCTCAATCAGCCGCTGGCCGGCGAATACGCCGGACGGCGCACGGTGCTCGAGCAACTGTCGTTCGTGCAGGGGTGGGGCGTGGAGATTGCGATGCTCATCGACGTCGCTCAGCGGTACGGCGCCGACGCGATCGCACAGGTGGATCTGGGTGTGCGCGAGCACCGTCACCGCAGCCTGCACGCGCTGTCGGTGCAGGCCGCAGAGGTGATGGCCACGATGCTGGGGCGTGTGCCCAGCGGCTCGCTGCTCTCCGATTCGCACCACAGCCTGCGACGCGCCGACGGTTCGCAAGTACCGCTGAACCTGGCCGAGCGCCCACCCCTGGCGTGGCTCACGCGGTGAGGGCCAGCGCAACAGCCGGCACCTTCACCACAACGGTGCACTGAACCCTGTCACACCCTTTTGGGATGATGCGAACATGGGTTCGTTTGGTCTTCCGGGTGCTGTTGCGGTGGCGGCGATGTCGTCGGCGGATCGTGAGGCGTTCGTGCGGTCGCTTAATCGGGAGCGGCGTCGGGTCGAGGCGCAGGTGGCGTTGTTCGTGCACACCGTGGCCCAGGTGGGTGGGTACTTGGATGACAAGCATCGCACTGCGAGGGCGTGGGGTCAGGCGGCGTGCAACTGGTCGGCCGTGGAGGCTGGCAGGTTCGTGAAGGCGGGCGACACGTTGGCCCGTTTCGAGTCGGCGGCGGCGTTGGCGCAGGCGGGTGAGTTGGGTGTGGCGCAGTTGCATGCGTTGTCGTTGGTGGTGGCGAACCCACGGGTGCAGGACCATCTTGCTGATGGTGAGGCGGTGTTGGTCGGCTCGGCGGCCTCGTTGGACTATGCCGACTATCTGACGTTCTTGCACGGTTGGGTGGCTGCTGCGGATCCTGATGGTGCACATCAGTCGGCGGAGCGCGCCCATCGCAACCGGCGGGCGCGTGTGGGTGTGGTCGATAACGAGTGTTTCGTTGATGCGGTTGGTGGGGCAAGTGCGGGGGTGCAGTTGAAGGAGATCCTCGATGCGTTCGCGCAGTCGGAGTGGTCGGCTGATTGGGACGAGGGTGTCGTGGCCCATGGTGAGGGCATGTGTCCGGGGTTGCTGTTGCGTACGGATGCGCAACGCCGTTTCGATGCGTTGTTGGCCATTTTCCATGCTGCTGCGGGTATGTCGACTGATGCCACGGGTTCGGGTGTGACGGTGAACCTGCTCGTCGGGCTCGATGCGTTCGAACACCATTTGGAAGCGGTGTTGGGTGGCGACCCGGGGCCGCTCGATCCGAATGATCCGTTGTCGAGGTGTGAGACCGATGGTGGTGTGGTGATCGAATCGTACGACATGTTGATTGCCGCTGCGACGGGGCATGTACGGCGGGTGGTGCTCGACAGCGCCGGGGTGGTGGTCGATATGGGTCGCAAGCAGCGTGTGTTCACCGGGGCGTTACGTGAGGCGGTGTTGTTCTCGGGTCGGCGGTGTATGTGGCCCGGCTGTCATATTCCTGCGGCTGCGTGTCAGGCCGATCATGTGTTGCCGTGGTCGCAGGCGGGGCCGACGAGCACGGTGAATGGTGCACCGGTGTGCGGGCATCACAACCGGTGGAAATCGAGGGGTTATCGCACGTGGCGCGACCCGCATGGCAACTGGCGTCATTACCGGCCTGGCGGCACCGAGATGGGCTGGCGCGCCGACCTGGCCTGCATCGAGGTGCTCGCGGCCGCCCACAGCGAAACACTCGTCGGCTAGCGCCGCCGGGCCGCTTCCGCACTGGTCGCCGCGAGCTCAATCACCGGGACGGCCGCTGGCAGCAGGTCGCGGCGGTGGGTGATCACGATCACCGTCCGGCCCTTTAGGGCCGCCAGCAGGTCGTGCATCAGTGCGGCGGCGGTCGCGTCGTCGAGGTGCTCGGTGGGTTCGTCGACCACCACCACTCGCGATCCGGACAGCACGACTCTGGTCAGGGCAAGGCGTTGGCGCTCGCCACCGGAGAGCGAGCGGCCGTGCTCGCCGATCATCGTGTTCAGGCCATCGGGCAGTCGGGCGAGCCAGTCGCTCAGCTGCACGGTGGCCAGCGCAGCTCGCAGCTCGTCGTCGGTGGCTGCTGGTCGAGCCAGCCGCAGGTTGGCCGCCACCGTCGAGTCGAACAGATGGGCATCCTGCGCGCACCAGCCCACTGCCGCGCGCAGGTCGTCGCCGGTCACATCGGCGGCGTCGACCACCGAAGCCTTGGCGACCAGCTCGATGCGGCCACTCGCCGGGGCGATGAAGCGCAGCAGCGTCGCGGCGAGGGTGCTCTTGCCCACGCCACTGGGGCCGACCAGCGCTGTCGTCGCTCCGGCGGCGATATCGAGGGTGAGGCCGTGTTGCACCACCGGCCCACCCGGCCAGGCCAGCGCCACCTGGGTGAGCCGCACCCCGAGCGGGCCGGGTGGCACTGCCACGGGCTCAGCGGGCTCGGCGGTCACATCGGCGGCGTCGATGACCGCCAGCAGTCGCCGTGCGGAGGCGGCAAGCGCCGGAAGCTGTGCGGCGGCGGGGGTGAGCAGGCCCACCAACTCGTGCACGCTCAGCGGCAGCAGCACGACGACTGCCAGCGACACGCCGGTCAGTTCGCCGGAGGCCACTGCCCGCGCACCAATCCACATGGTGAGCAGCAGCCCACCACCGGCGGCCAGTAACGCCACCGCGGTGCCCAACCCGGCGCCCCAGGCGGCGCGCGCCTCGGCGCGGCGCAGGTCGTCGTCGAGGCGGCTCAGCTCGGCGAGGGCGGTGTCGACCGCGCCGTAGACGGTGAGCTCGGCAGCGCCGTCGAGCACGGTGAGTAGCCGCTGCTGCGCCTGGCCACGAGCGGGGGCGATGCGGGCGGACGAGCGTCCGGCAAAGCGAATTGACAGTGCCGGCCCGACGAGGACGGCCACCGTGAACGACAGCGCCAAGATCAGCCCGGCCGCAGGCAGGAGCACAGCCATCATGCCGATCGCGCCGGCACTGACCACCAAGGTCACTGCCGCTGGCAGCAGCACGCGCACCCAGAGGTCGGCGAGGCCGTCGACATCGCCGACGAAACGGGCCAGCAGGTCGCCATGGCCCAGCTGCGGGCTGCCGGGGAGCAGGCGCTCGACCCGGCGCACCACCGCGACGCGCAGATCGGTGAGCACCCGGAACGAAGCATCGTGGGAGAGCAGCCGCTCGGCGTAACGGAACACGCCGCGCCCGATGCCGGCCGCACGCACCGCAACGATGGCGACCATCAGGTGCAGCACGGGTGGGCGTTCGGCGGCGCGGGCGATGAGCCACGCCGAGGTGCCAGCGAGCACCACCGCGGCGCCGGCCGCCAGTACACCCAGCGCAACCGCGCCCCACAGTCGCAGCCGGCCGCTACGGCCCAGACGGAGCACACGCAGCAGGGCGTTCACGAGAGGGTCACCACACGATCAGCGGCGGCCACCGCGGCCGGTCGATGGCTGACCAACAGCACCGCGGCGCCGCGGCGCGCTTCCTCGCCGACGGCGAGCAACACGTCGGCCTCGGTGCCGCTGTCGAGACCGGCGGTCGGCTCGTCGAGTATCACCAGCGGCGCGTGCCGGACGAGCGCACGGGCCAGGCCGACGCGACGCCGCTCGCCGGCAGAGAACTCGTCACCGTGCTGCCCGACGGGCCGGTCGAGCGCGATGGCCAAGCCGGCGCGATCGAGCGCGTCGCGCAGCTGCCCATCGGTGGCGGTGGGCGCCGCGATGCGCAGGTTGTCGGCGAGTGTTCCCTGGAACAGGTAAGGCGTCTGGTCGACCCATGCGATCGACTGCCGCCAGGTGGCGAGCTGCAGGTTGCCGAGTGGCACGGCCGCGGCACCCTCGCCGACGGTGATCTCGCCTTCGTCAGGTGTGCGCAGGCCGAGTAGTACGGCAAGCAGCGTGGTCTTGCCGCTGCCGCTGGGACCGGCAAGGCAGACGACTTCGCCGGAGCGGATGGTGAGATGGGCGTCGTTCGGAGCCGGCAGCTCGCGGCCGGGGTGGCGCACGCTGATTCCTGCCATACGGACCACCAGCGTGCCGCCGGGTGCTGCGGCGGTACCGCCTTCCGTGGCCACCGGCTGCTCCAGGAGGGTGAACGCGGCATCGGCGGCCGCCACGCCGGCGGCGCTCGCGTGGTAGTGCGCGCCTACCTGCCGCAGCGGCAGGTAGGCCTCGGGCGCGAGCAGGATGGCCAGCAGGCCGGTGCGTAGGTCGAGGTCGCCGTGGACCAATCGCAACCCGACGCCGACCGCGACGAGCGCGACCGACAGCGTTGCCAACACTTCGAGGATCAGCGACGACACGAACGCGATGCGCAGCGTGGCCATCGTGGTGGCGCGGTACTGTTCGGTGCTGGCCCGCACCAGGTCGACCTGGGCCTTGCCGCGGCCGAATGCGCGCAGCGTGGGCATGCCCTCGACGACGTCGAGGAAGTGGTGTGACAGGCGGGTGAGCGCATCCCAACGGCGGGCGTTGGCCGTCTCGGTGGCCCTGCCGACGAGGATCATGAACACGGGGATCAGTGGCAAGGTGAGCGCGACCGTGATGGTGGCGGTGAGATCGGTGCGCAACAGCTGCAGCAGCACGACCGCGGGAACGATCACCGCCAGCACCAGTTGTGGCAGGTACTTGGCGAAGTAGCCGTCGAGCGCGTCGAGCCCGCCACCGGCGAGCGTTGCCACCTCACTGCGCCGCGCGCCCTGGGTAGGGTCGGCGGCAACCTGCACGGCGTGACGCACCAGTTGCTGGCGTAGCTGCGACTTCACTGCCGCCGATGCCCGATGCGACGCCACCTCCTGGCCCCACGAGACAGCGGCGCGTAACGCGACGACGATGCCCAGGGCGATGAGCAGCGGGCCGAGGCCGCTGGTGCCACGACGCTCGATGACCCGCGCGACCCCTGTGGCGAGAAACCCCGCCTGCGCCACCACCAAGATGGCGGTAGCCGTGCCAAGCAGAACGGTGATCGCGATGTGCGGGACCGAACTGCGGGCGTAGCGAAACAGGCGCGGGTCAACAGGCTTCACGGGGTGGTGTTCGCTGCTGCCTTCGTCAACGCCTCGGCGGCTGCCACCACCGGCGAATCGGCCGGGATGTGCTGCACGCCGAGCCGCTTGCGGAACACGTAGATCGACCAGCCCTGGTAGAGCACCACCAGCGGGGTGAAGATTGCGGCCACCCAGGTCATGATCGTGAGCGTCTTGTGCGTGGATGCCGCGTTGGTGGTGGTGAGCGACCAGGCGGCGTCGAGCGAGGACGGCATCACGTTGGGGAACAGCACAGTGAACAACGATGTCACCGCCAGCGCCAGTGTGGCTGCGGTTCCGATGAACGCCCAGCCTTCACGCCCGCGCCGTGTGGCCTCCAGGCCGGCCAGCAGCGAGACCGCGGCGAGCGCGGCCAACACCATGAACCAGCCTGCGTGCTGGGCCCCGTCTCGTTGGAAGTACGTCCACGTAAGGAAGGCGACCGCCAGCCCGGCGGCAGCCAGGCCCGACTTGAGCGCGATGGCCCGGGCGCGGACACGGACGTCGCCCAAGGTCTTCAGCGAGAGGAACACTGCACCGTGGGTGACGAACAGGCTGAGCGTGACCAACCCACCGAGGATGGCGTAGGGGTTGAGCAGGTCGAAGAACGTGCCCACGTACTCCTTGTCGGCGTCGATGTCGACCCCACCAACGATGTTGCCGAACGCGACACCCCACAGGATTGCCGGTAGCAACGAACCGAAGAAGATGGCACGGTCCCACCAGGCTCGCCACTTCACGTCGTCGTGCTTGCCACGGAACTCGAAGGCGACGTTCCGCAAGATCAGCGAGATCAGGATGAGGAACAGCGGGAGGTAGAACCCGCTGAACAGCGTTGCGTACCACTCCGGGAAGGCGGCAAAGGTGGCGCCGCCGGCGACCAACAGCCAGACCTCGTTGCCATCCCAGAGTGGGCCGATGGTGTTGAGCAGCACGCGTCGCTCGCGGTCGTCGCGCCCGAGGATGGGCAGCAGGATGCCGACGCCGAAGTCGAACCCTTCGAGGACGAAGTAGCCGATCCAGAGGACTGCGATCAGCATGAACCAGACAGTGGTGAGTTCCATGTTCGGGCCTCTCAGCTCAGTATGCGAACGCCATTGGGCGCTCGTCCTCGGACTCGGTGGAGGAATCTGTGCCGGAACCCGGGGCCGACGGGATCTCGGGCAGGCCGGCCTTGATGTACTTCAGCAGCAGCTTGACCTCGACGAACGCGAGTAGGCCGTAGACGAGCGTGAAGCCGACCATCGAGATCAGCACCTCGGTGGCACTGACGCTGGGCGACACGCCAGCGGCGGTCGGCATCAGGCCGAAGACGATCCACGGCTGGCGGCCCATCTCGGTGAACACCCAGCCGAAGCTGTTACCGAACAGACCCATGAAAGGCACCGTGATCGCAGCCCACCAGGCGAGCTTGCCGCTGAAACCCTTGCCCTTGCGGATGCGCCACCAGGCCCAGACTGCGATCAGCGCCCCGAACATGCCGATGCCGATCATGAACCGGAACGTCCAGTAGGTCACCGCCACGTTGGGGGAGTAGTCGCCGGGGCCGTACTTGGCCGCGTAGGCGGACTGCAGGTCGTTGATGCCCTCGACCTTGCCGTTGAAGTCACCGGTCGCGAGGAAGGAAAGGACCTTCGGGACACGGATGCTGAACGTCTCTTCGCTGCCGTCGGGGGTGCCGATGCTGAAGATCGAGAACGAGGCACCTTCCGTGGTCGTGTAGAGCGCTTCGGCGGAGGCCATCTTCATCGGCTGCACTTCGGTCATCACCTTGGCCTGGCGGTCGCCGGTGATGGCCAGCAGCGCAGCGGCGACGACCACGGTGGCGGCACCGAGCTTGGCGGCGCTGCGGAACGCGTCCGCGTCGCGCTGTGCATGGCGGATGAGGTTCCAGAGTGCAATGCCGAGCACCAACCCACCGGCGGTGATGAACGCACCGGCGATGGTGTGCGGGAAGGTGACGAGCGCGACCTTGTTGGTGAGCACGGCGCCGAAATCGGTGAGCTCGGCACGGCCGGTGAGCGGGTTGTACTGATAGCCGACCGGGTTCTGCATGAACGAGTTGGCAGCGAGGATGAAGTAGGCGGACAGCAGCGTGCCAGCGGCGGCGATCCAGATGGTGGCCAGGTGCACGCCCTTGCTGAGCTTGTCCCAGCCGAAGATCCACAGCCCCAGGAACGTGGATTCAAGGAAGAATGCGAGCAACCCCTCGATGGCCAGCGGGGCGCCGAAGATGTCGCCGACGAAGCGCGAGTAGTCGCTCCAGTTCATGCCGAACTGGAACTCTTGAACGATGCCGGTGACCACGCCCATCGCGAAGTTGATGAGGAACAGCTTGCCGAAGTACTTCGTCAGGCGGAGGTACTTCTCCTTCCCGGTGCGGTACCAGGCGGTTTGCAAGCCGGCCACCAGGAACGCCATACCGATCGTGATCGGGACGAAGAAGTAGTGGTAGACGGTGGTGATACCGAACTGCCACCTCGCAAGACCCAGGGAATCCATTGGTGGTGCTCCTCTCGACCGCTCACTGACGCGGCCTACAACTACTGTCGCTGAAATACCCCCCAGGGTTCCGGGACCTTGGTCACTTCATGGTGCGTCAGTTGTCACGTCGGGCCAGGGCTCAACCGCCGATGGTCTGCACGGCCTTGGCGGCCCTCTGCAGGCTGGTGCCCTTGCCACCCAACTGCTGGGCGAACACGCTGACGCGCAGGTCTTCCAGCAGCCAGCCGACGTCGATGACCGCCGGGGTGATCTCGTCGCGGTCCAACCGGCGCAGCAGCGCGACATAGCGACGCTCGACCGCCAGCACCTCGCCCAGGCGGGCCTGGTCGCGGTGGGGGTCTTCGGGCAGTTTGCCGAGCCGATGGCCGATGGCCCGCACGTACCGAACGATGTCGGCAAGGCGCGCTGCGCCGGCGGCGGTGACGAAGCCGGGGCGCACCAGCCGAGCGAGCTGCTCGTGTGCGTCGTGCGCCGAGGCCGCAACGGCAGGCGCGACGAGCCGGTCGAGCTGCGCCGACACCTCGGCGGCGACGGCGAAGACCTCGGTGGCGGTGCGCAGCGCTTGCGCCGCAAGGCCGGGCAGTTCGTTGCGGGCAGCTTGCACCAGTTGCTCGAAGCCGGCGGCGGTGAACACCGGGCCGCCATGCTGGGCAATCACTTGATCGGCGGCGGCCGTCAGGCAGTCGGCGGACAACGCCTCCATCGTGACCGTGCCGCTGCGGGCCAGGGCCAGGCGCGACTGGTTGGTGAGGTGCTGCTCGAGCGATCGCTTGCCCACCGGCACGGCCAGCAGCAGCAACCGGCGCACGCCGCTGCGCATCACCTTCGCCTGCAGGTCTGCTTTGGTGAAGACGCGGATGCTGACGCTGTTGCCGTCGTCGAGCAGCGCCGGGAAACCGCGTACTGCCACGCCGGCGCGGGTGGTCTCGACGACTTCCGGCAGGTCGCCGAAGTCCCAGGTGCTGATACCGACGCGTTCGTCGATGGGGGCCTCGCGGGCGACAGCGGCGCGCATGCGTGGGGCCACCAGCTTGCGCAGCGCCAGCACGTCCTTGCCGACCGCGATGGGGGTGCCGTGCTCGTCGTCGACGGAGAACGTGATGCGTAGGTGTGGGGGCAGCTTGGTTGCGTCGAACGCCCAGTTGGGAACACGCACGCCCGCCACCTCGAGCAGCACCGCCACCAGCGCGGCCGCGAGCGAGGTGCCTTCCTCCCAGCCGTCGGGCGCGCCGAGGGCGGCGACCACCTTGTCGGTGACCTCACCCATCGGGACCAGCTCGCGGCGGTGTTCCTTGGGCAGCCCCTTGAGCAGGGCGGCGACCAGCTCGGCCCGGAAGCCGGGCACATGCCAGTCGAAACCGGTGGGTTCCACCTGGTTGAGCGCTGTAAGCGGTACGTGCGCGGTGGCGCCGTCGTCAGTAGCGCCGGGATCGAAGCGGTAGCTGACCGCCAGCTCCATCGGGCCGTGGTGCCAGACGGTGGGGAAGTCGTGCACTGCCCCGGCGCCGTCATTGCCGACAAAGTCCTCCATCCGCATGGTGAGCAGCTCGGGCTGTGCAGCGCGCGCCTGTTTCCACCAGCGGTCGAAGTGACGAGTACTGACGACGTCTGGCCCGAGGCGGCGGTCGTAGTAGGCGAACACGGCCTCGCTGTCCACGAGATCCGGGCGGCGGACACGTTCGCCCCACCCGCGCAGATCGGCGAGGAAGCGATTGTTGCGCTCCCAGAACTTCTGGTGCGTGGTCCATTCGCCCTCCACCAGCGCGCAGCGGATGAACAGCTCGCGGGCGCCGGCTCGGTCCACCTTGTCGTACCCGATGGTGCGGTTGCTGATGATCGGTAGGCCGAACAGCGACACACGTTCGCTGCACACGGCGGCACCCCGGCGGGCGTCCCACGATGGTTCGCCGTACGAGTGCTTGGCGAGGTGCTGCCCCAACTGCTCGGCCCACTCCGGCTGCACGCTGGCAACGACGCGGCCCCACAACCGATTGGTCTCCACCAGTTCGGCGGCGATCACCCACTTCGGCAGCGCCTTGGCCGCGACCGAGCCGGTGCCGATCGCGAACTTTGACCCGTGGGCACCCTTGTACTCGCGGGTGGTGCCGTCGCGCATGCCGAGGTGGCTGAGCAGGCCCGACAGCAGCGCCTGGTGCACGCGGTCGGGGTGGCCGGCGCTGACCCCGCCGCTGGCGCCGCCGTGGCGAATGCCGATCTGGCCGGCCACTTGGCGCAGCTGGCTGTACAGGTCCTGCCACTCGCGTACCCGCAGGTAGTTGAGGTACTCGGTGCGGCACAGCTTGCGGAACTGGCTGCTGTTGAGCGCCTGTTGGCGCTCGCGCAGGTAGTCCCACAGCTTCACCAAGGAGAGGAAGTCGCTGCCCGGCACGTCGAAGCGTCGGTGCAGTTCGTCGGCCGCGGGTCGGTGCTCGGTGGGGCGTTCGCGAGGGTCCTGGATGCTGAGCACGGCAGCGATCACCATCACCTCACGTACGCAGCCGTGACGGTCGGCCTCCAGCACCATGCGCCCCAGCCGGGGGTCGATAGGCAGGCGCGCGAGCCGCTTGCCGGCGGCCGTCAGCCGACGCTTGCCGTCTGGGTCCGCCGGCTCGATGGCACCCAGTTCTTCCAGCAGGCCGTACCCGTCGCGCACGCTTCGGTGGTCGGGGGGATCGAGGAACGGGAAGGCTGCGACATCACCCAGCCCGAGTGCGGTCATCTGCAGGATGACGGAGGCCAGGTTGGTGCGCAGGATCTCGGGCTCGGTGAACTCGGGCCTGTCCGCGAAACCTTCCTCTTCGTAGAGGCGGATGCAGATGCCCGGCGCGACACGCCCGCAGCGCCCGGCGCGCTGGTTGGCCGAGGCCTGCGAGACGGCTTCGATGGGCAGCCGCTGCACCTTCAGGCGGTGGCTGTAGCGCGACATGCGTGCCGAGCCAGCGTCCACCACGTACCGCACGCCGGGCACGGTCAGCGATGTCTCGGCGACGTTGGTGGACAGAACCACACGCCGCCCGCGGTGCGCCTGCCAGATGCGGTGCTGCTCGACGGCCGACAGCCGCGCGTACAGCGGCAGCACCTCGGCAGCCGGCCCACCTGCGGACCGTGCGGCTTCGGTGAAGTGGCGGCGCAGTGCGTCGGCCGTGTCGTGGATCTCGCGTTCGCCGGAGAGGAAGACGAGCACGTCGCCGTCGCCCTCGTGCGCCAGTTCGTCGACCGCGTCGACAATGGCCTGCACCTGGTCGCGGTCGTCGTCGGGTGCTTCCTCGCGGGCGCCGAACGGCCGATAGCGGATCTCGACGGGGTAGGTGCGGCCGCTGACCTCGATGATCGGTGCGGGCACGCCAGCCCGGTCGGCGAAGTGCTCGCTGAAGCGCTGCGTGTCGATGGTGGCCGAGGTGACGATCAGCTTCAGGTCCGGCCGCTGCGGCAGCAACTGGGCGAGGTAGCCGAGCAGGAAGTCGATGTTGAGGCTGCGTTCGTGGGCCTCGTCGATGATCAGCGTGTCGTAGCGGCGCAGCATCCGGTCGCGCTGCACCTCGGCCAGCAGGATGCCGTCGGTCATCACCTTGACCAGCGTGTCGTCGCCGACGGTGTCAGTGAAACGGACCGTGTACCCGATGGTGCTGCCCAGTTCGGTGCCCAGTTCCTCGGCGACACGTTCGGCGATGGTGCGGGCGGCCACACGGCGCGGCTGGGTGTGACCCACCAGACCAGCGACCCCACGCCCCAGTTCGAGGCACAGCTTGGGCAACTGGGTGCTCTTGCCGGAACCCGTTTCGCCGGCGACGATCACCACCTGGTGATCGCGGATGGCGGCCAGCAGATCGTCGCGTCGCTCTGCCAACGGCAGGTTCGGCGGGCAGTCCAGGGCTGCGCGGGCGCGCAGCAGCTCGACGGCAGCCGCTCGACGTTCGGCGGCAGGGGGGCGTGGCGTGTCGGTCATCGGCGGGGTGCGGCGACCAGCATGGCACCGGCGTGTCCGCTTCCGCACGGTGATTGGCAGCGTCTCCACGCGCATGCAAGCATGAAAGCCGTGATGGCCAAGTGGAGCACCCTCGTACCAATCCTGTCCATCGCGTCCGCGGCGCTGCTGTTCAGCGCCTGTGGCAGCGATCGCGATGCCAGCCGGCCGATGACCGAGGGCGAGCAACTGACGTTGAACAACGGGTGCACCGCTTGTCATGGTTCCAATGGCGAAGGTGGCGTCGGGCCGGCGTGGAAGGGCCTTGCCGGGTCCGAAGTCGTGCTCTCCGATGGCTCGAAGGTCGTGGCCGACGACGCCTACCTGACCGAATCGATCCGCGACCCATCGGCCATGCAGGTGCGCGGTTACAGCGTCATGCCGCAGAACTCGCTGTCGGACGCCGAGGTGCAGGCAGTGGTGACCTACATCAAGACGTTGCAGAAGTAGCAGCCGTCGTCGGAGCCGACGCCGGCCGCACGATCACCCGCAGCAAGGCCCACAGCCCCACCATGGTCGTGGCCGCGCCACCGCAAAGCGCAGCGGCCGACACAGCACGGTCCAACCAACCCGGCGCATCGGTGGCCAGGATCGCGGCATCGAACTCGCCGCGCCGCAGCCAACCCCACACCAGCAGGTTGCAGCCGGCCAGCAGAAGCAATGCGTTGGCGACGAGTTCGGTGCGGCGGCGCCGGGCGACGATGGCTGCGACGGCGGCCGCCACAGCGATGGCCGGCAGTAGCCACCATACGGTACGGGGGCCGGTCTCGGCGGGCAATGAGCGGTATTGCCACGCACCCACCACGGCTGCCAGGACCGCCAGATCGACAACCGGTAGCAGCGCCACCCAGCGGCGACCGCGGGCGAGCACGACGCCGATGGTCACCCCGGCGAAACCGCCCACCCACACCGCGAGGGAAGACGGCGCCTCCATCCACACCGATTGCACCACCACCGCCACCTCGACGCCATCCACCACGAGCGGCACGGTCTGCTGCAACACGACGTCGCCGGGCTGCTTGCCGGGTGGGCGGCCGTCGGTCATCCAATGCGTGCGGTGGTCGTGCCAGGCGTACGTGCCATCGGAGGCGACGGTGTGCCAGTCGGGCGGCGCGTCATCGACGAAACCGGCCGGCAGCGCCTCACCCAGTCGCGACCGGCTGACGTAGTAGCTCGCCGACGAGCGGTTCTCCTGGACGGTGCCATCGGGAAGGAAGCGCAGGTAGGGCTCGCTGCGGTAGCCCAGCACCTGTACCTCGGTGCCGCGGTCGACGCGCAACAACAGGAACGAATCGCCACCGACTATCGACGGGTGCACCGTCGGCGTGGCCGGCTCGATCGAGACGACCCGAGTGCGGTAGTCGGTGGGCCCGGCAGCATCGGCCCACGCAGCCGACGCGGGCGTTGCCCCGACGAATGCCAGCAGCAGCACCATGATCCGGGTGACCGGTCGCATCGGCGGGCAGGTGTGCACGGCCCCACTCTTCCCGCTGGGAAGGGGCCGTGTCACATCAACCCCGGCTGCACGGAGAGATCAGTTGGCGGGAACCAGCACTGCACCCATCACTTGGATGACGCCATTGGTGGCCTGCACGTTCTGCACGAGGATGGGGTTGTCGTTGATGTAGGTGACGCCGTCCACCTTGGTGATGGTGATCGTGTCGCCGGAGACGGTTTCCATCGTGCCCTCGACGAGCTGGTCGGTGGTGAACTTGCCGGCGAGCACGTGGTACGTGAGTACCTTGCTGAGCAGCGCCGGATCGGCGAGCACAGCGTTCAGCGTGGCAGTGTCGAGCGCATCGAACGCATCGTCGGTGGGGGCGAAGACCGTGAACGGGCCCTCACCCTTCAGCGTCGTGATGAGGTCGGCCTGGGTGACCAGGCTGGCCAGCGTGCCGAAGCCCGGCAGCGTGGTGGCGACGTCGATGATGTCGCCCAGCGGCGGAACCAGCACGTTGCTCATCACGTGGATGACGCCGTTGGTGGCCTGCACGTTCTGGACGGTGACGGCGTTGCCGTCGATGTAGGTGACGCCGTCGGACTTGGTGACGGTCAGTTCCACGCCGGCGACGGTCATGATCGGGCCAACGGGCAGCTGATCGAGGTTGTACTTGCCGGAGATGACGTGGTACTTGAGCACCGTGTCGAGGATGGTCGGGTCGGAGACGACGGCATCCACGATGGCGGGCGGCAGTGCAGCGAAGGCAGGGTCGGTGGGGGCGAACACCGTGAACGGGCCTTCGCTCTTCAGCGTGTCGATGAGCGCTGCCTGCGTGACCAGGTCGGCCAGCGTGCCGAAACCGGGGAGCGTGGTGGCGACGTCGATGATGTCGCCCAGTGCGGGCACCAGCGCGTCGCCCATCACGTACACGAAGCCGTTGGTTGCCTCGACGGCGGGGCCGACGAGGTTGCCTTCGACGTAGAAGGAACCGTCAACCTCGGTGACGACGAGCGTGGTGCCCGCCGCCGTGGTGAGGTCGCCGGCGGTCAGCTGCTCGGGTGTGATTGCGCCGGCCACGACGTGGTGCAGCAGCACGGTCTTGAGCATCTCGGGGTTGTCCTCCACGGCGTGCAGCACGTCGAGCGGCAGCTTTTGGAACGCTGCGTCGGTGGGGGCGAACACCGTGAAGGGGCCACCGCGCAGTGTCTCCACCAGGCCGGCGTCGAGAACCATGCCGGCCAGCTGAGTGAACACCTGGTTGGTGAGCGCGGTGGCGACGATGTCGCCCATCGGCTCGGCCACTTCGGTAGTGGTCGTCGAGCCCGCCGAAGCTGCCGAGGACGTGGTGGTTACGGCATCGTTCTTGTCGTCCGAGCAGGCTGCTGCCGCAAATGCGAACAGGCTGAGCAGCGCTACGGCGCGACGGATGGAACGGTGGGGGTGCGACTGACGGTTCACGAACACGGATCCGACGGTAGTGACGGTGCCGAACAGCGGGCAGGGGCACTCGGCCCTGCCGGATAGGACCAAAGGCCCTACGCGTTGGGTCGCCTACATTGTCTCGATGAGCGATCTCGAACGGGAGTACAGCCCCAGCTCACGGGTGGGTGGCGATGCTGGCCCGTTCGTCGCCGACTATGTGGCGCGCAGCGCCGCCGCTGCAGCACTGCTGGGTGGAACGGTGACGACGCTGCCCGGTGGCACGTTGCTGGCGGCCGCTGGTCCTGGCGCGCCGCTACTGGTGTTCGTCCACGGCGGGTACTGGCAGGCGCTGAGCGCCGCAACCTCGCTATATCCGGCGCCCGCAGCACTTGCCCTGGGGTGGTCGTACGCGGCAGTCGAATACACCATCGCCCCCGCTGGCACCGTGGCCGGGATGGTGCGTGAATGCCGCGACGCACTCGCCGTGCTCGCCGGCGTCGTGCGGCCGGCCGGGGTGGTGCTGGTCGGTCATTCCGCCGGGGCTCACCTGGCTGCGATGGTCTCGCTCGCCGCGGGCTCGCCATTGCCGGTCGATCGCACCGTGCTGCTCAGCGGCGTGTTCGACCTGCGTCCGTTGCTGCAGACGACGGTCAACGATGCGCTCGGGCTGGACGACAGCTCGGCGATGGCGCTCAGCCCACAGCTGCTGCCCGTTGCAGCGCACCGTGAGGTGGTGGTCGCCTGGGGCGACAACGAAACTGACGCGTTCAAGTTGCAGAGCCGCGCGTACGCCAAGCATCTCGAACTGTCCGGTTCGCCCGTCTTGTCGCTGGGGTGCTCCGGCCGCCACCATTTCGACATCGTCGACGATGTCGTCGACCCGTCCACCACACTTGGCCAACTCGCGCTCGGAGATTCGTGATGACCTCGTCCACTTCCCACTCGTCCAATGCCGCCGCCGTCGCGGCCGACGTCGTCGTCATCGGTGCCGGGTCCGCAGGTTGCGCCGTTGCCGGTCGTCTTGCCGAGCAGGGGCGCGACGTGCTGCTGCTGGAGGCCGGCCCGGACTACGGCCCGGTGGGGTCGGGTCGCTGGCCCACCGAACTGCTGAGCGCGCGCATGCTGGCCACCAGCCACGACTGGGGCTACACCTCAGGGCGCTGGGTGTTCGAGCGGGCACGGGTGATGGGCGGCTGCAGCAGCCACAACGGGGCTATCGCAGCGGTCGGCCACCGCGCCGACTACGACGGATGGGGCCTGCCCGGCTGGTCGGGCGCCGACATCGAGCCGCTCTTCGCCGACGTCATCTCGCGCTTGCGCGTGCGTGCGTACCAGCCGGACGAAGCCGGGCCGTTCCACGCCCGCTGCCTCACCGCCGCCGCCGAGTTGGGGTGGCCGATCGCCAGCGACCTGTGCGATCTCGACGCGGGCCCGTCGTTCGGCCTCGAGACCGTGAACGTGGTGGGCGATACCCGCTGGAACGCCGGGTTCGCATACCTCGACCCCGTGCGCGGCGGCACATTGCGCATCCTCGACGAGGTACTCGTCGATCGCTTGCTGTCCTGGGGTGATGGGGCCAGCGTGGCCGCGACCCGTCACGGTGCGCCGCTCATCATCGAGGCCGGCACGGTCGTGCTGGCCGGTGGCGTGTATGGCACCCCGCTCGTCCTGGAGCGGTCCGGCATCGGCGACCCGGCGGCCCTGGCTGCCGCCGGTGTTGCGTGCAGGGTCGCGCTGCCAGGCGTGGGCACCAACCTGCACGACCACTCGATGGTCCACGCGGACCGCAGCGTCGGCCCCCAGTTGCAGCGCTGGCTCGACGATGCCGCGGCCACCGGCTTCCTGCCCGAGGAACAGACGTTGGGCAAGTTCGTGTCGACGGTGTCGCCGGATGGGCTGTACGACATCCACATTTTCCCCGTGTGCGCCAGTGACCAGACCAGCGTGCTGCACGGGCGGGTCCACGTGGAAGTGGCGTGCATGACTCCGCGTAGTCGCGGTGCAATCCACATCAGCGATGCGCACCCCGATGCGCACCCGCACATCGATCACGGCTACCTCAACGACACCAGTAATCCCGACGGCACCTCACATGACGTGGCGGTACTGCGCGATGGCCTGGTTCATGCGGAACGGTTGCTCGACCACCCGCACCTCGCCGCCGTGTTGGGTAATCGCATCACCGACATGAGCACCGATCAGGCCATCCGCGACACCGTCGCGCACTACTACCATCCGGTGGGCACGTGCGCGATGGGTACTGGTCCGATGGCCGTGTGCGATGCGCTTGGCCGTGTGCACGGCGTACCCGGCGTGGTCGTGGCCGACGCCTCACTGATGCCGCAGATTCCGCGCGGCAACACCAACCTGCCGTCGGTCATGCTGGGCGAACGGATTGCTCGCACGCTCTGACGTCAACGCAGGCGTCATGCCTCAGGCTCCGGTGCGAACTCGCAGAACGCGGCATACGCACGCGGGCCGTAGATGGTGGCCGGGCCACCGTTCATCAGCATCGCCACGCCCACCGCCTCGGCGGCCTCTTGGCGGGTGGCGCCAGCCTTCGCCGCACCCTCGGCGTGAGAGGCGATGCAGCCGTCGCAGCGTTGGATGACACCGATGGCGAACGCCATCAGCTCCTTGGTCTTGGCATCGAGCGCACCCGGGGCGAACGCCGCGTGATGGAACTCGCCGAAGCCCTTGTACACATCGGGGATCGCGTGACGCAGTTCACGGTGCAGCGGGCGGAGTTCGTCGAGCACTTCTTTGCCATAGCTGTGGTCAGTCATCGTGACGTCTTCCTTCTTCTTTTCTCAGGCGAGCGCGAGGCTCGAACGAACGGCGGTGTAGACGGCGACGACCACGAGCAGGCCGACGAACCAACGCTGCAGGGAACTGGAGTCGCGGGTGCTCGCCAGCCGACTGCCGATGACGACGCCGATCATGCTGGCAATGGTGAACGGTACGACCGTGCCCCACTCGATGGAGCCGGATTGCAGCCGTGTGGTCAGCGCGACGACCGAGTTGATGGTGATCACCAACAGCGAGGTGCCGACGGCCTCGGGCATGGTGAATCCCAGTGCGAGAACGAGCGCCGGCACGATCACGAACCCACCGCCGACACCGAAGAAGCCGGTGAGCAGGCCGACACCGGTGCCGGCCACGATCACCTTCGCGATGGTTGCAGCATCGAAGTGCTGAACCGATTCCGCAGGGGAGTCGACACCTTCGTTTGCAGGCCGCGGTGCCGCGCCCCGCGAACCGCTGACACGGCGCCACATCGCCCACGCGGCCAACAGCATCAGGCCGGAGAAGGCGAGCAGCAGCAGGTCCGGATCAGCCGCCTTGTTCCAGTGTGACCCCAACAGCGAGCCACCGATTCCGGCGAGGCCGAAGATGGCGCCGGCAACCAGGCGTACGCGGCCGGCGCGCCAGTGAGGCACGATGCCGATCAGGGCAGTGAGGGCCACCAGCACCAGCGACGTGGTGGTCGCGTGGCGCGGGTCCTGGCCGGCGGCGTAGACGAGCGCGGGAACGGCGAGGATCGACCCGCCGCCACCCAACGCACCCAGCGAGATGCCGATGAGAAGACCGAGTGGCGAAGCCAGGAGTGCGCGCATCAAAGCCTCAGATCACGACGCCGGGGTTGCCGGCATGGTTGACGATCGGGTGCCCGTAGCTTGCCCAGGACTGCATTCCACCGGTCATGTTGACCGCGTCGAAGCCCTGCTCGCGCAGCCACATCGTGACCTTGGCGGAGCGATTGCCGGACCTGCAGATGCAGATCGTCCGGCTGCCGCGATCAAGTTCCGCGACGCGGTCCATCAGTTTGCTCATCGGGACGTGGACAGCGGTCGGAGCGTGGCCGCTCATCCACTCCTCGTACTCGCGCACGTCGAGCAGCACACAGTCGGTTGACGTCGCTGCGGCATCGACATCGATGGAGGGGAGCAACTGCGACGACATCACGACTGCCCGCGCTGGCTGGTGTGAGTCTGCCATGCGGTGTAACCACCGACGAGATCCGAGACATCGGTGAAGCCGTGCGAGCGCAACAGGCTGGACGCAATGGCCGAGCGGTAACCGCCCGCACAGAAGACCACCGTCGGCGCCGTGCGGTCGAGCTCGTCGAGGCTGTTGAGCAGGCCGGGCAGGCTGAGCGGGAGAGCACCAGCGATGCTGCCCAGCTCGACTTCGCCAGGGTTGCGCACGTCGACGAGGACGAGATTGGGCACCGAGACGATCCGCTCAGCGAGCGCGTCGGCCGACAGCCGGGAAAGTCGCTCGACCTGCTCTGGATGGTCGATGAATTCCTCGAACGGCTCGTGTAGCGCACCGACGACGTGGTCGAACCCGATGCGGGCGAGGCGCACCTTGGCCTCGGCTTCGTGGCCCGGTGGGGTGACCAGGACGATGGGTGTGCCGGCGTGCATCACCTGCCCGGCGTACTCGGCGAAGCGTCCACCGAGGCCGACGTTGACCGACCCGCGCAGGTGGCCGGCAGTGAAGGCCATGTCGTCGCGCGCGTCGACCACCACAGCGCCATTGCGCTGGTGCGCGAGGGTTTCGTCCAGTGTGAGCCACGGCACGCTGGTGTCGTCTGGGAGCAGTTCGCGAAGCTCGCGGTTGCGATTGGCGGCGAAGGAGAAGTACAGCGGAGCGACCGACTGGCCCTGTGTGACGGCTTCCACGAAATCGTCCTCGCTCATCGGGGCCAGCGCATAGTTCGTGCGTCGCTGCTCGCCGATGGTCGAGACCGTTTCCGTGGAGAGGTTCTTCCCGCACGCCGAACCAGCGCCGTGGGCCGGGAAGACCTTGGTTGCATCCGGCAGCGTGAGCAATTGTTCGTGCAGCGAGTGGTACAGCTGGCGACCCAGCTCCTCGGCGGTGACGCCCACCGATGCGAGCAGGTCAGGGCGGCCGACGTCGCCGATGAACAGCGTGTCGCCGGTGAGCACACCGTACGGTTCGCCGCTGGTGCCGTGCGGGTAGACGACGATGCTGATCGATTCCGGTGTGTGGCCGGGAGTCTCGCGGATCTGCAGCTCGACCTCGCCCAGGCTGATGATGTCGCCGTTGGCGAACGTCTCGATCGGGAACTCGGCGCGGCCTGCAGCGGCGCGCCCGAAGCCGATGGCGGCGCCGGTCTGGTCGGCCAGTTCGAGGTGGCCGGACAGGAAGTCGGCATGGAAGTGCGTCTCGAGCACCTTGGTGATCGTCAGCCCGTGCAACTCGGCATCGGCCAGGTACTCGGCCACGTCGCGCTGCGGGTCGACGACCACGGCTGTGCCGGTGGTGGTGTCGCCGATCAGGTAGCTGGCATGTGAAAGGCATCCGAGGTAGTACTGCCGGAAGAACACGTTGAAGTCTCCTTGTCGAGTCGGTTCTGTTCGTGCAACTATACCCCTAGGGGTATTATTCCGAGTCGCCCTTCGGCTCACCCAGCCGACCCCTGTTCCATGCCGCCGGCGATGATCGCGTCGTAGTCCGCCTGCGTGATGTACGCCGGGGTGTAATCGGCGCCCTGCTTGACCAGCTGCTTGGTGAACGCACGGAGGTGGTTGCGCGAGCCCTTCTCCAAGTTTGCGTAGACCAAGGCGATGTCGGGTGCGTCGGTGGACAGCGACCGCAGGTCGGCGATGTCGAGATCCTCGACCGTCGCTCCCACGGTCAGCGCGGCGACCAGCGACTCGCTGCCCTGCGCGACGAGGCTGTCGTACAGCGTCTGCATGTCCGGGCTGGTGAACACGCCCTCGGCATTGCCCGATGCCGGGTCGTCCAGTCCGTAGCGATCGAGGAGGGCCTTGACGGCGTCGGCGTGAGTCAGTTCTGCAGCGGAGATGTTGTCGAACACCTGCACCTGCCACTGGGCGAAGAGCGCGACATACACGTCGTGCGCCAGCTTCTCCTCCTCACGCATCTGTGCCAGGCCGGCCAGTTCTGTATCGGTCAGGTCGGCCACCGGCAGCGCCTCGAGCTGGCTGTCCAGTGCGCTGCCGTTACCTGAAACGTTGCCTGAATCGTTACCTGAATCGTGACCTGAATCGTTACCTGAACCGTTGCCTGACGAACAGGCGGCCAGGCTGAGCGCAAACACTGCCAGAACTGCCCACTGCCTCGTGCGTGTACTCGTGTGCGCTTGCATCGCCGCTCCCTTGATACCCGCCAGGGTATGTACAAGAATGGATCGCCGCAATGGCCAAAGGGCCTTTGTTGCCCGCCGGTCGCACCGGCTCAGGAACTGATTGTGTACAGCTGGACCGGCCCGCCAGGGAAGGGGCTCTGCTCCATCGTGATGGTGATGTTGAATGAGTCGCGTTCGCCCTGCACCTCAATGGTTCCGTTCGTCGCCGCCGCAGGGCACAGACTGATGACCCGTAATGGCCCGTGCTTCGCGACCAACGCAGCTGCTGCTGCCCGGCGACGCGAGAGCGAGTCGTCGAGGTCGACGTTGTCGTCGAACAGCGCCGCTGCGGTGCCGTCGTCCCATGCGTTCAGCAGTCCGACCAGCCGGTGTGCTGCGGCCTCCCACTCGGGTGCATACGCCGGAGCCGTTGCCGGCACCTCTCCGTGAGAGTGCAGCACATCGAGCATCTTGATCGTCATGGTGCTCATCGGCGCGTAGGTGGTGTTCCCCAGAGCGATCGCGCCGATGCCGCGGCCGGCGAGCCAGCGCATGTTGCTGCCGTAGCCGGGCAGCCCGCCGGAGTGGGAGACGACCTTACCGAGTGTGGTGTCGTCGCGCACGTTGAGGCTGAAGCCGTAGCCGGCAGGGCAGGAACGGCCGGCCAGCGACGTGATGCCGATGTAGGTGTGCATCCGCTGCATCTCGCGCCTGCTGGCAGCGGAGAGGCCCGGCCCCTCACTGGGCGCAGGGCTCGTGACGTTCGCGGCATCGAGCCACGCGACCCAACGGGCCAGGTCGGCGACGGTGGACCACAATCCGCCCATCGGCGCGATCTCGCCGTCACCGAGCGGCGTGGGCCAGTCGCGCACCTGCTCGCCGTCGCGCCAGCGATGCGGGCGCGCCCAACGATCGTGCTGCGGCCGCACCCAGGTGGTGGCAACCATGCCCAGCGGTTGCAGCAGCCGTTCGGTGATGTGCTCCTGCACGCGGCGGCCTGTGGCGCGCTGGACCGCGCGCCCCAGCATTGCGAAGCCGAGGTTGCTGTACTCGAACGCTGTGTTCGGCAGGTGAGCGAAGGTGGGGCCCGCCGCGTAGATGTGGTCGATCTGCTCCTCGGCCATGTCGAGGTGGCGGTCTGCCCAGGCGTCGTCGGTGGCCATTCCGGCGGTCATCGACAGCAGGTGGCGCAGCGTGATCGGTGGTGAACTGGCGGGTCCCACCACGGTGGCCAGCTCCGGTGCATGTGTGGCGGCTGCGTCGTCGAGCGACCACAACCCGTCGTCGCGCAGCGCCAACACCACCGCGGCGGTGAAGCTCTTCGTCATCGAGGCGATGCGGTAGACGGCGTGCTCGTCGGTGGGGCCCTCGTCGTACAGCGTGCCGGTGCCTCCAGTGGCAGCGAGACGACCATCGGACACGACACCCCAGGCGATGGAGGCGACGTGTTCCTCGTGGGCGGTCCGGTCGGCAAGCTGCCCCAAGGCAGCACGGCACTCAGGTGTCATGGCGGAGAGGAACCGGGTCACGCAAGCGCGGCGGTGATGCTGGCGAGCAGCTCGTCGTAGCTGTGATGCGGCGCGAATTGCGGGAACTCGGCGGCGATGGATGGCGGCGCGTGGAACCAGAAACCGGTGTGGGCGGCACCCAGCATCGCGGCGTCGTTGTACGAATCGCCCGCCGCCACCACCCGGTAGTTCAGGCCGCGCAGTGCGTTGACGGCGTGACGTTTCTGGTCCGCCATGCGTAGCTCGTACCCGACGATGCGGTCGTCGCGCACGATGAGTTGGTGGCACAGGATGGTGGGCATGCCCAGGTGGCGCATCAGCGGGGCGGCGAACTGCTCGAATGTGTCGCTGAGGATGAGCACCTGTGTGCGCTCGCGAAGGGCGTCGAGGAAGGCGCGGGCACCCTCCATCGGTTCCATGCCGGCGATGACCTCGGCGATGGTGCTCATCGCCAGGCCGTGTTCGTCGAGAAGCGCCAAACGGCCCTTCATCAACACGTCGTAATCAGGTTCGTCACGCGTGGTGCGACGCAACGCCTCGATGCCGGTGCGCTCCGCAACAGCAATCCAGATCTCCGGCACCATCACGCCTTCCAGGTCGAGGGTGACGATCGTCTGCTGCGGGGCGCTGTGTCGTTCGGGTTGCGTGCTCACGGTGGCCTATTCTTCACGACCGCCGAGCTCCGGCGCGAACGAGGGGGAAACTCATGCCGATCAGCACGATGTCCAGCACGATGATGGACGACTATCAGCTCACGTTGCTACCCGTCTTCAAGTACGGCCGCCAGGTGCACGCCAACAGCAAGATCATCACGTTCACCGGTGACGGGTATGTGGAGAGCACCTTCGCTGAGGTGGCCGATCGTGCCGACCGGCTGGCTTCGGCGTTGGCTGGCCTGGGCGTGCAGCCCGGCGACCGCGTGGGCACCTTCATGTGGAACAACCAGACGCATATGGAGGCCTACCTCGCGATTCCGTGCATGGGCTCCGTCCTCCACACCCTGAACATCAGGCTGTTCCCCGAGCAGTTGGCGTACGTCATCAACCATGCCGAGGACCGCGTCATCATCGTCGACGCCTCGATCGCACCGTTGCTGGCTCGGGTCCGCGACCAGCTGACCACCGTGCAGCACATCATCGTCAAGGGCACCGGCGACACCAGCGCGCTGGGCGACAACCTCATCGATTACGACGAACTCCTCGCCGCCCAGCCTGGCGGGTACAACTACCCGGAGGTCACCGAGAACACCGGCGCAGCCATGTGCTACACGAGCGGCACCACCGGCCACCCCAAGGGCGTGATGTACAGCCACCGCAGTACGTACATGCACTCGCTGATGGTGACCAGCACCGCCAACATCGCCCTCAGCGAACGCGACCGCATGCTGGTGATCGTGCCAATGTTCCACGCCAACGCGTGGGGCACGCCCTACGCGGCGTGGATGATCGGCGCGGATCTCGTCTTCCCGCAGCAGTTCCTGCAGGCCGCACCCATCGCCCGCATCATCGGCGACACCAAGCCCACGCTCACCGGCGCCGTGCCCACCGTGCTCAACGACCTGTTGCACAACGCCCCCGACACCGACATGAGTAGCTTCCGCCTGGTCATGTGTGGTGGCTCGGCCGTTCCGCGCGGCCTCATCGATGGCTACCGCGCCACCTTCGGCGTGCCCATCGTGCAGGGCTGGGGCATGACCGAGACCAGCCCGGTATGCGCCATCGGCCACCCACCCAAGGAAATGGGCGATGGGTCCGAGACGGACTGGCGGGTCAAGACCGGCCGCATCATCCCCGGTGTCGAACTGCGCATCACCGACGACAACGGCGAAGTGCAGCCGTGGGACGGCGTGGCGCTCGGCGAGATCGAGGTCCGCGGCTCGTGGATCACCGGCAGCTACTACCACGTGGACGATCCCGAGAAGTTCCACGACGGTTGGCTGCGCACCGGCGATGTTGCCAGCGTGCTGCCCAACGGCTACGTGATGATCAGCGACCGTGCCAAGGACGTCATCAAGTCGGGTGGGGAATGGGTCAGCTCGGTCGATCTCGAGAACACCCTGATGGGCCATCCGGCCGTGCTCGAGGCCGCTGTCATCGGTGTGCCCGACGATCGCTGGGACGAACGCCCGCTCGCGTGCGTGGTGCTCAAGCCAGGCATGGAACTGACCGCCGAGGAGCTGCGCTCGTGGCTCAGCGAGCGCACCGCCAAGTTCTGGCTGCCCGAGCGCTGGAGCTTCATCACCGAGGTCCCCAAGACCAGTGTCGGCAAGTTCGACAAGAAGGTGCTGCGCGCTCGCAACACCGCCGGCGAGCTCGAGGTCGAGAAGCTCGCCTGAGCGGGCTGATCGGCCCCCCTTCGGTGGCGAAGGCCCCTGGTGCGCCGGCCTGCTGGGGGCTTGTACTACAACCATGACAAGTTCGACAACGTCACAGGCGCCGACTGGTGCAAGTGCCTCGCTCACCTCGCTGGGCGGTGCCGGGACGGTGACAGGCAGCAAGCACCTGATCGAGATGGGCAACTCGTCGTTGCTGCTCGATTGCGGGCTGTTCCAGGGCCTCAAGGAGCTGCGCGTCCGCAACTGGGAGCCGTTTCCGGTCGATGCCGCGTCGATGGATGCGGTGGTCATCACCCACGCGCATCTCGACCACTGCGGTTACCTTCCCCGGCTGGTGAGCGAGGGCTTTCAGGGGCCGGTGTACGTCACATACGACACCGGCAAGCTGATGTCTGTGGTGCTCCCCGACAGCGGAAGGTTGTTGGAGGAGGAGGCCGGCTACGCGAACAAGCGCGGGTATTCGCGCCACCACCCAGCGCTGGCGCTGTACACCGAGGAGGACGCCTGGACGGCGCTCGATCGGCTGCACCCGGTCGCCTTCGACGCAGCGTTCAACGTCGCCCCCGGCATCGACGTCACCTTCCAGCCAGCCGGCCACATCCTCGGCTCGGCGACGGCCCGTCTACAGCTCGGCGACGTGAGCCTGGTCTTCAGCGGCGATCTCGGCCGGCAACATCACCCGTTCCTGCGGCCACCGGTCGGCATTGGCGATGCCGACTGGGTGATGGTCGAGTCGACGTACGGTGATCGGCACCACCAAGGCCCCACAGCGGTTGACGAGCTCGCCGCCATCATCCATCGCACAGCCGAACGCCGCGGAGTCGTGGTCATTCCCGCCTTCGCCGTCGACCGCACCGAAGTGCTGCTCTTTCACCTCCACCAACTGGCGAGCGCTGGTCGGCTCCCGAAGATCCCGATCTACGTGGACAGCCCGATGGCGCTGGCCGGTCTGGCGATCTATCGTGCCGCGCTCGGCGACGCCTCGGCCGACGTCCGAGCCGAGTTCCGCGGGCACCCCGAGATCCTCGATCTGCACGACCTGGAGGAGGTGTTCGACACTGAGGGTTCCAAGGCGCTGGGCCACCGCCCCGGCGCTGCAATCATCATCGCCGGCGCCGGCATGGCCAGCGGCGGGCGGGTGGTGCACCACCTCAAGCGGTTGCTACCAGACCCGCGCAACGCGGTGGCGCTGGTCGGCTTCCAGGCGGCGGGAACCCGCGGCCGCCAACTGCTGGAAGGCGCCGCTACGGTCAAGATCCACGGCCAGTACGTGCGGGTGCGTGCCGAGATCTGTGACCTCACCGGGTTTTCCGTGCACGCCGATGCCGACGAGTTGGTCGACTGGCTCTGCACTGCCGACCACGAACCGCGGGGCGTGTTCGTGGTGCACGGCGAGCCGGCTGCATCGGTGGCGCTCACTGACCGAATCGAACGGCAGCTGGACTGGACGGCCGTGAGCCCCCGGATGGGGGAACGGCTCAGCCTTGCAGTGACCCGCTGACGGCTGTCAGCGGGTGGGTGCCGCGCCGGCGACGGTGGTGCGGTGGAGTTCGCGGCGTTGGCCGCGATAGTCGTTCAGTGCGTTGTGCTGGGTGCTGCGGTTGTCCCAGATGGCGAGCGTGTTCGGCGTCCAGCGGAAGCGGCAACTGAACGCGTCGCGGGTGCTGTGCGCGTACAGGTGCTGCAGCAGCGGGGCGCTGTCGACGGCCGACCAACCGTCGAACCGGACGCTGTAGGTGGGGTTGACGAACAGCACCTTGGCGCCGCTGTCGGGGTGTGTGGGCGCAGCCGGGTGGATGTGCTCGGCGAGCGCCTCGTCGGTGGTGTTGATCTGCATCGAGCGGCCGGCGGCGCTGCGTGCCAGCACGCCGTCGGCGCTGTACGCCCAGCCGGCGCTGTGTACGACGTCGAGTCCGTCGAGCGTGACGCGTAGTCCGTCGCTGAGCGTCTCGTACGCCAGTTGCTGGTTGCTCCACATCGTGTCGCCGCCGACCGTCGGCACGTCTACGGACCACAGCAGTGTGAGCGCCGGCGGGGCCGGCTGGAAGCTCCAGTCGCTGTGCCACGCGCCGCCGAAATTGAAGCCGGTCTCGTGGGCTTCCTTGACCACCTTGACGACACCGGGGTGGCCGGGCATCGCCTCCAAGAAGGGTGTGTGGCCATGGCCGCCGAGCTGCTCGGTGAGGCGGACGAGATGCTGGGTGGCGTACGGCTGGTCGCGCAGGAAGACGACCTTGTGGGTGACGATCGCCGCACGCAGCTGTTCCAGCTCGCCGTCGGTCAGCGGTCGCGTGAGATCCAGCCCGGAGAGCTCGGCGCCGAGGGCGCCTGCGATGCGGTCGACGGTGATGGCACTCATTGGTTGAAGTCTCGCGCGGTGCCGTCGTGGCCCGCTGGTCAGCTCTGCAGTGCGACGGCCAGCCGTTGAGCCTCGCGGGCGAGAAGGGCGGCGTTGACCCGCTGGCGTTCCAGCACCTGGTCGAGCGTCTTGCTTGCCTGCGGGATCGGGTGTTCGCTGAAGAAGCTCTGCACGTCGGCGACGACCGCAGGGTCGGTGAGCAGCTTCACGGGGTCGATCATGCGCACGATCGTGTTGTTCGGGAACTTCTCGTTGGCTTCGTCCCACCGCTGACGCAGTGACTGCCACGTTGCCGCACCGTGGTGCCGGTTGCTGAGGCAACGGTTGAGCAGGAACGG
>Ga0105047_10001475_pt1 | contig 42158 bp, 32 predicted proteins | sample MAT04_FD_78384 | JGI IMG/M metagenome (GOLD analysis project Ga0105047, IMG submission 78384) | Freshwater microbial communities from Lake Fryxell liftoff mats and glacier meltwater in Antarctica - MAT-04 (megahit assembly) | ecosystem: Environmental > Aquatic > Freshwater > Ice > Liftoff... | reverse complement strand
TCGCTCGGGCTTGCAAGGCGTTTGGCGAGACCGAAGTCGGTGATGTGCGGTTCGCCCTCCGGGTCCAGGAGGATGTTGCCCGGCTTGAGATCGCGGTGCAGGATGCCGCGTTGATGCGTCCAGGGAAGACGGACGGGGCACGAGGGGGGCGTGTGCCTGGACTGCGCAGAGGCCGGCCGGCAGCGTGCCAAGCCCGAAGTCCGAAAGCCGAAAGCCGAAACAAATCCGAAGCCCGAAAGCCGAATCCACACCGCTGCCGGCCAGCGTTCCCCTCCGGCGGCGCATCGTGGCCTGGGGCCGTGACCTCCGTCGGAGCGGGCGAAGGCGTTTCGACTTCGGCTTCGGGCTTCGGAGCTCGGACTTCGGGTTTGTTTCGGGCTTCGGAACTCGGACTTCGGATTTCGGTCGGCCTTGCCTGGCGTTGAGATGCGCGCCGGTACGGGTGCGCCGGGCAGAGTTTGCCGGCCCAACAACCTTCGCGCACCGCCTCGGCCAGGCTGCGACCCGCAATGAGCTTCATGCTGAAAAAATGCCGCCCGTCGTGCTCGCCGACCTCGTAGATCGGCACGATGTGCGGATGATCCAATTGCGCGGCGGCCTCGGCTTCCGCATGGAACCGCTCCACTTCCTCGCGACTGGCGAACTGGCCGGAGAGGATCAGCTTGAGGGCGACGACGCGGTTGAGGCTGACCTGGCGGGCGCGATAAACCGCGCCCATGCCGCCGCGGGCGAGCTCACCAAGCAACTCGTAGTCGCCAAAGGCGTGGAGTGGGGAGGCGGCGGCTTCGCTGGCCGGAGTCGCTGGCATCCCCCCGCGCGTGGTCGTGAGTGAGCTGAGCGAGACGCGCATCACGCAGCGTGGGCACAAGCCGTCCAGTGTGCCGGGGGGTTGCCGGGCGCCGCAACGGGGGCAGGGGCTGGGCTGGCTCATGGCGCGGGATTGGCGACCTCCGCGGCAGGCGGCGGGCGACGAGTTCCCTGATCCGACTGGGCGCGAGGCATCACTGGGTTCCTGGGAAAATCCGGTCAGGGATTACAGGCGGGAGGGAGTTCATGCACATTTCAGCGTCCGACCGCCGGCCTCGCTCAGGGTTGCAGGGTGAAGAGGTGGTGAAGTTCGGCTTCCAGATCGGCCGGCGTGGCGACGGTCTGCGCCACTTCGGAGCGCACGATCTCCGCGTAACGCTGCCGCAGCCGATGCACCGACACGGGCACGGCCCCGGGAGTAAGGTTGAGATCCTGCGCGGCACGGTCGTATTCCGCCCGGTTGCCTTCGGTGGAGAGGAAGAGTTCGAGCCGCTCGAATTGCGGCAGCTTCCCGGTGTCGGCGTGCTCGGCGCGCAGGCGGGCGAGCGCCGCCTCCATGAGCGACAAGGCCCAGCGTTGGTCGAAGTTCCGCTCCGGGGTCTCGTCGCTGGCCGGTTCGAGCGCGAAGCGTTCCTCCGCCTGCAACTCGTCCCACGAGAGCACGGGCTGACCGCCGCCGCGTTTCTGGGCGCGGGCGCGGTCCCATTGGCCGGCGAGAAAATGCTGAAAGGCCCCGAGCAAGTACGAGCGGAAGCGGCCGCGCTCGCGGCTCAGGCGGGCGAAGCGGTTGTGCTGCAAGAGACCCGCCAGGAACTCCTGCGTGTGATCCTGGGCATCGTGCGCCCGGTTGCCGCGCCGCCGGGCATAGACGTAAAGAGGATACCAGTAAGCCCGGCAAAGTTCCTCCATGGCGGCCCGGGCCGGGGGCGAATCCGTCCCGCCTGCGGCGATCACCACGCTCCAGTGCGTGGTGGCGAAAACGCTTTCCCGCGAGGCGGCCAGGGGCCGCGCTTCAGTTGGTTCGTTCCGAGGCACGCCGCAAAGTGTCACAATCGGTGGGCGTGGCAAACCAGCAGAAGCGACCCGGCGGAAGCAACTTCCTCGCCGCTTGCTCGGGGATGACCGCCGCGGTGCTCCTTTGCTTTTTGCTCTGGGATCCGCACCAAGTCTGCGAGGAAAGCTGGATCTGGCTTTTGCCTTTTCCGCTCGTGCCGTCGCCGGCAATTTCCGGGCATGCGACGCAACTTCACACAACGATGCTGCCGCTGGCTGGTGCTGCTGGTGGGCAGCCTGCTCGCGCCCCTGCTGCCGTCGGGCGCCGCGGGCGCCCCCCGCCAACCCGAACCGCGCGGCGTGGTTCGAGGACGCCCGGCTGGGCATGTTTATCCACTGGTCGCCGGGCGGCATCTATGGCGCGCATTGGAACGGTGAGCCGTTCGGCGGACCGGGTGCCTATGGCGAATGGACCCGCTGCCGCAACCGCGAGCCCCGCGCCGATTACGATGCCGCGCTGCCGCTGTTCCAGGCCACGCCGGAGGCCATCGAGCAGTGGGTCGCGCTCGCAAAGGAGGCCGGCATGAAATACATCGTCTTCGTCGCCAAGCATCACGATGGCCTGGCGTTCTGGCCGTCGAAAGTCTCCGACTACAACCTGCCCAGGCTCAACGAAGTGGATTTCCCGGAAGCCGGGGACTACCAGGTCAGCGTCACCCCGGCCGGCGAACCGAAGGCAGGCTTGTTCCGCCTGGCGTGGGTGTTTGTCCGGTGACGCCCGGCAAGCAGTGGCCGACCCGTTTGACCGTCAGACGAGCCTGCAACTGGTGCCAGGAACGGGCTATCAAAGCCGTTGCGCCGACCTGAGGAAGGGCTGTTGGCCTGGAGTTCGAATCGGCTCACGTCGGCTGCGGCCGGGTTTTCGACGTGCCGGGCAGGCCCCGCTGTTCTACCCCTCCGCCGATGAAATCACTGTTTCGCGCTACAACTTGCTCACCCCCGCCCTCCAGGTTCGTCGCTCCGGCGAAGGTGCCGCAGAAGGTTGCCGGCCTCGCGCCGGTCTTTGCTCGCGCGGCTCTGATCGCGCTGGCCTCCACGGCCCTGCTCCCCGCGCAATCGGCCACCGGGCCGCGCGTACACGATCCCTCAACCTGTATTCCGTGCGGCACTGAGCACTGGTGTTTCTTCACCGGCATCGGCGTGCGTTCGCTGCGCTCCATGAACCTCGGGGACTGACAACCCGGCCCGCCCGTGTTCACGAACTTCCCGGCTTGGACGCGCGAAGCCGTGCCGGGACAGCACGGGCATTTCTGGGCGCCGGACGTCATCCGCGTGCGCGACCGCTACCTGCTCTACTACTCCGTTTCGAGTTGGGGCAAAAACACTTCCGCCATCGGGCTGACGACTAATCCCACCCTGGATCCGACCGCCCCGGCGTATCGCTGGACGGACGCCGGCATCGTCATCCGCTCCTTCGCCACGAACAATTTCAACGCCATTGACCCAGCGGTCACGCTTGACTCGGACGGGCGGCTCTGGCTTTCCTTCGGTTCATTCTGGAGCGGTATCAAGCTGGTGGAACTCGATCCCGCCACCGGCCTGCGACTCGCCCCCGATTCACCCCTGCACGCCCTCGCCCATCACGAGAGCACCGAGGCGCCCTGCATCCACCGGCACGGCAAGCACTACTACCTCTTCGTGAACTGGGGCCTCTGCTGCCGCGGCACGAACAGCACCTACGAAATCCGCGTCGGCCGCAGCCGACAAATCACCGGCCCCTATTTGAATCAGGCTGGCAAAGATCTCTTGAGCGGCGGCGGCAGCCTCGTGCTGGGCAGCCGCGGAGCCGCGATTGGCCCCGGTCACGCCGGCATTGTGAGCGGGGCGGGCGAGGACTGGCTGAGCTTCCATTACTACGACGCGGACAATGCCGGACGGCCGGCGCTGGGGCGGCGAAAGTTGCGTTGGGACGCTGCCGGTTGGCCGCTGGTGGACGAGCCTCCCGCCGCTCCGACCGGCGGCAGCGGCGAAAAAGGTGGAGAAACTCCTTGAATGTCGGCCAATCTCGCCGATGCTCCGCGCCCGCCCACGGGTGGTTGAGCCAGGATTCAGCCCGGCGGATAGCGGCCATTTCCCTCGGAAACCGGATTTCCGGGAAATCACTTTACACCGCGGGGGCCGCGCCCTTACCTTCCCGCCCGCGAAAAATACGGAAGAGATTGAATTGGTAGAATGCAAGCCAAGAGCACAACGATAGAACAGTTCCGGCTCCACAACGGCGACACCGGCTCGGCCGATGTCCAGGTGGCGCTGCTGACCGAACGCATCAACCACCTCACGGGGCACCTTCAGACCGCCAAGAAGGACCACAGCTCCCGCCGGGGTCTCCTGATGATGGTCAGTCAACGCCGCCGTCTGCTGGATTACCTCCACACCACGGACGTCAGCCGGTATCAGGCGATCACCAAGAAGCTCAAGCTGCGCCGCTAGGCGCCGCCCGCTTCGGATCGTTTGCGCCGGCCTGCGCCGCAGGCTTGCAGACTTCATTTGTGCCGGTCGAGGAGTCCGGCCCCAATTTGGTTCCCCGCCGTACCCGCACCGCGAACTCCGCGGCGCCGGGTAATTTCATTGAGCGCCCCAGCACGGACGTTCACTGAAGTTTCTTGGCGCCAGTGGAGGGACCACTGACATAATTATGCCTGAAACCATCACCGCCCGGGTGGGCGCCTCTGACATTATCATCGAAACCGGCAAACTGGCCAAGCAGGCCGACGGTTCCGTCACCGTTCGCCTCGGCGAAACCCTCCTGGTCGTTGCCGCCGTCGGCGCCACCAAAGCCAAGGAAGGCCAGGACTTCTTCCCCCTCCAAGTGGATTACCGCGAGCGCGCCGCCGCCGCGGGGAAATTCCCCGGTGGCTACTTCAAACGCGAAGGCCGCCCCACCGAGAAGGAAATCCTCACCTGCCGCCTCACTGACCGCCCCATCCGCCCGCTCTTTCCGAAGGGCTGGTATAACGAGGTTCAGATCCAGAGCATCCTCCTGAGCACCGACGGCGAAAACGATCCGGACATCCTGGCCGTCAATGGCGCTTCCGCCGCGCTCATGGTCAGCGACATCCCCTGGGCCGGCCCGCTGGGCTGCGTTCGCGTCGGCCGCGTCAAAGGCCAGTTCGTCGCCAACCCGACCCACGCCCAGCGCGCCGAGAGCGATCTCGACCTCGTCTATGTCGGCAGCGAAACCGACTTGGTGATGTTTGAAGGCTCGGCCAAGGAAATCACCGAAGCCGATTTCAATGCCGCCCTCGCCTTCGCTCAAGCGGCCATCCAGCCGCTGATCGTCGGCCAGAAGGAACTCGCCGCCAAGGCCGGTCGCCCGAAGCGCCAGATCACTCCCTTTGTCGTCCCTGCCGAGATCCTGGCCGAAACCAAGGCCGTGCTCGGCGACCGCATCGTGCCCGCCCTGCTCCAGCACAAGAAGCTCGACCGCCAGGCCGCTCTTGCTGCCTTGAAGAACGAAGTTTCTGAGAAACTCCTGGAAAAATTCGGCGCCGAGAAGGCTACTGCCTTCACCATTAGCGACGCCTTCAGCACCATCGAGAAGAAAGCCGTGCGCAGCCTCATGCTCGACGCCGGCAAACGCCTCGACGGTCGCGACTTCGACACCGTCCGGCCCATCGGCGGCGAGACGGGCGTTTTGCCCCGCGCACACGGTTCCGCCTTGTTCAGCCGCGGCGAAACCCAGGCCCTCGTGCTCGTCACCCTCGGCACCGACGACGACATCCAGGAAACCGACGCCTACACCGGGGGGGAGAGTCAGAAGAAGTTCATTCTGCACTACAACTTCCCGAATTTCTCCGTCGGCGAAACCGGTCGCATCATGGGCCCCGGTCGCCGCGAGATCGGTCACGGCGCGCTCGCCGAACGCTCCATCGAACCGATGGTTCCGCTCAAGGAATATCCCTACGCCATCCGCGTCACCAGCGAGATCATGGAGTCCAACGGCTCCACCTCGATGGCCAGCGTCTGCGGTGGCACCCTGGCCCTGATGGACGCCGGCATTCCCCTGCTGCGCCCGGTTGCCGGCATCAGCGTCGGCCTCTGCGCCGACCTCGACGCCCACGGCAAACTCGGTCGCTACAAGCTGCTTACCGACATCATCGGCTCCGAGGATCACTTCGGCGACATGGACTGCAAGATCGCGGGCACCGAGAAGGGCATCACCGGCTTCCAACTCGACCTCAAGCTCGGTGCCATCCCGCTCCCCTTGATGGCCGAAACCGTCGAGAAAGCCCGCATTGCCCGCATGTTCATCCTGGGCGAGATGAAGAAAATTCTCCCCGAGCCGCGCAAGGAACTCAGCAAGTACGCCCCGCGCATCACCACCCTCAAGATCGACCCGGAGAAAATCGGCCTGCTCATCGGCCCCGGCGGCAAGAACATCAAGAAGCTCGTCGAGGAATCCGGCTGCGAGATCAACATCGAAGACGACGGCACGGTGAAGATTTTCTCCGTCACCGAAGAAGGCATGAAGATCGCCCGCGATTCCATCGCCGGGATGACCGCCGAGGCCGAGCCGGGCAAGATCTACCGCGGCCGCGTGGTCACGATCAAGGAGTTCGGCTGCTTCGTCGAGTTCCTGCCGGGCAAGGACGGCCTCGTCCACATCAGCGAACTCGCCAACTTCCGCGTCAAGAAGACCGAAGACATCGTCAAGATGGGCGATGAAATCTGGGTCAAGTGCCTCGGCATCGACGAGAAGGGCCGCGTGCGGCTCTCCCGCAAGGAAGCCATGGCCGACCGCGACAAGGAAATGGCCGCCGCTGCGGGCGAACCCGCCCCGGCTGCCAGCGAAGCCGCTCCTGCCGCTCACTGATTCTTCGTCTCAGCAAACTCTCAAGGCGGACCGCAAGGTCCGCCTTTTTTCGTTTCCGGAGAGCCGACTCAGCCGCTGGGTGTTCGGCGGGGTGCCGATCGTCCAGGCTCCCGCTTTCGCGCACCGCGAGCGTCCGTCAGCGCGGGAGGACGCAGAATTGGGCAAGGGCCGGAGCCGGCTGCGCCCACCGCCGCCTTCCGTTATCGCCGCCGGGTACAGGGCCGAGAAAGGGATTGACCGGACCTATCGCAGGAGCTTCCTTCGACCCATTCGATATGGCGACAGCGATTGGCCAATATCCAATGGCACCGAACTTTTTCGGCTCACTTACAGTTTAGGTCGCTTCGCCGCTCTCCCATGAACAAGCCAATGAAGACCCTCAGCCAATCGCCTTCCCGCAAGTCGGCACCGAAGAAGACGACCGCGCTGCAACACCCCACTAAGTCGCCAGCCAAACAGCCGCTCCTCCTCGCAGGCGGAAACCCTTAAATTGTGAAGGCCGACGGCGACGCTCCCGTGCAGGCCTGCCTCGCGGCCATGCCGGGCTGGAAAAGCGACTTGGGGCGCGGCCTCGACGCGCTCATCGTGCGCAACGCGCCTGGCGTGCGCCAGGCCGTCCGGTGGAACTCGCCCTTCTATGGCATCGAGGGCCAGGGCTGGTTCTTGGGGCTTCACGCCTTCACCCGCTGCGTCAAGGTGAGTTTCTTCCAAGGCGCGTCGCTGCAACCCGTCCCCCCCGGAGGCACAGGTAAGGACGCGCGCTGGATCGACATCCAAAAAGACGATCTCGACGAAGCGCAGATGGCGGCGTGGATCCGCCAGGCGGCTGCCCTGCCCGGCTGGGGCAAGACGTAGGCGACGCGTCCTGATCACGGTAATCGGACCACGAAATCAATCCCAACCTCATGAACCAAGGCACCAAGCGTTCGACTCTTCGCTGAATTCCCATTCACGTTGCCCCTCCAGTATTCGGTTACATTGTTGGCCCGCCTTCGGACACTCTCCCATCCCTCGCTGGTTTCCGGTTTGCATACCGTCCGGTCGTGGTCCTTTCGGGAATCTGGATGTGTAAAGGCCTGGAGCGATCCGCTTCCTGATGGGCTGTTGGCCAATTCATCGAGTCTTTGCCCCGCCCCAGGGGTGGGTGGAAGGCTAACCTGCGAGGGAAGGGAAGGACCGGGAGCGCGCCGGGGGGAACTTGGCAAGCTGAAGGGATCGCGCGGCGCATCCCCGGCACTCTTCGCTCCCGACGACGAGCGGGCCATTCCGTCCGGGCTGCCGGCGAGACGACGCCCGCCGCGGCGGTCGCACGTCGGCAGCCCTCTGCCACGGGCCACCGTGCAGGCGGCGGCGGAAATCTCTTTGACACGCCTCGAATTTCCGGCTGCCTTGCGCGTCAACAGCAACGTCCTTTCACACTCAACCTGACATCGCCCACCATCCATGCACACCAAACACATCGTCTCCACCGCGTTGACCGCCGTCCTGCTGGCTGCGCCCGCACTCTTTGCCGCACCCATTCCCGAGGACGCCAAGATCAACGGCATCGCCATTGGCCTGCAAAGCTACAGCTTCAACCGCTTCTCCGTCATGGAAGCCATCGAGAAGACCGCCCTGGCTGGCGGCAAGGTCATCGAGTTTTATCCCGGCCAGAAGCTCAGCAAGGAGCAGCCGGACGTGAAGTGGGACCATAACGCCTCCGACGAAGTCATCGCCCAGGTGAAGGAGAAGCTGGCCAAACACGCGGTCAAGGCCGTGAACTACGGCGTCGTCTCGGTGCCCGCCGACGAAGCGGGCGCCCGCAAGCTCCTTGAGTTCGCCAAGAAACTCGGCCTCTACGCCATCACCACCGAGTCCGTGGACGCGCTGCCGACTTTGAGCAAGCTGGTCGCGGAATACGACGTGAAGGTCGGCGTTCACAACCATCCCAAGCAGCCCAACAACCCCAACTACAAAGTCTGGGATCCGGCCTATGTCCTGAGCGTCACCAAGGATCTCGACCCGCGCATCGGCGCCGCCTGTGACACCGGCCACTGGCTTCGCTCCGGCTTGAATCCCGTGGATTGCCTCAAGACCCTCCAGGGTCGCGTGGTGAGTTCGCACCTGAAGGACTTGAACAAAATCGGTCCAGGTGCCGAGGACGTGCCCTATGGCGCCGGCGTCGCGAACATCCCGGCGATTCTCAACGAGCTAAAGCGGCAAGGCTTCCAAGGCAACATTTCCATCGAATACGAGTCGCTTTGGGAGAACAACGTCCCCGCTGCCGCCCAGTGCATTGGCTTCGTCCGCGGCTACACCACGGGCAGGTAGCAGCCAGCCCCGGTTCCCGCTCAGGGGCAGGAACTCTGAGCCCAAGCCCGGCAAGCTCGTTAGTTCCTGAGTGCCGTCGAGCGACCAGCGCGTGGCCTCATCCGTTGCGCGCAACACGGCAGGCTCGTCGCGGAGTTGTTGGTCCCGGTCGAAATAGAAGTAACCGAGAATCACCACTCTCCCCAACTCGTCCGCCGCGTCGAGCACCCGCCGCAGCCGGTCCGCGAAGGCAGGCCGCAGGGAGCCGTCGGGCTTAAACCCACTGGTCAGCCAGGTTTGCTTGCTTGAATAGCCCTCCGGCGACCCACCCTGAAAGTTGACGGTGACGGCGAGCAAACCGTGCCGCTTCCACTCCGGCAGCGCGGCGATGAACTCCCTCATGTTGCACTCCGCATCCATTTGTCGATGTCCGGGTAGGCCCAGCGTTTCGCGGTCTCGGGGTTCAAGTCAACGAATGTCGCCTGCACCATCCGCGAGTGGAGCAAAAGACCCTCGACACGATGCCCTTGCCACTCGCGCCCGGCGTAGGTGGGTTGGCCGTTGATGTGGAAGTCCTCGCCGACGATGGTGAGGGTCGTCTTGGGCTGGGTTGGGTCGGCCGCCGGGGAAGGCCGGCCAAGCGCGATCAGGAGCGCGGTGAGCAGGAATTGTGTTTTCATAAGGACGGAAACCACAAACTGAGGAAAAAGTTAGAGCCGACGCAAGGCAGTATTCACAGGCGTTGCTGCGCTGTGAGGACTGGATTCCCGCCGGAATGCTGGTCAGCGCGGCGGCGCTGGGATCCAAGGTTGTGTTGGACGGGTCCAATGTATTGGGAGAGAAGTTCCGTCGAGACGGAGAGTAACTCCGGCGCAGCGTCAGAATGGGGCCTGCAATCGCCGAATGCGGAGGGCGGATTGAGAGTTAGCCATGACCAGCGGGTGCCGCCGGTTTTCGGGGTGGTGAATTGCGGGCGCTGCGCTCTGACAGCGTGGCAGCGGGCTTCCTCGACTCGGGCGCGCTGGCGGGCAAGGCGCTTCCTGTCGAGGTCCGGCGGCCCTTCCTAATACAATGAATAGGCTGCGGTACTACTCGCTGCCCGGCGGCAATTTGCGTTTGAGGACGCCAGCAACGGTGCGATGCTCCTCTCCATCGTTCCACGCCGGGCTGTTCCTGCCGACTGGACTTCGCCAACTCTAAATGAACATGAACCACCGAACACTGGCCTCCAGAGCTACGTTGGCTCTCACACTGGCAGCCGCCCTGCCCGGCCTCTTGGTCAGCAGCGTGACCCACGCCCAAGTCGTAACCGTCGGGAAGGGAACCAAACCGTGAACCGGGCGACGCTGCCGCTGGTCCCGCCGGAGGCGGTCCCGAAGTTCGGCACGTTTTTCTCGCTCTATCGCACGAACCTGCCCCCGCTGCCATTCTTGCGCCCACAGTGCGCTGAGCGCGGCTTGCCGGTGTACTGGCTGGGCGGGACTCGCTTCCTGGTGGACGACACTTCGTTGGACTGGGCCGCGATGGAGGCCGAACGCCGACTGCTCCAAGCCGCGGCGGCTGCCGGGATGTCTGACAACAGCGCGGCGTTGCTGGAAGGTGGCGGCGAATCCAGCCTGATGAGTTGCGCCTACGGCCCGAACGACCTCTGGCTGGAAGTCGTCACCGTGACCAACCAGACGGCGGTGCTGACGGTCCACAGTCCGGTCACCAATGGCGTCTATGACCTCTATTTCGTGCCGGATTTGAATTACCAACGCTGGCAATGGCGGCGCGTCTTATGCGGCGTGGTGGGCCAAACGGAATATGTGTTGCCCATGCCGGACCCCGGCCAGGGCTACTTCATCGCCCTCGACGCCGCTGATGACGACAACGATGGGCTCGGGAACGGCTACGAGGCCTGGTTCAATTACGGCCCATCAGGTCTAACCACGACGAACGTGCCCCCCAATGGCTCGGATTCGGACGGCGACAGCCTGCCAGATGGTTGGGAAGTGCAATACGGACTCAATCCCACCAGCGCCAACGATCCCGACGGGAGCACCGGGAATCCGGACGGTGACACGCTCCAGAATTGGCTGGAGCTTGCGGGCTATGTTCGTGGTGGCCCGCAAGACCCGCTAGCGCCGACGAATCGCCCAGTGGTCAGCGTGCGGGCCTTGCCAGCCGCTGCCGGGTGCCCCCAGGGCGCATTCACCATCACGCGTGCCGCCGGCCCTGACACTAACGCCTACCGCCAGCCGCTGCGGGTCTATTATTGTGTCGGCGGCACACTACGGTATGGCGTGGACTACACCCTCGACCCCGCTCCCCAAACCACCTCCAGCGACGCCGACCACCCCGACGGCTATCCGCGCATCTTCTTTGCAGACATTCCCGCTGACCAAACCTTCGTCACGGTGACTGCCAATCGTATCGGCCCCCTCACGGATGGCGGCCCCGCCACCAACATCGTGGCCCTGACGCCCTTTGCCGTCGCGCCCAAAGTCCAGGTGCAGGAGCCAGCGAACTGGGAATACGTCGTGGCACTCATGCCTTTGGCGACCCACACCGGCCGGGCGGAGGTTGAGCTTGGCAGTGCCATGCCGGCCCCCACACTGACCGTCGAATGTCGGCGCGACCGCCTGGTGCTCTTCTGGGCCGTGCCCGATTGGGTCACCAGCAGTGGCCTCATCACGAACTTCCTCATCTATCGCTGCGAGTGCACCGGCACCACCACCAACTGCGTCCCAACGGGCACGCCGTATCACACGACGGATGCCTCCAGCCGGATTTGGGTGGACGAAGGCTTGAACACGACCAACCGCTACTGCTATGCGATCAGCTTCGGATTTACCGACAGATGCACCGGATACGATACCCCCAGCGAATCGCCCGGGTCCGCCGTGGCGTGCGGCTCGCCTTGTGACCCACCGCCGACCGGGCCCCTCGATGTGGCGTTCATCATTGATAACACCAGCTCCATGACCAATTCCTTGACTGCCATCAAACAGTCCATCGCGAGCGTGCTTGCTGATATTGCGATGGCCTCCAGCAACGATTTTCGGCTGGCCATCGTGACCCCGGACACAAACGACGACGTAAATCCGACGAACAGCGCGACAGACGGGACAGGCCATGACATGGTCGTGGTGCGGCTGCCGTTCACCAATAACGCCGCCGTCTTCACCAATCTGCTAAACTCAATTCAAACGGGGTTTGGCTTTAACTGGCCGGAAAGCACGGACGAATGTCTGAATACGGTGGTCAATGCGCTGACGCAGTCCGGGCGCGTGGACACCAACCAGTGTGCGCCTGCGGAGAAACTGCTCCAACTAGGCGACTTTACCCCGGGCTTCCGCACCAATGCGGCTAAACGAGTGGTGCTCATTAGCGATGCGGTGCCGAGTGGTTTCTGTGACGATGCTGATCGCGTTCACCAGGCGACAAATAATGCCCACCATTGGGCGGAACTGGCGTACGCGGCTGGCATAAAGATCAATGCCATCGAGATCGGCACGTTCGGCCCAGGCTCCCCTTACGGTGATACCCAAACCGTGATGCAAGATTATGCAGGAACCTCGTGTGGGTGGTATACTGACGTGCCAAACGACTCGGATGCGGACGCGATCTACGATGCGCTGGTGTTGATGCTTTATACTCCAATTATTTGTCCTTGATTGCACATACGTTATGAATATCCAAAGCCTTACTTTAGCCTGCCTGGCCACCGCCGCCGGAGTTTCATCGAGCATCGCCCAAAACCCCACTGTCTATCACCATTACGGCGCGGCCAACCCGACATCAGAAGGCTGGACGTTGCAGACATATCTTGGGCCGGTGCAAACCGGTGCGGTGAGCAACGACATGGGGAGAAATGCATGGATGACCGGAGTCAGCCATTCCCTTTATGGCTATTCCCCCCGTGTGACGGAAAGTCTCGCGGGCCTGAGTTGGACTCTTTCAGTGAACTTGCGAGTCGTGACACCCAACACTCGATTGGGTGTATTTGATATGTCGTTAGCAACCAGCTCGCGTACTTTTGGGTTGAAGTTTGGATCGGACGCCGACGGGAACCAAATAGTGGCAGCGGACAGTCAGACGCCATTTGTTCTGGCTGGAGGCTCATCATACGCCGATTATCAATTGGTTTATAGTGCGCAAACCGGAACGGCCAATCTCTGGGCTAACGGGAGCCTTTTGAGTTCGGGAATAATGGGTGTCCCGTCAGGGCAAGACAGTTTTTTCTTTTGGAGGGGCGGGGATCAAGGCTTTAACAGCCATCTAGCCAACTGGAACTTGGTTTCGTTGGAGATAATCCCAGAACCAAGCAGCTTGTCTCTGCTATGGCTCGGCAGCAGCGTGCTCTTTTGCCTTTGCTGCCGCAAGTAGCGGCACGCTGCTTGTGGCGTGAAGGGGTCAATTCTTGGTATTGGCTACTCACGTGCCGCTAGTGGTCAATAAAGCTGTGCGCTTCAGTTTTCCGCCGAGTGCAACCCGCTGGTGCCGGCACGGAAGGCGATGTTCATCTTGTCCGGATTGCCGGGGACGTGCGTGCCGCAGTTCCAGTAACAAGCTCCGCAGTGGACGCATTTCTCGCGGTCGAAGGCTGGCACACCGCTCTGGGCGATCGAGCTCAAAGCAGGACTCCCGGTTCGACGTTAAAGCGCTGGGCCAGAGTGCGGATGTGATCCACGGTCAGGCGCCGCTCACCGCGCTGGAACTTCGGCCCCAGCGAACGGTCGCTACCCAGGATGCGCGAAAGATCAGCGGCTGACATTTCGTGTTGTTCGAGCAGGAACTTCAGGGTGTCCAGCGGCGTGTCGTTGGGCCATTTCACCCGTGTTTGGTCGTGGGCTTCGAGGAACGAACTGACCGCTTCCAAGTAGTCCGTTTGGTCAAGATTGAGCCGGTCTTCAAAGCCCAGCAGCGGTTCGATGGCCCGCCGGGCGGCCGCATAGTCCTCCGGGTCGTGCAACGGGCGCGGGACGTAACGCTGGCAAAGGCCGGGCTAGTCCCCCGGCAACCTTGCCCAGGATTCAGAGCCGGTGCTCGTTCGGGTGGCGGTCTTCATAGGTCGGCTTGGGGTCTATTCCCCTTCATCCTCTGCGACTGGGGCGGGCAAGTGCTTGAGGAAGTCGGCCGGTGTGACCGCAGGGACGGGGCTACCGGCAAAGTCCGGCACATTGCGCGAGACAACGTAGTCGCAGCCGGCTGCTTCCGCGGATGCGGCCACCACGGCATCCTCGAAATCGGTCATCGGCAGGGTGCGAGCGCGAAGGAGGATCGTTTTGTCCGGCCCCACGATGTCGAAATCCGCCAACAAGCCATCCCCAGCGGCCTGGGCCGTTGGCACGTCAGCGAACTTGGCCAGGAGGTAGAAGAACGTGGTGAGCGCGTGGCCGGGAAGGAAAAAGCCGGGTATTCGCCTTCGCGGGCGCGGGCCAGCACTTCTTCGGAATCCTGATAGAACGGCGCCCGGTTCTGGGCGACATCGAGCAGCACGTTCAAATCCACCATGATCCTCATCGGTGCCGTTCGGTGAGGTGCTGGCGATGGGCTTCCCGCGCGTGCAAGTCGGTGGGGACCGTGCCGGTGAATTGGAGGTTCGCCGGGTGCGGCGCACGGCGCGGAGCGGCCCGCAGCGCCGTCACGTAGCGGGCCAGCAGGTTGGGCAGGGTCATGCGGTGCTCGGCGGCGTACGTCTTGAGGAAGGCGATGTCGTCGCCCGGCAATTCGACTTTCAGTCCAGCGGTCGTCATGGCGCGATAAGTTCAACCAGCGAGAGAACCTAGCATGGAGGCTGGCCGCCCTGAGGTTGGAAATAGTGTCGTACGTTCCCTTGCGCTTCAATTCTCCGCCGAGTGCAGTCCACCGGTGCCGGCGCGGAAGGCGATGTTCATCTGGTCCGGGTTGCCAGGGACGTGGGTGCCGCAGTTCCAGTAGCAGGCCCCGCAGTGGACGCATTTCTCGCGGTCGAACGCGGGCACGCCGCCGTCGCCGGGCGCGATGGCCTGGCCGCTGCACGCTTCGATGCAAATCTTCGTGCCGCATTGCTCGCAGAGTTCCGGGTAAAGAAAGATCACGTGGTCGGCATAACCCGCCGGGGCCTGGACCTTGCCGCCGAGGAGCAAGGCATCCTGTTGCGAGACGAGCAACTGGCCGTCGTGCGGGATCGGCGGCCAGCCGACTGCATCCATCAGCGCGCCGTGTAACGAAGTGCCGCGGGCTTTGCAGTCATCGCGCAGGCGGGCGATGGCTTCGGGTTTGAGGCGACCGGCGTAGTATTCTTCGAGGCTGGGGATGCGTTCCCAGGGCGGCAGGGGTTCGCTGGCGAGGGTGAATTTGCCGTTCGTCAGGCCGGCCAGCGCCATGCCGATCATGCCGCGCACGACGCCTTCCTGGAAGCCATCGCGCGATTTCTCGGCGACCACGGCCTCGCTTTCCACCCAACTGGCGCGACGGCGTTTCACGTAAGCGGCCTCCAAGTTTTCCTGGGTGAAGGGCTGCTTCGCCTTGAGCAATTCCAGCACCGCCTCGGCCAGTTGCGTGCCGGTGGCCCAGGCTTCGTCCACGCCCGAGCCGGTGAGGACGTTCGTGCTGCCGCTGCCTTCGCCGATGCGCGCGTAGCCGTCGCCGACGAGGTGGGGTTCGCCGCGGCGGCCGGATTCGCCGAGGGTCTTCGCGCCCCACGAACGGAGCTTCGATCCCTTGAGGTAGCGCCAGAGATACGGATGCTGCATCCAATGCTGGAGATAGCGATAGGCCGTGCGCATCGGGCTGTCGAACCATGACGGCACAAAGATGCCCAGCGAGGCGACGCGGTCGGGATGCACATAAAGGAAGCCGAAAATCTCCGGCTCAGGAAAACCGAACGTGTGCAGGACGGTGCCGGGCTTTAGCAAAGTGTCTTCGGGCAGGTCCACGACGAACTTCATTCCGACCGCCCAGTCGCGGATGTGATGGCCGGCGGGCAGCCCGAAGTGGGCGTCGAGTTGCTGGCCGATTGGACCCACCGGGCCGTCGCCGACGACCGTGAGCGCGGCGTGGATGTCCATGCCCGGCATGAAGCCCGCGGCAGGCTTGCCTGATTTGTCCACGCCCTGATCGAGCAGGCGGACGCCGACCACTTTATTCTCCTCCAAAAGCGCCTCCGCCACCGGCGTCCCAGGCCAGATTTGCACCGTGCCGGTGCTTTGCACCTGTGCGCCGACCCATTGCATGAATTGCCCCAGCGAAAGCACCAAGCCGCCGTGTTTGTTAAGGAAATCCGGGGTCCAAGGCAGCTCCACCGCGTCGTGCTCCGCCTGCACCAGGCCGGAGAAAGAACGCACCGCCGCATCCGCCGCTTGCAAGGCCGCTGAGCGCCGGCTCGCGCCGATGGGGTCCAGCAGATACACGACCTTCTCCTCGGTCACCGGCACGGCCATCGGGATGCCGGCGGTGTCGAGGTTGGGGAAACTTGCACGCAGCGCCCGTGCCCGGGTCACCACGCCGGAGACGCCGAACCCAACGTCGTCCGCGCGCTCGTAGCAGAGCACCTGCGGCGGCAGGCCGGGCATGACGGCACTTTCGACCATGGGGGTGCCATCGGGATGGAGCAGTTGCTTCGAGAGCGTGGTCAGGAAACCCGCAGTGGCGGGGCCGAAGCCGACGCAGACAATGTCCACGTCCAGGCGCTGACGTTCGATGGCGGGGGCGGGGTCGTTGGGGTCTGACATGGGTTAAAACACCCGCTGCCGGGCACGAGTGCGCCGGCGCCGCGGGTGCCGGGATGCTAAGCCAGACCCCGCCGACGCGGCACGCAAATAGCGGCCTCACGGTTCACGGCACGATGACCTTCAACGCACTTGGTCGGACCGTGAAGGTGACGGGGAGCGGCCCGGCCCATTCGCCGTCGAGCTCGAACGCCACGCGCCCTTCGCTGATCAGGGTGATCGTCGGCGCGGCGAGGCGGCGGATGGCGCTTTCGGGCAACCGCCCGCGCAGGAGCAAACTCGGGCCGACGCGCAGGAGCGTGGGCAGCGAGGTTCTCGGAATCACGCAAACCTCGAGCCGGCCGTTGGCGAGGGCGGCGTCGGGGAACACGGCGTAATCGCCGCCGTAGAGCCGCCCGTTGCCCAGCAGCACCAGTTCACCCACCGCCCGCTGGTCGCCGGCGCGGACCTCGATCCGCGCCGCCGGCTCCCGCAGCGCCCGCAGCCCGGCCAGCACATAGGCCAGCGCGCCGATGCGCTTCTTCCACTGCCAGTCCACCAGTTCGATGGCGCGGGCGTCGAGGCCCGCGCCGGCCAGTTGGCAGAACCAGCGTCCGCGCGGACCGTCGGGCGCGGACCATTCGGCGCGCGGCAAATCCATCCGCGTCTCCCGCCCGCGCCGCACGACGTCCCAGGCGGCGAGCGGTTGGCGGGGCAGGCGCAGTTCGCGGGCGAAGACGTTCACGGTGCCGAGCGGCAGCAGTCCGAGACGCGTCTGTGCCAGCCCACCGGGCGTGTCGGCGAGGCCGTTAAGCACCTCGTTCAACGTCCCGTCGCCGCCCGCGGCCACCAGCGTGTCAAAGCCCTCCTGCACGGCGGCCGCGGCCAGTCGGGTCGCGTCGCCAGGACCGCGCGTTTCCCGCAACGTGGCTTCCCGGCTGATTTCCGCCAGGTGCGTCCGGAAGCGGCGGGCCTGTTCGCCCTTTGCGACCGGATTGAAAATCACACACGCGCGCATCGCGTTGGCAGGCGGTGATTACGGGGCCGGGCGGTAGTTCGTCCCCATCCAGCGGCGCATGAGCAGGGTTTTTTCCCCGTCCTCGCGGATGTGCTGGTGGTACGCCGTGGCGGCTTCGAGCAGGGCGCTGTCCCCTTTGCGCACGGCCCACGCCAGCGATTCCGTGGTGAGGAGCGAAGTCGTCGCGGTCAGACCCGCGGCCTCGAACTGCCCAGCCAGCCGCCAGGCCACCAGCGCATCAATGAAAAAGATTTCGATCTTGCCCTTCTGAATGGCCACCGCCGCCGCCTCGGGTTCGCGGAAGCGCGTGATGGGATTGCGCGGGTGTTGCTGCTGCACGTAGAACTCGCCGGTGGTGCCCGCCATGACCCCGATCTTGACCTTGGGGTTGAAGAAATACCCCAGTGCATCTTCCTGATCCCGGCGCAGGAGCGCCACCAAGCCGGTCTCCAGGTAAGGCGGGGTGAAATCCACCAGGGCCTGTCGCTCCGGCGTGATGGACAGGCCTGACATCACAATGTCCACCCGTCCGCGCTGGAGCGCCGGCAGCAGCTCGCCCCAAGGCAGCTCCACGAAGACCAATTTGCGGCCCAGGCTCTGGGCCAAGCCGCGGGCAAAATCCGGCTCGATGCCCACCAGTTCACTGCCGTTCTTGGACGCGAGGGGCGCCATGGTGGGGGCCATGCCGACGCGCAACGGCTGACTGGCCGCAGGCGCGGGCTGGCTCGTGGCGACGGGTGCCGAGGGCTGGGTGGTGGTGCAGGCACTTAACCCGAGCACCGCAGCAATCGCCGGCAGGCAGTGCCACGCCAGCCGCCGGGTTGGCCGGCCGGGTGGAGAAAGTAAACGCAAGGCATCCATAAGGGTGGCGAGGCTAGGTTCGGAGTCGCGCCCGGTCAAAGCAATTGGCGGCGCGTCTCGGAATGGCGCCCGCATCGCCCGCCCCAGTCGAAGTGGTTCCGTGGGACAGGCGTCGCGCCTGGCTCCATCTTGATACCATTTACGGTTTGAAAATGCTCCTTTCCCAAGCTCCGAAAACCCCTCACCCCGGCCCGCTCCCCATCCGATGGGGAGTGGGAGAAGCGTCGGCAGCAAAGGGTGCAGTTCAGAGCCGCAGATGGTATTAGCCCTATCCAGGCAGTTGAAAACTAGCCTGCCAATCAAACGCCGAGACGCAGAGGACGCAGAGGGACGCGGCGGCAAGGCAAAGGAAGTGCTCCAAGTGGTGGGTGTGGATTGGCCGGCAAAACTCTGCGTTGCTCCGCGTCCTCTGCGTCTCGGCGTTGAAATCCGCCCACTTCGACTGCATAGACCCGGCTTAGGGTTGGCGGCGGTTTGGTTCATCACCGGACAGCGGGCGCCGGCGCTTCCTTGACGCCGCTGGCCAGCAGGGTTTCAAAATGCGGCGACTGCTCCTCGCGGGCCACGACGCCGACCTCCACCTTTTTGAAGCCCGCCTGCTCCAGCCAGCGATGCAGGTCCGCCTCACTGAAACCCAGCCAGCGGTCGCCATACAGTTCGCGGGCCTGCTTGAAGTTGTGCTTCAAGAGATCCAGCACCATCACCGAACCGCCAGGCCGCAGCACGCGGAACGCCCCCGCCAGCGCCTTCGCCGGATCCAGGGCGTGATGCAGGGCCTGGCTCAGGATCGCGAGATCCATGGTCGCGGGTTGGATGGGTGGGTGCTGCAAGTCGCCCAGGCGGAATTCGAGATTCTTCAACCCGGCCTGCTTCGCTTTCGCCGCGCCGAAGGCGACGATTTTCTCCGAGTTGTCCACGGCGATGACGCGCTTGCACCGGCGCGCGAGGAGTTCGCTCAGCAGACCTTCGCCCGAGCCGAGATCGGCTACATCCAGCGGCGGCAGGATGCGCAGCAGCAAATGCCCAAACGCCTGCCACGAGCGGCCCGGCCCATAGACGCGATCAAAGCGGCCGGCCACCTGGTTGAAGAGCGCCTTGGCCTGGTCGTGTCGCAGGTCCAGCACGCGCCGGAGGTTGATCTCGTCGCTCGAGGCCTCGGGGAGTTCCTTCGCGCCGCGCAGGGCCAGTTGGATGAAGTCCCGCGCGGCGGAATCGGCCTCGGTGTTGAGTTTGGAAAAGGACCGCTTGCCATCGCGCCGCGAGACGACCATGCCCGCGTCTTGCAGCAGCCCGAGGTGCGTGGAGATGCGCGACTGGCCGAGGCCAGTGATTTCCTGGAGGTCGGCCACGGACAATTCCTCGCGCTCCAGCAAACCGACGAGGCGCAGGCGGGTGGGGTCGGCCAGCGTGCGGAGCGATTTCAAGGTGGAATTCATGCGGGAGAGTGCCGGTTCAGCGCTCCACCGCAAAAGAAATATCGTAATTCTCGACCGCGGCAGCCGGGCCTTGCGGGGCCTGCGGCGGGCGGGGTTTCCCGGCATCGTCGCGGCGATCCGGCCCCAGGCTGTAAACCACGAAACCACGCGCCCGCCGCTGGTAACGCAGAGCTTCGCCGGTGAACGGATCCGTCGGTGACTCGGGGAGCAAGTCCGGCGACAGCACTGTCAGTGAGTCCGGCAGTTGACCGTCATGCGCCAACCGCCAGCGCTCGACCGCCAGCGCGGCGAGGGTGGTGCGCAGGGTCGCGTGGTGAATCGCGTCGGCCTCCACGCTGAAGGTCATCCCGCGCAGCATGACGCTGGCCACGAAGCAGAGCCGCCCCTTGGCCGTGCTTTCCAGCTCCACCATCGGGTTTCCCAGCGCGAGCGAAGCCGGTGCCGGCGTCGCGGCCAGGGCCAGGTTCGTCTCCGCCGCGCGCATGAAGAAGATGCGATCCCGGTCGAACATCCGGGCCTGCCGCATCAGCCCCTTGAAGGCGGCGGGCGGCACCGGAGCGTCTTCCTCCTCCGGCAGGTTGCGCTTGAGGAGGTCGAACAGCGCGACGTAATCCTCCTGGGCTAGGCGGAGGAAATCCATGCCCTGCGCGCGCTCCCCGAGCACGGCCAGCACCATGCGGTTGGTCGCCTCCGCCGCCGTCAACCGCACGGCCAGCCGCTGGAGCGTCGCCTCGCTCAGCGCGGTGCGGCCCAGCACCCGCTCTAGGCTGCGACAAGCCCGGTTGAGGGAGTGCTGCGCGGTGATTTGCGAGCCGAGCAAGGGTTCGAGATCAAGCGAGCATGCAGCGGCGAGGGCGGTTTCCAGAGCTTGCCCCGCCTCGCTCGCGTGCCCCGCGTCCGCGCTGAGCAGCGCCTGGAAACTCAGCAACTCACCCAGGCCGAGGAGCGCGTCCAGATGCGGGGTGGCCACGGCCGGTCCGGCGGAGTAGTCCAACGGATAGCGCGCCGGCCCGCTGGTCGCGGCCCGCGCGGCCAGTTCGAGCGCCACGCGGTTGGTCTTGAGCGCGCCAAGCATGAACCGGCGCAACTCCGGCGCAATGGCTTCCCCCCGACCCGGGAGCGCAACCGCCGCGCCGCCAGGCCGGCCCTCGTAGTGCAACTGGGCCAGGGCGTTGGTGTAGAGGCCGGCGGAGTTCTGGGCCGCGGGCAGTTCCGCCGGCCAGTGACGCAAATCCTCCCAGTTGACCGGCAGCCCCTGGGCGCGGATGGCGGCGACGCGGGTCTGAACTTCTTCCCGCGTGCGCGACCGCCACAGCAGAAAGGCGACGGTCAGCAGCGCGGCGCTCACCTCCAACAGCACCAGGCCGCCGACCCCAACCCAGCGGAGGCGGCGACGACGACGACGGACCTCCGGCAAGGGCGGGGGCGATTGCGGGCGGGGCGGGGGCATAAGCGCGGAAATAATCGTTTGACGGCGGGCCAGTCTCAAATATCATCCTATCCGGATTCGTCAATATGACTTGTCCGCTAACCATCAAACACCAAACATCATGAGCAGATTCATCTTTTCCTCCGAGTCCGTCGGCGAAGGCCACCCGGACAAGGTTTGTGACACCATCTCTGACCACGTACTGGACGCCTGCCTCACGCGGGATCCGAAATCCCGCGTCGCCTGCGAGTGCTACGCCAAGAGCAACGTCGTCATCGTCGGCGGCGAAATCACCATCCCCAAGATCGGACGCAAGCATCCGAGCGAGGTCATTGATTTCATCGGCATTGCCCGACAGGCCATCCGCGACATTGGGTACACCAATGACGACGACGTGTTCCATGCCGACCATGTCTTCGTGAACTGCTTGATCACCGGACAGTCGAAAGACATCTCCCAAGGCGTGGACGCCAAGGCCGCCCAGGGCAAGAAGAAGGCCGAGCAAGGCGCCGGCGACCAAGGCCTGATGTTCGGCTACGCCTGCAACGAGACACCGGAGTTGATGCCCGCGCCGATCATGTTTGCCCATCGCCTCGGCCGCGAGTTGACCCGCATCCGCAAGACCGGCAAGGTCAAGTGGCTCCGGCCCGATGCGAAGAGCCAGGTCTCGGTCGAGTATGTGGACAACAAGCCCGTGCATATCACGAACGCCGTGATCTCCACCCAGCACGCCGCCGACGTGAGCCACGACGAGATTGAGGCGTTCTGCATCAACCAGATCATCAAGAAGGTGCTGCCCAAGGAACTGCTAACCAAGGAAACCCTTTACCTCATCAACCCCACCGGCCGTTTTGTCACCGGCGGGCCGCAGGGCGACACCGGCTTGACGGGCCGTAAGATCATCGTGGACACCTACGGCGGCTGGGGCCGGCATGGCGGCGGCGCGTTCTCCGGCAAAGACCCCTCCAAAGTGGACCGCAGCGCCGCCTACATGGGTCGCTATGTTGCCAAGAACATCGTCGCCGCCGGCCTCGCCACCCACTGCGAAATCCAGTTCGCCTATGCCATCGGCTATCCTGACCCGGTCAGCGTCTATGTCGATACCTTCGGCACCGGCACAGTGGACGACGAAGCCATCACGAACGCAGTCACGAAAGTGTTCAGCTTCAAGCCCGCCGACATCGTCAAGCAACTCAACCTGCTTCGCCCTATTTACACCAAGACGACCAACTACGGTCACTTCGGCAAGAACGATCCCGACCTGACCTGGGAACGCACCGACAAAGTCGCTGCCCTCCAGAAAGCCCTCAAGTAACTCGCAAAGCACGGAACACGAATTACGCAAAACGAACCACGGAATACGCACCACACAACCTATGCCTACTATCAAACTCTCCCCTTCCCGCACCAAACTAGTGAAAGCCGCCCTCAAACCCACGCCCAAGAACGGCAACGATAAAGCCAAATCCGCCGCGCCCGACTACAAAGTCCGCGACCTCTCGCTCGCCGATTGGGGCCGCAAGACCATCCACGTCTCCGAACACGAGATGCCCGGCCTCATGGCCATCCGCGCGAAATACGGGTCGCAGAAGCCCCTCAAGGGCGTCCGCGTTACCGGCTCGCTCCACATGACCATTGAGACAGCCATCCTCATCGAGACGCTCACCGAACTCGGCGCCTCTGTCCGCTGGGCGAGTTGTAACATCTTCTCCACCCAGGACCACGCTGCGGCTGCCATCGCCGTCGCCGGCACGCCCGTCTTCGCTTGGAAGGGCGAGACGCTCGAAGAGTATTGGGATCTAACCCTCTGCGCCCTGACGTTCCCCGGTGGCAAAGGCCCGCAAATGATCGTGGACGACGGCGGCGACGCCACCCTGCTCATCCACAAAGGCTATGAACTGGAAAACGGCTCCGACTGGGTCAACAGCAAGAGCGGCAGCCAGGAGGAGCAAGTCATCAAGAACTTGCTCAAGCGTGTCCTCAAGGAACGCCCCGGCTTCTGGCACGAAGTCGTAAAAGACTGGAAGGGTGTTTCCGAGGAGACCACCACCGGCGTGCACCGCCTCTATCAGATGTTGGAGCAGGGCAAGCTTCTGGTCCCAGCTATCAACGTCAATGACTCCGTCACCAAGTCGAAGTTCGACAACCTCTACGGCTGCCGCGAGTCACTCGCCGACGGCATCAAGCGCGCCACCGATGTCATGGTCGCCGGCAAAGTCGCCTGCGTCTGCGGCTACGGCGATGTCGGCAAAGGCAGCGCCCACAGTCTCCGCGGCTTCGGCGCGCGCGTGATCGTCACGGAGATTGACCCCATCAACGCTCTGCAGGCCGCGATGGAAGGCTTCGAGGTCACCACGGTCGAGGACACCCTCGGCGAGGCCGACATCTATGTCACCACCACGGGCAACAAGGACATCATCACCTTGGAGCACATGGCGAAAATGAAGGACCAAGCCATCGTGTGTAACATCGGCCACTTCGACAACGAGATTCAAGTGGACCGCCTCAACACCGCCAAAGGCGTCACCAAGCTCAACATCAAGCCGCAGGTGGACAAGTACACCTTCGCCAACGGCAACAGCATCTACATGCTCGCCGAAGGCCGGCTGGTGAACCTCGGCTGCGCCACGGGCCATCCGAGCTTCGTGATGAGCAACAGCTTCACCAACCAATGCCTCGCACAGCTTGATCTCTGGGCCAACCGCGAGACTAACAAGATTGGCGTCTATCGTCTGCCTAAGAAGCTCGACGAGGAAGTCGCCCGCCTGCACCTCGAGAAGATCGGCGTCAAGCTGACCAAGCTCACCAAGGACCAGGCCGCCTATCTCGGCGTGCCAGTCGAAGGCCCGTACAAGCCGGAGCACTATCGGTATTGAGCGATTTCCCATCGGCAGTCCAGAACCTCACATCGCAAAGGCGAGCGGCCAACCCGCTCGCCTTCTTCGCTGCTACCCCCGGTGTCCTCGGGTTGACGCTTCCGATGGGCGGATTGCGTCAGCGCACCGTGGTCACGGACTTGAGCCGGAGCCAGTCGGAGTTGGTGGGGGAGATGCGTCCTTGGGGGAAATCGGTCTCCGGATCGCGGAGCTTGAACACTTCCACGTGCCCGTCGGCGAAGCCCAGGGCGTAGCCGCGCCGGTGCCGCGTGGCGGGGAAACTGTCGAACGGGCGACTGTCATCCATGGTCACGAGGAACCAGCCGTCGTCTATGCTCCGCTCGTGTTCGTCGGCCACGACCCACAGGCCGGAGGGGCGGGCGGCGGCCAGTTCGCTGTCGCGGACAAAGGTGCGGAATTCGGTCTGTCGCTGCTGCGCCTCCATCTGGCGGCTGCCCATCCAACTGTTCATCGCGTAACTCCGCACATGCGGTACGCCTGCGGTGCGGGCCGGATCGGCCGGGCAGCGGAACACGCCCGGTTGGTTGGCGTAGGGGAAGAGCTTGCCCTGCCGGAGCAGCGCGGCATTGGTGGCGTCGCCCGCGACCCGCAGGTTGCCGACCACCCACGAAGGGTTCGGCTGCTGGACGCCCGACGGGGAGGGGAGATTCAGCACGAGCAAGCCTTGGTTGTCGCCGGCGTACATCTGGGTGCCGAGGGTGAGTTGCTTGAGGTTGTTCCAGCAGGCCACCTCCAACCCGCGCGCCCGCGCGCCGCTCAAGGCGGGCAGCAAGAGCGCCGCGAGTATCCCGATGACCGCGAGGACCACCAGGAGTTCGATCAGCGAAAAGGCCCGCGCGGCTGCGGCCCCGTGCCGCAGGTTTCCAAATCTGCTGTGTCGCCGATTTCCAAACCGGCGATCCGCCGGCAGGTGCGACGCGCCGCAGGTTTGAATGCCTGCGCTACGAGGCGGGGGCGGAGCGATGGGAAGGCTGGGGTTGGCGGAGGCCATGCCGGCGGTTCACGGCTCGACGATGCGGTAAAACCGCCGGGGAAACCAAGGCGCGTTGGTGTCGCGCAGCCAGAGCCAGCCGTTGGTGAGGCTCAACGCGCCGGGCAGGAGTTCCCAGTGCATGAGGTTTGTGCTGGCGTGGGCCACGAAGCCCGCCAGGTGATGCGCCTCCAGCGGGCTGCCGTCGGCGTCGGTGGACCGCGTGAGAAAGCTTCCGTCGGGCGACAGGGTCGCGCCGATCAAGGTCTGCGGCACGAGCACGCGCAGGATGGCGTTGCTGCTGGTGACGCAGCCGGCGGCGTTGCACACGCGCAGGGCGTAAGGGGCGGAGTCGCGGCGGGCGACGTTGGTAAGGGTGAGATACTCCGACGTGGCGCCGGGAAAATTGGTGCCGTGCTTCGACCATTGGTAGGTGAAAGGCGGGATGCCGGTGGCGAACGCCGGGAGGGTCACGTTTGCTCCCCAGGCGACGGTCTGGCTGGAGGGTTCGCGGAGGAACGTCGGCGGGGTGCCGAACCGCACTTCATCCAGCCAACCGGCGTCGCGACCACTGTTCACCGAGCCGTCCTTAATATAAGTCCAGCGGAGTGTGTGCGTGCCGCTGCCGAGTGAAAGCGTTACCTGTTGCCAGTCGGTCTCGCCGCTGAGACTGGCGTAGGGAACATTCAGGTTGTTCCCGTAGAACCGCAGGAAATCGTAGCCCGGCTCGGAGGACACCTTCCACCAGAACGAGAGTGTGCCAGGGCCGATGACGGTGGTTTGCAGGAGGGACTGCTGGCTGTGAGGAATCGCGCCGCTTTGCGCCGCCGCGTCGCCGTCGTGCGACTCGCGGATCTGGGCGAACCAGCCGTTCGTCGCAGTGGGACCGATTGAATAGGTGGCCCACGAGAGATTGGTGGCATTGAGCGCGGAGGGCAGGTTGGTGCTGAAGGGCATGGTGAGAACCGCCACGCGGCTGGTGGCCATGCCGAGCGAGTTGGAGGCGATCAGCCGATAGCCACCCGTGTCACGACCGATCAGGTTGCTCAAGGTCAACGAGGCGTTGGTTGCGCCCGGCCGGTTCACCCCGTCCTGCTGCCACTGGTAACCACTGGGGGATACGACCGGGTCGCGCGGCCCTGGCGGTGGAGGGATCGGGATGCCCACCGCTCGCGCGTGGAGCCGCACGGTGCTGCCCTTTTGCGCGACCTGCGTGACCGGGTGCAAGGTGAAGAACGGTGTTCCGTTGCCGACCAACGCCACGCCAAGCCCTGTCTGCACTCCGCCGGCGGCGACGGCGACGAGGTTGGTCGCCGGCGCAAATGGACTGATGCCCAAACCGGCGGCCACCAGGCTGCCGTCCTGCTTGAGTAATAGGCTCGCATTGGCAGTGCCGACAGCCATGGCCACCGCGTTGGAAACGGGCCAGTTGCCCTCCATCACCGGGATGAGCGGCGAGGTGGCCGAGACAGGCCACGCGACCACGGTGCCGTCGGCCCGCAAGGCGCGGCTGCCGCTGGAACTGGCCGCCACCGCGATGGCGTTGGTCAAGCCCGGCACCAACATGAAGCCCGCCGTTCCCGACCAAAAGGCAACCGTGCCGTCCCGAAGCAACGCCAGAGTTTGCGTGGTGCCAGCCGCGATGGCGACCCCGTTGGACAGATTCGCCGGCACCGTGGCCGAAGATCCCCATCCCCTCGCTGTGCCGTCCGCCAGCACGGCATAGCTTCGATACCAGCCGGCGGCGATGCCCACGACGTTTGTCAGGCCGGCGGGCACGTTGGTATGGGGGCCGGAACCGCCCCACGCCACCACGGTTCCATTCGAACGCAGCGCCAGGCAATGGTCGTAGCCGGCGGCGATGGCCACGAGCTGGGTGGCGCTCGCGGGAATATTCGTAACCGCGTAGGCGGGGCCGAACACGTAATTCGAATTGGCCAGCCAGGTCCGCACCGTGCCGTCGGCCATGAGCGCCATCGCATGTGAACCGCCCGCCGCCACCGCGATGGCAGTGGTCAACCCGGCGGGCGCATTCGAATTGCCGGCGAACGGACTGCCGGCCAGGAGGATTTGCGTCGCGTGCCCCTGCCATACTGTGAGCAAAGCCTTGCTACTGTTCGTTGTGCCGAAGGCGTTGCGGGCCTCCACGGTGTAATAGCCAGATTGCCCGGCGCCAAGTTGGGTGAGCGACAGTGTGGAGTCGGTTGCCCCCGGAATATCCGACCCGTTGAACCGCCACTGATAATGGAGTGGCAGAGAGCCTCGCGCCTCGGCTCGGAACGTCGCACTCCCGCCCGCTGGGCCAACCTGATTGCCCGGCATCTGCACAAAGAACGGCCCGCGGTTGGTCACTGTGAGCACCGCCGCGGCCGAATGGGCGAAGCCGTACGCATTCGTGATTCGGAGGATGTAACTGCCCGAAGCGGCCGGTTGCGCGTTGGGCAGCAGGAGTGTCGGGTGCGTGGCTCCCGGGATGTCCGTGCCTTCGCGGCTCCATTGGTATCTCAACGGCGACGAGCCATCGGCCTGGGCTGAGAGGAGGATGTCAGTGCCTGCCGGCATGGTTTGGTTGCCGGGATGCTGAACGATCTGCGGCGGATCGCCCAGCACCAACGCCATGCTGAAGGCTCCTCCGCAGGCAATCGTGGTAACGTTGGACAGGGTCAATGGAACGCTGGTTTGGCCGGCGTAGTTGTAGCCCCATGCGGCGACAGTGCCGCTCGCCAGCAGGGCCAGACTGTGGTGAAACCCCGCGGCGACGGCGGTGACATTGCGCAGGCCCGTGGGCACATTCGTCTGGCCGTAAATGTTGTTGCCCCAGGCCACCACAGTGCCGTCGGTGAGCAAGGCCAGGCTGTGCAGTTCCCCCGCAGCGATCGCCATGATCGGCGGCAGGTCCGACGGCACAGCGGCCTGCCCTTGATGCGGATACGCCCCATAACCAGTCCCTGCGCCCCAAGCCACCACCTTGCCGTTGGCCTTCAAGGCGAGACTGTGAAAGGTTCCCGCGGCGACTGAAACCACATTGGACAGTCCCGCGGGCACCTGTGCCTGACCAAAGTAACTGAACCCCCATGCCACGACGGTTCCATCGGCGCGGAGCGCCAAGGCATGATCCCCTCCGACCGAGAGCGCGACCACGTTGGACAGATTCGCCGGCACGCTGGTCTGTCCGCCGTTGCCGAAGCCCCACGAGACCACCGTGCCATCGGGCTTCAGCACGGCACTGTGGTTCTTGCCGGCACCGACTGCCGCAACCCGGGTCAATCCCGGCGGGATGGTGGCCTGGCCATCGGCATTGCGCCCCCAGCCGACGACGGTGCCGTCTGGGCGCAGTGCCAAGACGTGGCCGTTGCCGCCGGAGATGGCTTTGACATGACCCAAGCCTTCCGGGATCTGCATTTCTCCATGAAAATCACTGCCCCAGGCGACGACTCTGCCCCCGGCAAGCGCGGCCGGTGATGACAGGCATCCAGTGAGCAGCAATGCGGCGACGAGGTGGGCGAGGTTCTGAGAGGCAGATTTCATACGTTGCGGCCATTGCGTGGCCGTCCTGCCTTGTAACCCATCCGGCACCGCCGGGGAACTGTGCGTCTCACCGCACACCCCGGGCTTTTCATTGCACACCCGGCGGCGCGGCGGATAATCACGGGCGAACCGATGCGATCCCTCGCTCCACTGCTGGCACTCACGGCGGCGCTCGCCGGCCTGACGGCAACGGCTGGCGAGGCGACGAACGCTTGGCGCCTCTTCACCAGGGCGGATGGGCTGGCGGAGAACACCTGTGTCTCCCTCACCGTCGGCGCCAGCGGCAACGTCCTCGTCCGCCACGCCAAGTCCGGGGTGGTGTCCGTGCTGGATGGCTACGAAATCACGACGGTGCCCGCGCCGGGCACGAACCGCGGGCGAGTCTATGAAAGCCCCGGCGGCCAGCTTTGGACGGTGGCGGGCGACGGCTTGCTCGAGTTCCGGGATGGCGCGTGGAGGCCCCATCCCGTGCCGCAGATCGCTGCTCACTTTCGCGCCGGTGCCACCAACGAGGTCCGGTTGCAGCCGGTGCGCCAGGGGCGGGTGATCATTCTCCTGCCGGGCGAGACGTTGAAACTCGATGCCTCCGACCCGGAGCGACCGTGGTTGGAATCCGCTGCCGAGCCGCCCGCCCGTCCCGCCGCCGTCACGGCCGTCGCGCTGCCGGAGTCTTTCGCCGTGCGCCATGTGTATGACACCCAGGCCGGGCCGGATGGCACGGTGTGGGTCGCCACCTCCGATGGGCTGTTTGTGCGCCCGCGTGAGTTGTGGGCGAGCGTCGCTGCGCCGGACTTGGAGGCTCCGCGGCTGGGGTCCGGGTCGCCGCCGCCACCCGGCGATTGGCCGGCGCGCTTCGCCGCGCGCAACGGGGAGGAGTGGTTTGGTGGACCGTTTGGCATCGTTCGGCGGCGGGACGGGACGAGCACGACATTTTTGTCCACCAATCAACTCGGCCCGGAGCGGGTATTGGCCTTTGCCCAGGGCCCCGACGGCCGGCTGTGGTGCGCCACACCGCAAAAGGTCTGGGAGTTCGATGGGCGCGACTGGCTGGGCATCCGCGGCGGCTTCGACCGCCTCAACGCCCTGCACTGCGCCCGCGACGGGACGCTCTGGGTCGCCGCCGCCAATGACGTTCACCGGCTGGCGCAAGGGGCCTGGATCAGCAACGGGCCGGAGGATGGCCTGCCGTCCGCGGACGCGCGGCGGATTCACGAGACGGCGGCCGGACGGATCATGGTCGGGACGGCGGCCGGCTGGAGCGCCTTCCAGCCGGAGGCGGACACCGCCCCGCCGCGCACGCGCGTGGTGTCGCCCCGCGTGGACGCGGCAAGTTTCCGCGATGGCGCGGTGGTGACGGTGGTGTGCGACGCGCGCGACCGATGGAAGCAAACCGCCAGCGGACGGCTCTGGTTCAGCCACCGTTTGAACGAGCGCGAGTGGTCGCCATTGCAGGACCGGGGCGAAGTCACGTTCACCGATCTGCCGGTGGGCAAACACCACTTCCAAGTCCGGGCGCTGGACCGTGCGGGCAATCTGGAGGCGCGGCCCGCGCGGCTGGAATTCGTCGTGGCCGTGCCGTGGTATCGCGAGACGCGGCTGGTGCTTCTCCTCTCGGCGGCGCTGGCGGTGACGCTCGTCCTCGGGGCGCTCGCGCTCAACCGCCACCGCCGGCTGCAACTCAGCTACGCGGAGGTGGAGCGCCAGGTCGCGGAGCGTACGCGCGAACTCGAACTCGCCCACCGCGAACTGCTGCACAGCCAGAAGATGACCGCCCTGGGCACGCTCGCCGCCGGCATCGCGCATGACTTCAACAACATCCTCTCCATCATCAAAGGCTCGGCCCAGATCATCGCGGCCAACCCCGGCAACCCGGAAAAAATCCGCACCCGCCTGGCGCGCATCCAGACCGTGGTGCAGCAAGGCGCGGGCATTGTGGAAGCCATGCTGGGCTTCAGCCGCGGCCCGGAAACCGCGGCCACTCCGTGCGACCTCAACGCCGTGGTGGCGGACACGATCAAGCTGCTGGGCGACCGGTTTCAGCGCGAGGTCAAGATCGGCTTCGACCGAGGGGAGGACTTGCCCGCGCCCCTGATACCGCGGGATCTCGTTCAACAGGTGGTGCTGAACTTGCTCCTGAACGCCGAGGAGGCGATGTCCGGGCCCAAGCGCCTCCGCATCACAACGCGCCGGCTGGGGGCGTTGCCGCCGGGCCTCATCCTGGCCCCGGCCCAGGCGGATGCCTATGCGGCGATTGCGGTCCAGGATTTCGGCTGCGGGATTCCGGCGGCGACTCTGCCGCGCATCTTCGAGCCGTTTTTCACCACGAAAGGGCTGTCCACCCGGCGTGGCACCGGCCTCGGCCTCTCGATGGTTTACGAACTCTCGCGGAAGATGGAAGCCGGCCTGCATGTCGAGACCGCGGTCGGCCAGGGCAGCACCTTCATGCTTATTCTGCCCGTGCGCGACCAACCGCCAGCCGCATGAACGCAGCGCTCCAAGGGAAAGCCCCACAGATTCGGGGACGACCGCAGATACTTCTTCACCATCATCTGTGGCCGTCTCCGAATCGGCAGGGGATTCGCCACCTGATGGCCGGTCAGCGGCTCAGGCCAGCAGATTGAAGCTCCATGAACACGCCCACCTTGCTCATCATCGAAGACGACGACCTCCAGTATGAACTGTATGAGGAGGCGTTGAGCCGCTACGGCCTGGCCCGCGCGCGGTCTGGAAGCGAGGCGCTGGCCCGCCTGGCCGAGCTCCAGCCCGACGCGCTCATCCTCGACCATGTGCTCGACGCCGGGGAACGCGGGCTGGATTTCCTGCCCGGTTTCAAGGCACTCCTCCCGCATGTACCTGTCATTGTGGTGTCCGGCGCGCTGGAGGTGCGGCAGCAACTGGCGGCGCTACAAGGCCCCCGCCGCGCCCACTTCTGCCTCCCGAAGCCGGTGGATCTGGTGGAACTCCAGCACACGGTGGCCACGGCGCTGGCTGAGTGTGGGCCGACGGAAGTGGTGCGGCGGTTTGAGGCGCTGGAACGTTCCAGGCGCGCGGACGCGATGGAGTTGTTCAGCCGTTCCACGGATCGCCTGAGCCGGCAGCACCGCCTCCGCCAGCAATTGCGGGACGCCACCGAGCGCCCCAGCATCTCGGCCCTGGCCCGCCAATACGGCGTCGCCCGCCGAACCATCCTCCGGGACTTGCAGGAGATGATCCGCCGGGGCGAGATCGAGGCCGGCGTGTACCCGGATGCGCACGATTCGGTGGCTGGCGCTGCGACCCGCGAATGATCGCCACTGAGCGATCGCCAAGATCCCACTGGCAATCGCAAGTCGCACGAACGAGCGGCCACCCGCTCGTGCCGTCGCTGGATTTCCAAGTCTTTTCGAGGCTCAGAATCTTCTCCGCAGAAAGTTCGAACAGCCGCTCGAGCTGCGGCACGAGCTGCTGCGGCGTCATACCATTTACGGTTTGAAAATGCTCCCTTCCAAGGCCCAGAAACCCCTCACCCTGACCCCACTGCCGTTGAATTAAGCGTGTCGGCGCAGGCCGGAGTGCCCCCCCCTCTTCCCGCGAGGAACGAGTGGGGAGAGGGTCTGGGAGCGGGGAAATCCGACCACAAACAGCCCTCCTCTCCCCAGCCCTCTCCTCCCGCCGCGGGAGGAGAGGGAGGAAGCGGCGGCAGGGAATGGTGCCGTCCAGAGCCGCAAATGGTATTAGTACACTGCCACGCGGAAGAAGAGCAGCGTGTCAATCGCGGGATTGTGGGTATCGGTGACAGTCACGCTGGCACCCGTGCCGGCGAGGTTGTCTTCCAAGGGTTGCCAGGTTTGCAGATCGCTGGACCATTCCACGCGGTAGGTCCGGTACACGGCAGTGCTGAATGTTACTTGGAAGCGTCCGCCCGGCCCCGTGCGCGCCACACTCAGCACCTTGAAGGCGGAAGCGGGATCGCGCGGGTCGGTGTTGGCTTGGTATTCCTGCCAGGTCAGGACGCCGTCGCCGTCAGGGTCACTGAGTTCCGCGGCGGCGAACGGGGCGACAAAGCCGTGCTGTTGCAGCCAGGGCACCGGCGTGCCATAGGGCAGGACGGGAAAGCTCACCACGAAGGCATTGGTGTTCTCCATGACGAAGCTCTGGCGGCCGGCGTTGGTGCCGTAGATGCTGTTGTCCACCTGGAACAGGCTGAAGGCGTTGGTCGGCGGCGCGGGCAGGTCGCGCATCCAAAACGTGACCAGATTGCCCATGACTGCGTAGGGAATGCTGCTGGTGAGGCTTTGGTTGGGACTGTTGAGTTCGAGCCACCAACCGCCGGCGCCGTCGTTGGTTTCGGTCAGGCTCCAACCGGCGAGGATGTCGCCCGGGCCATTGGAGCGCAGCATGGCAATACACGGATAGTTTGGTCGGTAATGCAGACGCACCCGCCGGACATAGCGCGGGGCATAGGCCGCGCGCAGGGTTACCGAGGTCGGCAGCTCCGCGGCGTCGGCCACGAGGCGCAGCGAGCCGGTCGTCACCGAGCCGGTGTGTTCGGTCGGGGTGAACGGCGCGATGATGAAGTTGGTAATGAGAGGAAAATTGGTGGTCGCCGGGGTGGTGTTGGTGTCAATGATGGGATTGTTAAGATCTTCATAGACCGGGTTAGTTGGTGAAAGCGCCACCAAGCCCTGATAGCTGACAGTGAATGACGGCATGAAGGAATTGGTCGTGCGCTTCAGCGTGGCCCAGCGCAGGAGATACTGGCCATTGAAGTCCTTGCCGATCTGAGCGAAGGCAGAGGCCAGTTCGCCGGGGGTTTGCGCGGTGTAATAGCGGCCCTTGGTTTCCGTGGTTACCGTCTGGAGCGGCACGGGATCCAATTCGGCCCCGAAGCCGATGGCATACACCCGCACCTGCGCGTTGGTGGCGAGAGTGATAACATCCTCCAGCGTGTTAACACTGGACTCATCGCGACCGTCGGAGACAAAGACCACGCAGTGAACCTCGTCGCGATTGGTGGGGCCCAGCAGCGGGATGGCGGCAGCCAGGGCATCCCAGCACCGCGAGCCGGCGGGGAACCACTGCACGTAGTTCTCCCAGATGCCGTCAATCGCCTGGTACAGGAGCGCTTTATTCGCCGTCAGCGGCAAGACTTCCATCGGGGCGAAATCTTCGCGGTGGAATTCATACAGCCCGATCTGCGTGTCGGTGGGCATTTGTTTCACGAACTCCTTCGCGCCGCTGATCATGTTCTCCACCGCGTCGGAGATGCCGTCCCAGTTGGTGTCGCCATTGCTCAGGGAAGCGATGCTCTCGGTGAAATCGAGCACCAGGTAGGCTTTGAAGAGCTTGGCACTGCCGCGTTGCACGAGCGAGCCAGTCTCGCGGGGGCTGATCGCCACGTCGTCTTCCTTGCAGACCACGGTCAATAGCTTGGGATCCACCACCACCGCACGGCCCGCGGCGGGGTCGTTGTCGTCGCGCATGTTGAATTGGAAATCCAGCAGGTAAGGCGAGGAATAGTTGTAACTCACATCCGCAATGGCCAGGCCGGTGATGGTGGCGTAGCCTAGAGTGATTTGAAGCGTTGCGCTGCCCACGCCCCATTGGTTGCTCGCCGAAATGGTCGCGTTGAAGGTGCCGCCATAAACGGGGAAGCCGGTCATAAGCCCGGTGAGCGGGTCGAAGTACAGCCCGGGCGGCAGGTTTTCCGCGCCGAAACTGGTGGGGGATTCCGTGGCCTCGATCTGATAGGTGAATCCCAATCCTTCAGTGCCATTCGTGGCCAGCACACTGGTTATCACCGGCACGGAAGACGTCAGGGTCAGGGCCAGCACTTGACTGTCCGTGCCGCAGGCGCTGATGGCCTGAATCAGCACGGAGAAGGTACCGCGCTCGAGCGGCGTGCCGGAGATGAGGCCGTTGGTGGGGTTCACCCCCAGGCCCGCGGGCAGGCCCAGTGCGTCGTAGCCGCTCGGAAAATGCTGTCCCGTGATGGTGTAGTTGAAAGGCAGGCCCTGCTTGCCGGCCGCCGCGAGGGGACTCGTGATGAGCGGCAATTGGGGCGTCACGCTCAGGAGCGCGGGCGCGCTGGTGGTGGCGCCAAAGGCGTTGCTCACCACGACCGTGTAAAGCCCGGCTTGACTGGTGCTCACGCGCGGGAGGAGGAGCACGCGGGTGGTGGCACCGGCGATGTCCGCGCCCTGGAACTGCCATTGATATTGGAGCGGCGGGGAGCCGTCGCCGGTGACCGAGAACCGGGCCGACTCGCCGCACAGCGTGTTCGTGTCATGCGGTTGCGTGACGATGGACGGCAGGATGGGCAGCGGCGTCAGCATCGCGCTCGCACTGCGCGCGGTGCCGAGCGCATTGCTCACCATCACGGCATAGGCGCCGCCATCACCCAATTGCACATTTGCGACGCTCAAGGTGGATCGCGTGGCACCGGGGAGATTGGTACCGAGATGCTGCCATTGATAGCTCAACGGCGCAGTGCCCACCGCCAGGACGCGGAACAAGCCGTCCCGCCCGATGGAGACAGACTGATTGGCCGGCGGCACGGTCACGTAAGGTGAGCCGTCACCGCGCAAGGCCAGCGTGTGCGACGCGCCGCCCGCCACGGCCACGACGTTGCTCAAGCCAGACGGCGGGTGGGACTGCCCGTAATCCGCGGCTCCCCAGCCGACCACCTTGCCGTCACGGGCCACGGCCAAGCTGTGGGCGGCACCCGCCGCGATGGCCGCGGCATTGGTGAGGTTGGCCGGCACGGCAGTCTGGTCACTGTAATTGGCGCCCCAGGCGAAGACCCGACCATCCGCGCGGAGGGCGAGGGAGTGGTACTGGCCAGCCGCCACCGCGACGACATTGGTCAAGCCAGCCGGCACGTTGGTTTGCCCAGCCTCATTGTCGCCCCAGGCAATCACGGTGCCGTTTTCCCGGACGGCAAGACTATGGCCATACCCGGCGGCGATGCCGACCGCGTTGTTCAAGCCAACGGGCACGTTCGTGCGACTGCCCCACGAGACAACGGTGCCGTCGGCACGCAGCGCCAGCGTGTGCTCCCAACCTCCGGCGATGGCCACGACGTTGCTCAAGCCGGCGGGCGGGGTAGCCTGGTAGCCCCAGGCCGCCACGGTCCCGTCCGATTTCAGCGCCGCGCTGTAGAAGAAGCCGGCGGCAATCGCCGTCGCATTCGTCAGTCCCGGCTGACCGGTCGTCTGCCCCTGGTTGTTATTGCCCCAGCCGACCACGGTGCCATCGGCTTTCAGGGCGAGGCTATGCTGCGCCCCCGCCGCCACGGCGATCACTCCGTCTAAGCCCGGCGGGACGATGCGCTGGCCGTCACTGTTGCTGCCCCAGGCGACGACAGTACCCGCGGCGTGGGCGGTTGGCAGGATCGTAGAAAGAACAATGAGCGCCACGCCAGCAAGTGCGAGGGAGCGGCGAGCGCTGCGCGCGCCCCAACGTGGGCGAAGGGCGGAGGAAAGGTGGAAGGAGCATTTTTTCATAGGAATCTGTTCAATTGAAGGTCACCGAGGCCGTGCGGAAAGAGCCGTTATCTGGCGAACTGGTTTAGCCGGCTCTGCGTTTTAATCCGTTATCTTGCGCCACGGCGTGAGAAGTGGAATTGCTGTGGGTTCCGCCGTCAAGGCTAATCTCCCCGACGCTGGATTTCGCACGCCATGCCAACGAGACTTGAAACCGTTCGCCAGCGGCCTAAGCTGGTTTCGACGGTCCAAACGAAAGGAACCGGCATGCCCACCAAACGCCTCAAGGCCTTCCTCGACCAGAATCGGGTGAAGTATCTCGCCATCTATCACTCCCCCGCCTACACGGCGCAGGAGATCGCCGCTGCCGCGCATAGCTCCGGCCGCGAACTTGCCAAGACCGTCGTCGTCTGACTCTGACTGGACGACCGCCTGGCGCTCGCGGTCGTGCCCGCCAACCGCAACGTCGTCCTCGAAGATCTCCGCGCCGCCGCCGGAGCGCAGCACATCCGCCGCGCCACGGAGGAGGAGTTCAGGCGCGCTTTCCCGACTGCGAACCGGGCGCCATGCCGCCTTTCGGACATCTCGACGACATACCCGTGTTCGCTGCGGAAACACTGGCTGAGGACGAACGCATCGCCTTCAACGCCGGCAGCCACAGCGAACTCATCCAGCTGCGCTGGGCCGACTTTGAACGGTTGGCGAATCCACAGGTCGCGCCCTTCGGCACATGAGTTCGGGCGCGGCGAGGTCGAGGCCCCAATCCGCTCGCGCGCTTTTACCCGCCGCGTGCCGCCGCCCATGCGCAGGTGGTGCCACCAAGCTGCGCGCGACTTCCAAGCCCGCCGCTCGCTTGACCCTGCGGTGAGCTTCGCATACAAGACGGGGACACCGCTGCGCACGGCCTGGCTTGCGCCGGCCCAACCCGCGGCGTGACTGGGTCAATGCGCTCGCGCAGGAGCCATCGGTGCCGGCAGTTGCCCCCATAGCTCAAATGGATAGAGCAGCGGTTTCCTAAACCGCGGATTCCCGTTCAATTCGGGATGGGGGTACCACACTTCAAATGCTTGCAAACATGGGACTTGGCGAGCTACACAGGATCGCGAGGGGCGGGAGTCCTCGGTCGAAAAGCGGCAGAAAAAGGCAGGGCTGGGCGAGAAAAGTTGTAGGTATGTTGTGGCCGTGGAAGGGGAGGGGGATGCGAACCGCGGGGGGAAGCGGGATTGGCAATGGGTTCAGGGCGACCGGATTTTTGCATGAAAGGGCCTTTCTCGGCCGGCAGAGGATGCGACGCGCACGATTCGCGGCCGGGCGCAGCGGGCTGGATTGAAACGCTGCCGCGCGAGGCGGGACGAAATTGGCGCTGGAGTCAGGCGAGCGGACTGCGCGCAAAAGGGCCTCCGCAGGCTGCCTGGCAAAACGTGGCCGGAAGTGCGGGCTGCCGGTGACACGGCTTGAACCCGAATTCCGAAGTTGGAAAAGCGGTTAGGCAAGGGCAGCACGGCGGGCGCGGACAGCCAGTCCGAACCGTCCCGCCCGCGCCAGTCATGCGACTGAAGGAAGCCAGCATAGCCGACACGGGTTATGGCAAGATTATCGACGAGTAGGAAGTGAGCTCTGCACGGGGCGGGTCTGCGGCACACCCGCATCGTCCTGAGTGAACCCCGAGCGGTCAATCATCGCGCATCATGGCGGCCAAAGAGGGCAGCCACCCGCGGTGGCGGGCGAAGCGCCGACGCGTGATGGCCGGTCAGGCAGAAGGAGGCACGGGCAGGTTGGGATTCGCCCGGTAGTCAATGACTCGCACCTTCTCCAGCGTCACCAAGCCGCCCTTAATCATCTCATCCAGCACCGGGAGGAAGCCTTGAATCTTCTCCTCGCTATCCACGATTTCGATGACCAGCGGCAGGTCCATCGAGAGTTGGAGAATCTTGGCCGTGTGGAGGCGGCTGGACTTGCCAAAGCCCATTGGCCCGCGCAGCACGGTCGCGCCGGCCAGGTGGAGTTCGCGCGCCTTGAGCACAATGGCTTCATACAGCGGGCGGTGATCCCAGCGATCGCTTTCGCCGATAAAGATGCGCAGCAGCAGGGCTTCGTGGGGCAAGTGCATATCAAGAGCCTTTCAGCGAGTTAATCTCCAAGGCAATGGTGTGCCCCAGCCACACGCCGAGCAGGCAGAGGACGACCGAGAGGACGGCGTTGGCACCTGCGCGAAACCATTCGCCTTCCCCTGCCAGGTTGAGCGTTTGCAGACTGAAGGAGGAAAACGTCGTGTAGCCGCCGCAGAGGCCGAGCATGAAGAACTGGCGGAAGGAGGCCGGCGCGAAGAACCGCCCCTCCGGCCCCGTGAGCGTGGCGAAGAGTCCGATCACGAAGGAGCCCGTCACATTGACGATGAGCGTGCCCCACGGAAACGTCTGTCCGAAACGCTCCGCGATGAGACCCGAAAGGCCCCACCGGGCGACGCCGCCCAATCCGCTGCCAATGAAGATCCACAGTGCATTTGACATACGAGAACTCCGCCGGCCGACTGCCGCGCGCAGGAGTTATCAGCGCTGAAACCGGTTCAGGCGGTTGACTCGTCAGGCGAGCGGGCAAACCCCATTGCCGGGGAAAACGATCCAGAGGCGGACCCGGGCTGTCAAACGCAAAACGGCACCCGCGCAACCACTTCCTCAGCGAAGTGCTCGACGCAGTAGCGCGAAACCTGCACGCCGCGCCCGCGCCAGTCGTCCGGGCCAGCACCGGCTTTGCGGGCCAGGTGGCGGAGGAATTCCATCGGGTCTGGCAACTGTTCCCAGACTTGCGGCAGAAAGGTCGCGCGCCGGGGGCCGATTTGCAGCACCACGCCGTCGCGGTGCGGGGTGAGTTTTTCCAGCAGTTCCGTCGGGTGGCTGAACGCCAGCGGCTGCGGCTCGGTCAGCACGCTGATCTCCAGGCGCAGCCGCCCGACTTCCTCCGGCGTGACTGGCGGGAAACGGCTGTCGCGCAGCGCGGCATCACGGGCATTGCGGATCACGTCGCGGAAGAGCGGTTGCGTGGCGTTGAGATTCCCAATGCAGCCGCGCAGCCGGCCCTCCAGATGGAGCGTGACGAAGCAACCACGCCGCTCGCGGCAAGCCGGTGGGACGCTCTTGGCAACAGGTTCCGGGAGGCTTTCGCCGCGGGTCACGCACTCAATGGTCTCCCGGGCGAGGCGTAGCAAGAATGCCCGGTCGTCTGCGCTGAACTGCTGCGCCTCAGCCTCCACTGCGTCGGCGTCAAAGAACGCGATGGCCGCGTAGCCGACGACCCGGCTGCGGTCGCCGGCAGTGTCGCCGCTGTTGCGGAGGTCGAGCAATTGCGGTCGCCAGCCTCGCTGCTTCGCCAGCCACAGGAGGGTCTGCACAGGTGCGCGCCCACAGGCTTCTTCGCCGGCCAGGCGCGCTTCGTCGAGGGCGACGATGGCCGCCACACAACTTTGATCCAGAGCCTGGGCCTCGCGGTAGCTGTGGAAATGACTTAGATCCGTGCTCACCACGAGCAACGTGTCCGCCTCCAACAAAGGCTCAAGCTGCTGCGCGACTGCCAGCGGATCCACCTCACCGTAAATCACGGGCAGCAACTCCACGTCCCCCAGCGTCTGCTGGAGAAAGGGCACCTCGACTTCGATGGCGTGCTCCCAGGTGTCCGGCGTGGCCTCGCCCGCGGGCACCGCGCGGCCCCACGGCGGACGCTGCACGGCGCAGCGCGGCTCCTGCACGAAGGGCCCTTGTCCCGCAAGCTGGCGGGCGAGGGGCGACACGGGAACTTCCCCGAGCGGCGTGGCGTAGGCGTCACTGGCGGGCAGGCTCGCGCCCGCGAAGCGCGCAAAATGGCTCGGCCCCAGCACAATGGCCCGGCGGAATTTCGTTCCGACCAGCAGCTTGAAAGCGTGCGCCGCCGTCGGCCCTGAGCAGGCGTAGCCGGCGTGCGGCGCAATCAACGCACGCAAGCGCCCGGCAGGCAGGACGGGGACAGCGCCCAGCAACTGGCCGACCTCGCGCGCGAGCTGGCTCCGGCTGGCGGGGTAGAACGAGCCGGCGACCGCCGGCGGACGAACGAGGCGACTGGATTGGGAGTTCATGGCGACTTCCCTCGGGGCGGCGCATGATGCGTCCTCCAGCAGGGACACGCAACCGCGCGCGGGCCGCGCCAGATTTTCTTGATGATTTCCGGCACCCGCCGGGTCTAAGTTCGCGCATGGCAGAAATCGGCTTTGATGACATTTCAACTGAGGCGCGGACCCTTTACCAGAAAGGCACGGAGTCGCTGGAGCGCAAGAACCTGGATTACGCGGTCGCGCTGTTGCAGCAACTGGTCGCGCGCGAACCGGCCTTCTTCGAGGGGCGCAAGGCGTTGCGCGCGGCGCAATTCGCGAAGGCCGGCGGCGGCGGCGGCGGCGGGGGCGGCTTCTTCAAGAAAATGCTCAGTGGCGCGAGCAATTCGCCGATGCTCGCCAAGGCCCAGTTCGCCCTCCGCAACGATCCCGCGGAAGCCCTCGTCGCCGCCGAGCAGATCCTCAGCAGCGATCCCCACAGCACTGCGGCCCACAAGGTCGTGGCCGAGGCCGCGCTCGCCCTTGAGTTACCGCAAACGGCGATCCTGTCGCTGGAAATCCTCAATAAAGCCACGCCCGGCAACAAGATCGTCACCATGCAACTCGCCGAAGCCCTGTCCGCCAGCGGCGATGTGAAGCGCGCGGATCGGCTCCTGCACGACCTCTCCCGCTCGCACCCGCACGACATGGAGATCGCGCAGGCGATGAAGAACATGTCCGCGCACAAGACCCTCACGGTCGGCGGCTACCAGGACATCGCCGATGGCCAAGGCACCTTCCGCGATGCGCTCCGCAACAAAGACGAGGCCAACGCCATCGAACAGGAGGGGCGGGTCGTCAAGTCGGAGAACGTCAACGAGCGACTGCTGGAGGAATACACCAAGCGCCTCGAAGCCGAGCCAAACAACCTCCGACTCGTGCGCAACCTGGCCGAGACGCTGACGCAGTTGAAACGCTACGACGAGGCCCTGGCCTACTACCAGCGCATCAAGGACTCCGAGGCCGGCAACGATCCGTCGCTCGACCGCCTGATCACCGACACGCGGCGGCGGCAGCTTGAGCACTCCATCACCTTGCTCGATCCCAACGATCCCGCCCACGCCGCGCAGGTGGCCGCCTTGCAAAAGGCGAAGCAGGAATACCAGCTCACCGAGTGTCAGAAGCGCGCCGAGCGATTCCCGACCGACCTGGGCATCCGCTTTGAGTTGGGGGCGCTTTTCTTCCAGGCCGGGCGCATGACGGAGGCCATTCAGGAATTGCAGAAGGCACAGCAGAACCCGCACAAGCGCATCGCGGCGATGGGTCTGTTGGGCCAGTGCTTCGCTGCCCGCGGCCACAACGACCTCGCGGCGCGCACCTTTCAGAACGCCATCAAGGAGAAGCAGATTTTCGACGACGAGAGAAAGGATCTGGTCTATGCCCTGGGCTGCGTGCTCGACAAAATGGGCAAGCGCGACGAAGCCATCGAGCAGTTCAAGTTGATCTACGAGAGCGACATCGGCCACCGGGACGTCGCGGCCCGGATCGACGCCTACTACGCCAGCCAGGCAGGCTGAGCCGTGACTATACCATGGAAGCCATTACTGAGGGTGCGGCGCGACAGCGCTCCGCCGCAACGATGCCGTCGGAGCGCGGCTGTCTCAGCCGCAGCCGCGTTCGCAAACCGGTTGCGCAGGGCTTTGCAACCGCGCCTGCTGGCGCGTTCAGGCTCGCACCCTGGTGATCGTGGGCCCCGGGCGGAGAAGCTGGGCTGGCCCTTGTTTTCCGCAGCGGCGGCTGAGCCAGCCGCGCGCCGCGACTGCTCGGATACGGCGCAGCAGGGCCAGTGTTTGACTGGGGC
>Ga0105047_10001472_pt1 | contig 42175 bp, 33 predicted proteins | sample MAT04_FD_78384 | JGI IMG/M metagenome (GOLD analysis project Ga0105047, IMG submission 78384) | Freshwater microbial communities from Lake Fryxell liftoff mats and glacier meltwater in Antarctica - MAT-04 (megahit assembly) | ecosystem: Environmental > Aquatic > Freshwater > Ice > Liftoff... | reverse complement strand
CTGCCATCAAATGAGCCGCACCGCCGCCATCCTCCTCGCCGCCGGCTCCGGGTCGCGCATGAACGGCGCTGTCACCGACAAGGTCCTCGCGCCCTTGGCCGGACGGCCGGTGTTTGCCCACTCGGTCGCCGCGTTCATGGTGAGTGGCGTCGCCGACTTCTATGTCGTCGTCTATCGCGACGCGCGCCAGATGACCGAGCTGATGGCCTACGCGCCGACGCCGTCCGCCCTCGTCCGCGGCGGACGCGAACGCCAGGACTCGGTGATGAACGCCCTCGCCGCCCTGCCCGCCGATATCTCCTACGTCTTCATCCATGACTGCGCCCGCCCACTCGTGCGGCCCGAGCAGCTCGTTGCGCTCCACAAGATCGTCCGGCGCGAGGGCGCGGTCGTCCTCGCCCACCGCGTGACCGACACCATCAAGCAGCATAGCGACAACGCCCGTCTGCGGACCCTTGATCGTTCCCGACTGTGGGCGATGGAAACGCCCCAGGTTTTCGCCCGCGATCTCCTCGCGCGCGCCTACGCCCGCGTCGCCGCCCGCCGCCAGCAAATCACCGACGATGCCGCCGCCGTGGAAAAACTCGGCCATCCCATTGCCCTTCTCGAGAACCCGCACCCGAATCCTAAGCTCACCACCCCCGCCGACCTCGCGTACCTCGAATTCCTCCTTTCCTGCTCCGCGGACTGACTTACGGCTTAAAGCTTAAAACTTAACGCTTATGGCATCCTTCCGCATTGGCCACGGCTACGACATCCACCGGATCGTCCCCGGACGCGCGCTCTTCCTCGGCGGCGTGAAATTCGACACCGAATACGGGCTCGACGGCCACTCCGACGCCGACTGCCTTACCCACGCGATTTGCGATGCTCTGCTGGGCGCCGCGGCGTTGCCCGATATCGGGCACTTTTTTCCGAACACCGATCCCGCTTACAAAAACATCGATTCCCAAAAGCTCCTCCAGCGGGTCGTCGCCGAGGTGCGCAAGCTCGGCTTCGACCTCGTCAACGTCGATGGCACCGTCATCGCTGAGAAACCGAAGATTTATCCCCGCCTCGCTGAGATGAAGGCAGTCCTCGCCGAGTCCACCGGCCTGTCCGTCGAGGAAATCGGCCTCAAGGCGACCACTAACGAGGGCATCGATGACCTCGGCCGCGGCCTCGCCATCGCCGCCCACGCGGTTTGTCTGCTACGCCGCTGATGCACTGGCCACAAAAAGGCGCGAAGAGGCCGAGGAACAGCCGTCCGCCGCTTCCGACTCTTTGCGCTTCTTTGTGCCTTTTCGTGGCCATCCTCTCCTTCTCCGGCTGCGCCAAACGCGAATCCGCCGTCCAGAGTGGCAACCGCGAGCAGGTCCTCCACCGCGGCATCGGTTCCGAGGTGGGCGATCTCGACCCGCAACTCGCCGCGAACATCGCCGAGGGCGACATCGCCTCCGCCCTCTTTGAGGGTCTGGTGGTCGAGGATCCGGTGGACCTACATCCCATACCGGGAGTCGCCGAGAGCTGGGAGACTTCGCCTGACCAGCTCACCTACCTGTTTCACCTGCGCGCCACCGCCAAGTGGTCCAACGGCGCACCGGTCACCGCCCAGGATTTTGTCGCATCGTGGCGCCGCATCCTCACCCCGTCACTTGGCGCGAGCAACGCCGACCTCCTTCATCTCATCCAAGGCGCCGAGGGTTATCACAAGGGACTCACCACTGACTTCAGCACTGTCGGGGTCACCGCCGTGGACGCTCGCACGTTGCGGGTGCGGCTCGAGCATCCCGCGCCGTATTTCCTGTCGCTCCTGACCAACCCCGTCTGGTCCCCGGTGCCCGTCATGGTCATCTCCGCCAATGGCCCCCTCACCGAGCGCGGCAACCGGTGGACGCGTCCCGGCAACCTCGTGGGCAACGGGGCGTTCACGCTGAAATCCTGGGACACCAACCAGCGCATCGTCGTCGAGCATTCCCCAACCTACTGGGACGCCGCCAACGTCCGGCTGCACGCGATCAACTTCTACCCCATCGAGAGCGGCGACGCCGAGGAGCGCGCGTTTCGCTCGGGCCAGTTGCACGTCACCTACGTGCTGCCGTTCGGCAAGGTGGACTCCTACCGTCGCGATGCCCCGCAATTCCTGCGCTCGGACCCTTATCTCAACACCTATTTTTTCCGGTTCAATCTGCGCCGCCCGCCATTCGGCGACGATCGCGTCCGCCGCGCCCTGTCTCAGGCCTTGGACCGCACCGCCATCGTCGAGAAAATCCTCCATGGTGGTCAGCGGCCCGCCACAGCCATCACGCCGCCCGGCCTGTCCGGCTACACTCCGCCCGCCGGCCTGCCGACCGATCCGGAGGCCGCCCGCCGCCTGCTGGCCGATGCCGGCTTCCCCGGCGGCAAGGGCCTGCCGCCGATCGAGCTGCTCTACAACACTTCCGACAATCATCGCACCCTCGCCGAGGCCGTGCAGGAAATGTGGCGCCGCGAACTCAACGTCGAGGTGCGACTCGTGAGTCAGGAATTCAAGGGCGTCCTCAACGAACGTCGCACCGGCAATTACCAAGTCCTGCTCTCTGACTGGGTCGGGGACTACGCTGATCCCGGCACGTTCCTCGAGCTGTGGCGCAGCGACAGCGGCAACAATCACACCGGCTGGTCGAGTCCGGCCTACGACAGCCAGCTCTTCGCCGCGGCCCGCACTGCCGATTCCGCCCGGCGTCTGGGCCTGCTGCACCAGGCCGAGGCCCTGATGCTCGCCGCCGCGCCCATCATCCCGCTTTATTACAATACGCACGTCTTCCTCATTCAGCCTTCCGTCAAGGGCTGGCATCCCACCTTGCTGGATCACCACCCCTATAAACATGTGTGGCTGGAGGAATAGCCGGTCTGAGTTTGGCCACAAGAAGGCACAAAAATGCGCAAAAAACGATCCAGCCTGAACGCCGTTTTTTGCGCCCTCTTGTGTCTCTTTGTGGCCATCCCTTCCGGCTGCAAACGAGCCGATTCCGCCACCACGTCCCCGCAGACTCTCCGCATCAGCCAGCGCAACGAGCCCGCGGACCTGGATCCGGCAAAAGCTTCCCTCCCCGATGAACTCTTCATCATCCGCGCCCTGAGCGAGGGTCTCGTCGCCCCGTCACCCAACGGCGCGCCGCCCCGCCCCGCCGCCGCCGAGAGCTGGCAAATCTCCCCTGACCAGTGCACCTACACGTTTCACTTGCGCCACGACGCCCGCTGGACGAACGGCGAACCCGTCACGGCGGACGATTTCATCGCCTCCTACCGCCGCGTCCTTGCCCCGGCCACCGCCGCACCCAAGGCCCCGCTGTTCTACATGGTAAAAAACGCGGAAGCCTTTGCCACCGGCCAGCTGGAGGATTTCACCGCGGTCGGTTTCCGGGCACCGGATCCGTCCACGCTTGTAATCACCCTCGACCGGCCCGAGCCGCGCTTCCTCACGTACGTCGCCAGCGGGCCGTGGATCCCCGTCAATCCGCGCATCGTGGAGCAGTTCGGCCGGAACTGGACCCGGCCCGGGCATTATGTCGGCAACGGCGCCTTCACCCTTGTGGAGTGGCGGCCGCACCAGCGAATCATCGTGCGCAAAAACCCCGCATACCATGGAGCGGCGCATATTCGGCTGAATGAAATCCAGTTCATCGCGTTCGACAATGGCGACGCCGAGGAACGCGCCTTCCGCGGCGGTCAGTTGGATGTCACCATGGCGGTTCCTGCCTCCAAGCTGGAATCCTACCGCCGCGAACACCCGGCCGAGTTGCATCATGGGCGACTGGCCGAGACCCGGTACCTTTCCTTCAACACCACCCGCCCGCCGCTGAACGACGTCCGCGTCCGCCGCGCCCTCGCCTTCGCCCTTGACCGGAAGCAGCTCGTGGAGCGGGTCCTGCAAGGCGGCCAGGAGCCCGCCTCGCGCCTCGTGCCCCCGGCCTTGCACGATCCCGCGGATCGCGAACCGGGGTTCGGCGACGAAGTAACCGAGGATGCCGACCTCGCCCGCCAGTTGCTGGCCGAGGCTGGATTTCCCGGCGGCCGCGGTTTCCCCCGCCTCGAGTTGTCCAGCTGGCCAGTGGGCTCGCCCACGACCGAGGTGGTGCAGGCAATGTGGAAAAAGGAACTCGGCATCGATGCCGGCCTCCTCACGCGCGAGGCTCGCGTGCATGTCGCTGCACTGCGCGAGGGGCACTACGATATCGGTTTCATCACGGCCATCCCCGACGTCGCCGATCCCGCGAACCTGCTGCGTGACTTCACCAACGGCGCGCCGGGTAACTATCCGCATTGGAGCGACCCGGTCTACGACGAGCTCTTCGACCGCGGCATCCGCATGCCGGATCCCGCCCTGCGGGCGGCGCAGTGGCGCGACGCCGGGGACCGCCTGCTGGCTGAGTGCCCGCTCACCCCTCTCTATTTCAACGCGACCAACTGGCTGATGCGGCCCGCCGTTCGGGGCTGGCATCAGGACCCGCTTTGGACACGGTTCTACCAAGATGTTTACCTCCATGAAGACTAGGCTACTCCTCGCCGCCGTCTGGATCACCTCACTCGGGTTCGCGGAAAGCCCGCCTAGCGTGCCCTCCGAAGCCTCGGCGAAGGCGGGTCCATCGGCTGCCCGCCTGCTCGAGCGGGCCAGAGTGCTCGCCTCCGACGAATTTGAAGGCCGCGCCCCGGCCTCGCCCGGCGAGGAAAAGACCGTCGCCTACCTGGTCAGCGAATTCAAAAAGATGGGCCTCGAGCCCGGCAATCCGGACGGTACTTACATCCAGGACGTCCCCCTCGTCGGGATCACCTCCCAGCCCACCCTTTCCTTCGACACCGGTGGCAACCAGTTGGAAATGACGCCGATCAATGACTATGTCGGGTTCACCACCCGCGTGGTGAAGCACATCGCGATGAAGGACAGCGACGTCGTGTTTGTCGGCTACGGCGTCGTTGCGCCCGAGTATAATTGGGACGACTACAAGGGCCTCGATGTCCGCGGCAAGACGGTCGTCATGCTCGTCAACGACCCGCCGGTCCTCGACGCGGCGACCGGCCAGCTCGACCCGAAGGTCTTCGGCGGCAAGGCCATGACCTACTACGGTCGCTGGATGTATAAATATGAGATCGCCGCCGCCCAGGGAGCCGCCGCTTGCATCATCGTGCACGAGACGGTTCCGGCCGCCTATCCCTTCGCCGTGCTGGTCGCCAGTAACACCCGGGAAAATTTCACCTTGCGCACGCCCGACGGCAACGCCGGCAACATCGCGCTGAACGGCTGGTTCACGCTCGAGGCCGCCCAACGGCTCTTCGCCGCGTGCGGCCAGGATTACTCCAAGCTCAAGGCGTCGGCCGTCAGCCGCGACTTCCACCCGGTGGCCCTCGGCGCGAAGGCATCCTTCGCCCTGGACAACACCCTTCGCAACGTGGACTCCAAGAACGTCGTCGCGAAGCTCACCGGTTCAGATCTCAAGCTCCGCAATGAGTATGTGGTCTACTCCGCGCACTGGGATCATCTCGGCCGCATTCCCGGATTGTCCGGCGACCAGATTTACAATGGCGCCGATGACAACGCCTCCGGAGTCGCATTGTTGCTCGAGGTGGCACAGTCGTTCGCCGGACTGCCGGCCGACCGCCATCCGAAGCGCACCATCGTCTTCCTTTCGATCACCGCCGAGGAGAAGGGCCTGCTCGGTTCCCGCTACTATGCCCGCAATCCGCTCTACCCGCTTGACCACACCCTCGCCAATGTGAACACCGACGGAGCGAATTACTACGGCCGCACCGGTGATGTCCGCATCATCGGCCTGGGTGCGTCCACGCTCGACGACGACGCCGCCGTAGTGGCCAAGGCCCAGAAGCGGACCATCACGCCCGACCAGGCGCCGGAAAAAGGCAGCTATTACCGCAGTGACCACTTCGAGTTCGCCAAGCTAGGCGTGCCCGCCATCTACGTGAAGCGCGGCTTGAACTATCTCGGCCAGCCCGCCGGCTGGGGCACAGCCTTCGAGGCCGGGTTCGACTTGAAGGATTATCACAAGGTTTCCGATGAAGTGAAACCCGATTGGACGTTCGAGGGCGGCGCCCAGGACGCGGAATTTCTCGTCCAGCTGATCACCCGCGTAGCCGACTCCGCTACCTGGCCCACCTGGCGGCCTGGCAACGAGTTCAAAGCCGCGCGAGACGCGATGATGAAAACGGCGAAACCCTGATCGCGGTCGGACGTGCCCATGTTGCGCGCGGCCTGCAGGGATGCACCGCGCGCTTTTTCTGATGCCACTCCGCCGACTTTTCCTTCCCCTCACCGCGCTGGCCCTCCTGCTGGGCGGCTGCGCCAAGCGCGAGACAGCGGTCGAGTCTGGTACGCGCGACCAAATCCTGCACCTCGGCAACAAGGACGAACCCGCCGACCTCGATCCCCATACCAACAACGCCGGAACCACGGGTCTGCTGCTGACTTCGCTGTTCGAGGGGCTGGTGACTCACGCCAACGACGGTGTAACCATCCTACCGGGTGCGGCCGAGAGCTGGGATATTTCGCCCGATGGCCTGATCTATACCTTTCACCTTCGATCCAATGGCAAGTGGTCCAATGGCGACCCGGTCACCGCGCAGGACTTTCGTGACTCGTTCCTGCGGGTGCTCGATCCCGCCCTCGGCTGTGAACAGGCGAACCTGGCCTTCCCAATCGTCGGCGCCCAGGAGTTTGCAGAGGGTCGTTCGAAGGATCCCGCGTCCGTGGGCGTGCGTGCACCGGATGCCCATACGTTCATCACCACGCTGAAACACCCGGCGCCTTACTGGCTCGGAATCCTCGCCTACAATGGCCCGCTCTGGCCGCTGCACCGGCGCTCCGTGGAAGTGGCGGGGGGTTGGCACCGGAGGGGCGGCACGTGGACGCGGCCGGGCCAACTCTTTGGCAACGGGCCGTTCGTGCTCGCCGAATGGCGCCCCAACAGCGTCATCCGCGTGGTTCGCAATCCGTTCTATTGGGACGCCGCCCGGGTGAGGTTGCAGGAGGTCCGCTTTTACCCGATGGACGATGAAAACGCCGAGGAGCGCGCCTTTCGCGCCGGCCAGCTCCATGTCACTTATCGCCTGCCCCAGCCGAAGGTCGCCGTCTACGAGCGCGAGCATCCCGGGGAACTGCAGATCGCCCCGGACCTCCGCCTGGCCTACCTGACGTTCAATGTCACCCGGCCTCCCTTCACGGATCCCCGCGTCCGCCAGGCCTTTTCCCTTGCCGTCAACCGCGAGCAATTGGTCAAGGCGACCCTCGGCAAACTCGGCCTGCCAGCGACCGCTTTCGTCATCCCCGGGACGGGCGGCTACACCGCGCCGGTGGGATCTGGTTTTGATCCCGCGGCAGCGCGCCGGCTGCTGGCCGAGGCCGGTTATCCCGGCGGAGCTGGCCTGCCCCCGGTCGAGTTCACCCTCAATGGTAACGCCGGCATCACACTGCTCCTCAGCTCGGCCTTGCAGGCCATGTGGGTCCAAAATCTCGGCGTGCATGTGTCCGTGCTTCCCTGTGAGTTCAAAGTCTACCTGAGCCTCCTGCGCGAAAAGCAATTTACCCTCTTGCTGGATGGCTGGGGCTATGGGCTCGACGACCCGCGGGATCCCCTCGAGCTGGCGACCAGCAGCAGCCCCAACAACGACGCGGGTTGGAGCAACCCCGACTATGATGCCGCCTTCGCCCGATCCGATCGCGCCCTGCTGCCGGCGGACCGCAACGCCGCCTTTGACACGATGAGCACGATCCTGGCGAGGGAGGTGCCCTATGCACCCCTCTATCAGGCGAACTTGGGATATTTGCGCCGAACCTCGGTGCAGGGCTGGCGGAGCAACCGGCTGCGCGCGATCGATTGGCGCCAGCTCTGGCTCAAACCCACCAAGTAACCCTCCAAGCCGCTTGCGCCTGCCGCCCGGCTTGCTCTCATCTTCACCATGCCGTCCCGCCTGACCCCCTTCTTCCTCGCCTTCGCGCTTATCCTCACCGGCTGCGCCAAAAAGGATCCGGCCACCACCGCCGCTTCCGGCAGCGATTCCACCCCCCGCAAAGTCCTGCGCTATGGCAACGGCGCCGAGCCCCAGGACATCGACCCGCATATCGTCACCGGCACCCCCGAGCATCATCTCATCCGCGCATTTTCCGAGGGGCTCGTCAGCGAGGACCCGGACATGAAGGTCATCCCCGGCGCCGCGGAGCGCTGGGAAGTCTCACCGGATGGCCTCACCTACACCTTTCACCTGCGCGCCGACGGCAAGTGGTCCAATGGCGACCCGGTCACCGCGCAGGATTTTGTCGAATCCTACCAGCGCCTCCTCACCCCGGCCCTCGCCTGCGAATACGCCTACATGCTCTACAACCACGTGCGCGGGGCGAAGGACTACTACGAAGGCAAGACCAAGGACTTCGCCACCACCGGCTTCAAGGCGCTGGATGCCCGCACGCTCCAGATCACCCTCGTCCAGCCGGCGCCCTTCCTCCTCCACGCCATGAACCACTACTCGTGGTATCCCGTACACATCGCCACGGTGAAAAAATTCGGCGGCTTGGAGCGACGCAGCACGGCTTGGACCCGACCGGAAAATTTCGTCTGCAACGGCCCCTACATCCTCAAGTCCTGGCGACCCAACCAAATGATCGTCGCCGAGCGCTCGCCCACCTATTGGGACCGCGCGCGGGTGAAGATCGATGAGATCGATTTCTACCCGATCGAACTCGCCGACACCGAGGAGCGGATGTTCCGCACCGGCCAACTCGACATCACCAACGAGGTCCCACTCACCAAGCTCGCCGTGTATCGCAAGGAGCATCCCGAGTCCGTCCGGGTCGATCCCTACGATGGGATTTACTTCTACCGTTTCAACGTCGGGCGCAAACCGTTCGACGACGTCCGCGTGCGCCGGTCGCTCGCGCTCTCCATCGACCGCGAGAGCCTGGTGAAAAACGTCACCCTCGCGGGCGAGCAGCCCGCCTACAATTTCCTCCCGCAAAACCTCCTCGGCTATCGCAGCGTGCACACGTTCAAGGCCGACCTTGACGAAGCCCGGCGCCTGCTGGCGGAGGCGGGCTATCCGGCCGGCAAGGGCTTCCCCCGCGCCGAACTGCTCTACAACACGCTCGAGAAACACCGAAGCATCGCCGAGGCGCTGCAGGAGATGTGGCGCAAGAATCTCGGTGTGGAGATCACCCTCGTGAACCAGGAGTGGAAAGTCTACATCGACAACCAGCACGCGAAAAACTTCCAGTTCCAGCGCGGCGGCTGGATCGCCGACTATGTGGATCCCCATGTGTTTTTCGACATCTGGGAGAGCACGGGGGGCAACAACGACACCAACTGGGGCAACGCCGAGTATGACCGCCTCCTCCACTCCGCCCTCGGTACACCGAATGACGCCGCCCGCTTTGCCGTCTACCAGCAGATGGAGAAGATCCTGATCGATGAGATGCCCGTGATGCCGATTTACTTTTATACCTACTCCCGGCTGGTGAGCCCGCGGGTCAAGGGCTTCATCACGACGCCCCTCGACAACTACCCGTGGAAATACGCCGATATCGAGCAGTGAGGGTGGAGCGTGTTGCCCCCAACGCACTGATTTGAGACGTCATATAACGCGTTGAGGGCAACGCGTTCCACCTCGGTTTTGGCTTCTTCCATCCACCTTCTTCCTCCTTAATCCCGCCCGTGCTTCGTTTCATCGCCCGCCGCCTCCTCGAGACGATTCCCGTCCTCTTCATCATCGTCACGGCGACGTTTTTTATGATCCGCTTCGTGCCGGGCGGGCCGTTCACCGCGGAGAAGGCCGTCACCCCCGAGGTCATGCGCAATCTCGAACGGGCCTACAACCTGGACAAGCCCCTTTGGCAGCAATACGCGGCCTACCTCGGCAAGGTGATCTTCCACGGCGACCTCGGCCCGTCGTTCAAGTATCCCAACCGCACCGTCAACGAGATCATCGCCGACAAGCTCCCCGTCTCTCTCGAGCTCGGCGCCATTTCGCTGTCCATCGCGCTCTTCATCGGCCTGACCCTCGGCGTCCTCGCCGCCATCAAGCGCAACACCTGGATCGACTACGCCTGCTCCTCCATCGCCATGGTCGGCATCTGCGTCCCCACCTTCGTGCTCGGGCCGCTGCTCGTCCTCGCGTTCGCCATCCACTTCGGCTGGTTCAACGCCTCCGGCTGGTATAGCCCCATCGACCGCGTCCTGCCCAGCGTGACCCTCGGCTGCGTCTATGCCGCCTACGTCGCCCGCCTCACGCGCGGCGGCATGCTCGAGGTCCTCAACCAGGATTACATCCGCACCGCCCGGGCCAAGGGCGCCTCCGAGACCCGCGTCATTTTCCGCCACGCCCTCCGTGGCGGCCTGCTCCCGGTCGTCTCATTTCTCGGCCCCGCCATCGCCGGCATTCTCACCGGCTCGTTCGTCATCGAGACGATCTTCCAAATCCCGGGCCTCGGCCGCGAGTTCGTCAACAGCGCCTTCAATCGCGATTACACCCTCGTCCTCGGCACCGTCATCCTCTACGCGACGCTCCTCATCGTCCTCAACCTCCTCGTGGATATCGCCCAGGTCTGGCTTAACCCGAAGCTGAAATTTGAGTAAAAGCACTCAGCGTTAAGCGCTAAGCCTAAAGCTCCATGCCGCCTGCCTCCCATCTGACTCCGAGCTTACCGCTTACCGCTTAAAGCTGACAGCTCCCCATGTCTTTTTCCCCCAAGGCCCTCCCCACCGCCGACGTCACGGCCGACCAGCTCGAGCAGGGTACGTCGCTCTGGCGCGATGCGTGGGCGCGTCTCCGCAAAAACAAACTGGCCGTCGCCGGCGGCTTCGTGCTGCTCGTACTCACCCTGCTTTGCGTCTGCGGTCCGTGGTTCTCCCAAACGTACCAGGACCAGAACCTTGACCTGGGCGCCACGCCCCCGGGCGCGGCGCACTGGCTGGGGACCGACACGCTCGGACGCGATCTCTTCGCCCGCATCCTCTACGGCGGCCGCATCTCCATCATGGTCGGCCTCGTCGCCACGTTTGTCGCCCTCACCATCGGCGTGACCTACGGCGCCGTCGCCGGCTTCCTCGGCGGCAAGACCGACCGTGTCATGATGCGCATCGTGGACATCATGTATGCGCTCCCCTTCACGATTTTCGTGATTCTGTTGATGGTGTTCATGAAAACACCGTCCGAGAAACTCGACTTGTGGCTGCGCGACACGCTGCACGCCGAGGGCCTGCAGGGCGTCGGCAACATGGTGCTGCTCTTCGCCGCCATCGGCGCCGTCGAGTGGCTTACCATGTCCCGGATCGTCCGCGGCCAGGTCCTCTCAATCAAGCGCATGGAGTTCATCGAGGCCGCCCGCTCGCTCGGCTACGGCCGGCGCCGGATCATCTTCCGCCACATCATTCCCAATGTCCTTGGACCCATCATCGTGTATTCCACGCTCACGGTGCCCTCCGTGATGTTGCTGGAAGCCTTCCTGAGCTTCCTGGGCCTCGGCGTGCAGCCGCCCATGAGCTCGTGGGGCGCGCTGATCAAGGACGGCGCCGAAAAAATGGAGGAATTCTGGTGGCTGCTCGTTTTCCCGGGCAGCGTGTTTTCCCTGACGCTCTTCTCGCTTAATTTCCTCGGCGACGGCTTGAGAGACGCGCTCGACGTGCGAGCCTCCAAGGATTGATCGCGGAAGCGCGAAACCACGGAACCCAAAGCTGATTCTTCTTTCCGCAATTCCGCTCCTCAGCGTTTCCGCGATTTTTTCCACCCCTTTCCACGTTTCTGCCCTTCCGTGCTTCCGCGATTATCCCCACCCTTCAGCGCCCCATGAGACGCTTTCTGCCCTACCTGAAGTACCTGCGCGGGCGCCGCCTGGCGCTCGTTGTGGCGCTGGTCTGCGGCGCCATCAGCGGGTTGGTCTACGGCTACGGGCTGCCGAAGGTGATGAACGAGGTTTTCCCGAAAATATTCGTCAATGCCTCCGGCGGCGAGGATGCCATGCCGTTCAGCCGGGCCAAGTCCGCTGGATCCGCCCCGGACACTTCAACGCTCCCCGCCCTTTCCGCCGCGCCGACGGCCGAGGAGAAAGCCGCCGTCACTGAAAGCATCAAGGCCCGCCGTACCCTGCCGCCCCGGCAGATCGTCCTGTACGCCCTGCTGATCCCCCTGATTTTTTTCATCCGCGCGGTCTGCGGCTTCCTGAACAACTACCTCATGAGCCAGTGCGGCATCGGCGTGCTCGAGGCCCTGCGCGTCGAGCTCTACCGCAAGCTCCAGCACCTGCCCCTGAGTTATTTCGGCCGTAACCGCACCGGCGACCTGCTGTCCCGGCTCACCGTCGACACCCAAATCGTGCAGCAGGTGATCACGACCAGCGCGAGCGACCTCGTGATCCAGCCCCTGACCCTCGCTGGCGCCATTTTCTTCCTGACGAAGACCGCCCTCGAAAACCACGGCGTCGGCCTCTTCCTTGCCTCCCTCGCGGCGGTGCCCGTCTGCATTTTCCCGGTGCGTTTCATCGGCAAGAAGCTGCTCAAGCGCGCGGAGGAAAACCAGCAGCTGCTCGGCGACATCACCGACCTCGCCAGCCAGAACATGGCCGCCGCCCGCGAGGTGCGCGCCTTCGGACTCGAGGAAAAGGAAATCGGCATTTTCCAGCGGACCACGCAACGGCTCTTCCTGGTGCAGCTAAAGGTCGTCAAATACTCCCAGGCGCTCTCCCCTTCGATCGAGTTCATCGCCTCCCTCGGCGTCGCCTTTTCCCTCTACTACGCCTACTACGCGGGCATCACCCTCGCCGTGTTTGTCTCTATCCTCGGCGCGCTGTTCGTCTGCTACGAGCCCCTGAAAAAACTGGGCAGCCTTCACGGCCAGTTCACCCGGGGTGCCGCGTCGCTCAACCGGATCGAGGAGATCCTTCACGAGCCCAATCCCATCACCGACCCCGCGGCCCCCGTCCCGGTCGGACGCCTCCGCGGCGACATCGCCTTCGAGGGCGTGAGCTTCGCCTACCAGCCAGGCGAACCCGTCCTGCGCAATCTCACCACCGTGATTCCCGCCGGCACCGTCTGCGCCCTCGTCGGCCCCAGCGGGGCCGGCAAAAGCACGTTCGCCAACCTCGTCCCGCGTTTCTACGAGGCCACCGGAGGGCGCGTGACCATTGATGGCCACGATGTGCGCGCGATGAAACTCGCCGACCTGCGCCGCAACATCGCCGTCGTCTCCCAGGACCCGGTCCTGTTCAACGACACTATCTACAACAATCTCCTCCTCGGCCGCGCCGATGCCACCCACGATGAGGTGGTCGCTGCCGCGCTCGATGCACACGCCGACGACTTCATCCGCACCTTGCCCAACGGCTACGACACCGTCGTCGGCGAGCGCGGCTCCCTGCTTTCCGGCGGACAGAAACAGCGCCTCGCCCTCGCGCGTGCGTTCCTGCGCAATGCTCCCATCCTCATTCTCGACGAGGCCACGTCCGCGCTCGATTCCCAGAGCGAGCAATTCATCCAGGAGGCCCTCCAAAAACTCGTCGTCGGCAAGACCGTGCTGATCATTGCGCACCGTTTCAGCACGATTCGCAACGCCTCCAAGATCCTCGTGTTCGACCGCGGCGAGGTTGTCGCCACTGGCGACCACGGCCAGCTCTACGCGGCGAGCCCCCTCTACAAGTCGCTCTACGACCGCCAGCACGGCGCCTCCTGACGCATGGCCGAGTCCGCGCCCAGCCTCCTCGTCATCCGCCGGCGTTACCTCGGCGACATCGTCCTCCTCGGCAGCGTGCTCCGCAACCTGCGGATCCACTGGCCCGATGCGCGCCTCACGGTGCTCACCGAGTCCGCCTATACCGGCATTCTCGCGCTCAACCCCGACGTGGACGCCGCCCTCGCTTTGCCGAAAAGCCTCACCGGCTGGCCCGGCTTCATCCGCACGCTCCGCCGCGCGCGGTTCACGCACGTCCTCGATTTTGACAACACTGAGAAAACCGCCCTTGTCGCCCGCGCCACCGGCGCCCTCGTCCGCGCCACGTTCGACCGCGAGCTCATCCGCTTTCGCTACTCCCGGTTCTACACCCACGTCGCGAAGGTCACGAACGACTTCTACGATTTGCACCACATCACCGAGACCTACCTCGCGCTCCTCCCCGCGATCGGCGTCCCCGTCACCACCCGCGAAGTCCGCCTCGTCTCCCGCCCCGCCGACCTCGCTTGGAGCGCCCCCTTGCTGGGCAAGACGAACCCCGATCTCCGCTCCCCCGTTCACCCCCCGATCTCCGATCTGCGATCTCCGATCTCCGCACCGAAGGTGCTCTTGCACCCCGGCAGTCGGAGTTCGTTTCGCATCTGGCCCGTCGAGCGTTTCGCCGCCGTCTGCGACCGCCTGCAGGACGAACTCGGGGCTCAGGTTTTCGTCGTCGCCGGTCCGGGGGAACAGGCGCTCGTGAAACAGATTCGCGAACACGCCAAATCCCATCTCGTCGCCCTCGAACAACAATTCACTGTCGGGCAGTTCGCCGGGCTGCTGTCGCAGTGCGACGTCTTTCTCTGCCACGACAGCGGCCCGATGCACATCGCCTCCGCCGTCGGTACGCCGGTCGTCGCGCTGTTCGGCTCCCAGAACGCCACCATCTGGCGGCCGCTCGGCCCACGCTCGACTGTGCTGCAGACCACCCTCCCCTGCGCCTGCATCGGCGCCGCCGCTCCCACCCCCTGCGAGCCCAACAATTCCTACCGCAGCTACTGCGTGCGCAAGCTGACCGAGGACCAGGTCTTCAACGCGATCGCGAGCCAGTTGAAGTAGAAAGCCAGGAAACCCGGAATCCGGACTTTAACCACGGATTACACCCGGCAACACGGATGGAAAATTAACCAACTCCGATCCTGCAAGGGCATTAAGATTGATCCGTTTCTGCACGTGTTATCCGTGGTAAAAATTCCGGAATTGGACGCCATCCGCGCCTCGTGGGTCGGGCTTTAGGCCCGATATCGGGGATAAACCCCGCCCTACATCCGGAACGCGATGATCGTGTTCGCCACGCCGACGATCTCCGCGAACTGGCCCGCCTTGATCGCTTCGAAGATCGCCTGCGTCACCCCACTCGCCCGGCTGCCAAAGTCGTGAAACGCCATCACGCCCCCGCGCTTCACACAAGGCGCCCACGCCGCGATGTCCGCCTTGCACGCCTCATAGGAGTGGTCGCCATCAATGAAGATCAGGTCGATTGCCCCGTGCTTGACCACCATCGCTTGGGCCGCGGCCAGCGAGTCATTCACCACCGGCTCCGCGCGCGCCGACAGACCCAACGCGGCGCAATTAGCCTTAAAAATCTCCAACGTGCTGGCCGCGCCGAGTTTTTGGAAATGCCGGTTGTACCACGCCGCATCCTCTCCGCAGGTGGAGAGTCCCTGGAAATTATCTACCGCAAAAATCTTCGCCTTGGCGCCTTTCAACCCCGCCGCGAGAAAGCACGTCGAAGCCCCCATCCACGAGCCGACCTCCACCACCTGCGCGTCCTCCGGCGCGTCGCTCGCGAGCTGATACAGGAAACCGCGCTCGGGAAAGCTGCCCATGTCGTCGGTTTTGAAATGCCGCGCCACGCGGTGGAACTCATCCCACTTCAGGTCCGGCCGGCGCTTGCGCGCGCCGCGCAGGTAGCGGCCGCATTTCTGGGCGAAGCGGAGGTCGCGCACGAGGGGCCAGTGCTTGAAAGCCATGGCCTGAATCCACGCCATGCGCCGCCGGGCGGGAAGCTTTTTCTTTGCGGGTGGCGGGCCAGCCGGCATGAACTTAACCCGCCTGCATGACCTCCCCGGCCGGTTCTCTCCAGCTCACCGTCGCGATTCCGACCTACAATCGCGCGGATTTCCTGCGTCAGACCCTTGCCGGTATCGCCCAGCAGGATTTTCCGCCCGGCGCCTTCGAGGTTCTGGTCATCGACAACAACTCCACCGACCACACGCGCGCCGTCGTCGCCGAGTTCACCGGGTCGAATCCGGCTCCCCACTACCTGCTCGAGACCCGGCAGGGGCTCGACTACGGGCGCAACCGCGCGATCGCGGAGGCGCGCGGTGACATCATCGTATTCGCCGACGACGATATTCTCATGCAGGCCGACTGGCTCACCCAGCTCGTCGCGCCCTTGCTGAACGACCCGGCCCATCGCGTCGGAGCCGTCGGCGGCGAAGTAATCCCGGTTTTCCCCGACGGACTCCCACCCTGGGTGGCCGAGTGGCACGCCCCGCTGACCTTCCGCGCCGATGCCGGCCCGCTCGAGGCGAAACATTCCCCGATGGGCGCGAATCTCGCGTTTCCGAAATGGGTGTTTGAAAAACTCGGGCTGTTTCACACCGCCCTCGATCGCGCCGCCGGGAATTATTTCTCCGGCGGTGACAGTGAAATGATCCGCCGTGTCCGCGCCGCCGGCCTCGCAGTGTGGTTCTCCCCCGCCGCGGCGGTGCAGCACCAGATGCCCGCGAGCCGCACCACCTTTCGCTACGCCTCGCGTCATGCCTTCGACTCCGCGCGCTCCCGGGTGATCGATCGCGCCGGCCAGCCTGGCGCGACCGGTTATTTTTTCGGGCGCTTCCTCGGAAATATTTTCAAGTCCCTCGGGTTTGCTCTCCTCGCTCTGCTTAACTTCCTTACCGGTCGCACAGGCGCCGCGAAAAAAGCCCTGGTCCGCGCGTGGCGCTCCTGCGGTTACCTCTACCAAATCCCGCGCTCGCTCGTGGGAAAAATCTAGCTTTGCGAGACGGCGTGAGTCGGGCTTTACGCCCGATTTCGGGGAAAAACCCGACCTGAAAAACGACCGTACCGTTCGCGGTTTTCGTAGGGCGCGAGCTTGCTCGCGCTTCCGAAAAAGCGCCTGCAAGCAGACGGCCTACACTGAGACTCGACGTACAAATCCCGAAATTGCCCTCCGCTCCTGTCTCTCCTTGTGCCTTCTCGTGCCTCTTCGTGGCCAACCTCTCGCATCCTAAATCACATTTCGGCTTCCTCGCTCCGAATTAGTGTCCTTTAGTGTCCACTAGTGGTTTCTCCCCTTCCGCTTTCTGTCGTCATCATCGCCAAGAACGAGGCGCAAACCCTGCCGCGCTGCCTCGCCAGCGTGTCGGGCTGGGTCGGCGAGATCGTGGTGGCGCTGAACAACACCACCGATGGCAGCGACACCGTCGCCCGCAATGGCGGCGCCGTCGTGCACAACCTGCCGTGGCACGGTTACCGTGACACGAAAAACGCCGCGCTCGCGCTCGCGCAGCAACCGTGGGTGCTCTCGCTCGATGCCGACGAGGAGGTCTCACCCGCGCTGCGCGACTCCCTCACCGCCTTCTTCGCCCGCGGCGATCACGACTCGTTCGCCGGCGCGCGCTTTCCCCGAAAAGTCTGGTTCATCGACCGCTGGATCACGCATGGGGATTGGTATCCCGACCTGAGCCTGCGCCTCCTCCATGTCGGCCGCGCCCGCTGGGGCGGCGATGCTTTTGTGCACGAGAAGGTCGAATGTGACGGCCCAGTCGCGACGCTCGCCGGCGACCTGCACCACTATTCGTTTCCCACGCTCGCGAGCCATGTTTCGAAGATCAACCCGTTCGCTGATCTCTTCGTCCGCCAGCAGCAGGCCAAGGGGGGGGAATTCTCCGTCTTCGCCGCCGTCTGCCGCCCTTTCTGGCGCTTCTTCCGCGCCTACGTGATCAAGCTGGGCTTCCTCGACGGCTTTCCCGGCTTTTACATCGCATGGGCCACCGCCTTCAGCGCCTTCGTCCGCTACAGCCGCCTTTACGAAGCAGAAAATCACCAGGATCCCAAACCGTGATGCCCACGAAGAGGCACAAGAATCTCCTTTGCTCCGGCGCTCGTCTCCATTGCGCCAATAGGCGCGCGGGAGAGATCGCTCCGAACCCCAGCCACTTTTCGTGCCTTTTCGTGGCCAACCCGTCTTGGTTCGCCTGATCCCCATGCCTGACCAGCCGCACCAGTTCAGCAAACTCGCCGAGGAGCTCGTCGGCGATCTGCGCGGGGTGCCTTTTGAGGAGCCCCGCCGCCAGGTGAAGCGCAAGTCCCAGCCCCTCTCCGGCCTCATCGAGGAGCTGATGGTCAAATACCAAGTCGGCCGCCCATCCGCCGAGCAGACCATCCGCGACCACTGGGTCGAGCTCGTCGGCGCCGCCAACGCCGGCTATTCCCACGCCGTCCGGATCGACAAGGCCCAGCTCCTCATCCTCGTCTCCCATTCCGTTGTCCGCAGCGAACTGCTCCACCACCGCGCGGAGATCCTCCAACGGATCCGTCAACTACCCGGCTGTGAGGGAGTTAAATCGGTCAACCTGCGGCCTGCCTGAGCGGATTTTCCATTTTGGATTCTCAATTTTGGATTGGCGGAGACAAGTGCCAGCAAGGGATCCTGTTATTAAACAAAGCGTTATCCGTGAAGCGACCTGGGGACCTGCAATCACCCCTGCGGGCTCCCCAATCGAAAATCGCCAATCCAAACTCGAAAATAGCCGCGCCCAAATGGCCTCGAAAATACACTTGCTCCCTCTCCCGTGGCTTCAGATTCTGCCTCCTTGCGTTAGTGGAAATCCGTCGGTTGCGGATTCCCACCATGACTGGTCCGGCATTCCGCCGGATTGGAACGGTGACGCCGGCTCAACCGCGGGTTAAACCGCGGCGGGGCGGGTGTTACGGAGCCCGCATGGGTTCCCTACAGTCGTGTAACCCTCATCCTATAAACCATGCCTACAGTCGTTAAACCTGACATCATCGCCGCCTACAAAACGCACGATACCGACACCGGGTCCTCCGAGGTCCAAGTCGCGCTCCTGACCGCCCGGATCAATCACTTGACCGAGCACCTCCGCACCCACCGCAAGGACTTCCACTCGCGCCGCGGGCTCCTGCAGATGGCCAGCCGCCGTCGCAAGCTTCTCGATTACCTCAAGAAGCACGACCTGCCGAAGTACAGCGAAATGCTCCAGAAACTGAACCTTCGCAAATAACCAATCTAGTCACACGGGCGACCCGATCCGCGGGTCGCCCGTTGTCTTTACCGACACTCGCATCCTTCGACCGGGACATTTCCGTTTGCCGCCCCAAGCCAACCCGCCCCGCGGCGGCAAACGGAAATCTCTCGCGTCAAGTACGGGGAGACCAGGTGGGTTTTAGATAACCAACCAACCGCGGCAGCCATTCCGGCCGTCGCCCGAGTACCGCAGGCGTCCCGCCTGCCTCGCTCAAAGCCGCAGGCCCTCTGTCTGCGCGCCGCTCAGTAACCGTCCGCATCCGAAATCCGTCCGAATATGAATCAGAAACATAATGTCACCGTGCCCGGCCTCGGGCTCACGTTCTCCACCGGCTCCATCGCCCAGCTCGCTGGCGGCGCCGTCAACGTCAACGTCGGCGAGACCAACGTCCTCGTCACCGCTTGCGCCGCTACGACCATGCGCCCCGGTCAGGACTTCTTTCCCCTCACCTGCGACTACCGCGACAAGTACGCCGCGGCCGGCCGCTTTCCCGGCGGTTACTTCAAGCGCGAGGGCCGTCCTTCCGAGCGCGAGATCCTAATCTCCCGCCTCTGCGACCGTCCCTGCCGTCCCCTCTTCCCCGAGGGTTTCCTCAATGAGGTGCAAATCATCGGCACGCTCCTGTCGGCCGACCTGATCAACGACTCCGATATCGCCATGGTCAACGGCGCCAGTGCCGCCCTCGCCATCTCCGACATTCCGTGGAACGGGCCAATCGGCTGCGTCCGCGTTGCGCTGATCGACGACAAGTTCGTCGCCAACCCGACGATCGAGCAGATGTATTCCTCGTCGCTCGACCTCATCTACGTCGGCAACTCGAAAGACATGCTGATGATCGAGGGTTCCGCCGACCAGATCTCCGAGGAGAAGTTCGTCGAGGCCCTCGCGTTTGGCCACGAGTCCATCCAGCCGATCATCGCCGCGATCAAGGAGCTCGTCTCCCTCGCCGGCAAACCGAAGGCCACTTTCAAGCTCGTCGGCGCCACCCCCGAGGCCCGCGCTATCATCGAGCGCGTCGTCCCCGCTGAGCGCGTTTCCGCCGCCATCTTCGGCTTCGAGAAGAACGTCCGCTCCACCAACGTGAAGGCGCTCAAGGAAGAGGCCAAGGCCGCCCTCACCAAGGAGCTCGGCGAAGGCAAGTTCACGGATGTCGACCTCAACGTCGTGTTCGAGGACCTGCAGTACAAGGCCTACCGCGCCACCGTGCTCGCCAAGGGCACCCGTTCGGATCACCGCGATGCCAAGTCCCTCCGCCCCCTCAAGGCCACGGTCGGCGTCCTCCCCCGCGTGCACGGTTCCGCCATGTTCCAGCGCGGCGACACCCAGAACATCGCCATCGTCACCCTCGGGCCGACGAAGGAAGCCCAGGACATGGACGGCCTCACCGGCGGTGCCACGTCGAAGAGCTTCATCCTCCACTACAACTTCCCGCCGTTCTCGGTCGGTGAAGCCGGCCGTTTCATCGGCCCCGGCCGCCGCGAAATCGGCCACGGCGCCCTCGCCGAGCGTTCGCTCGTGCCGGTGCTGCCCGCCGAGGACGTGTTCCCTTACAGCATCCGCGTCGTCTCCGAGATCATGGCCTCCAACGGCTCGACTTCGATGGCCTCGATCTGCGGCGGCTGTCTGGCCCTCATGGACGCTGGCGTGCCGATCATCGCCCCCGTCGCCGGCATCTCCTGCGGTCTCATGACCGAGATGGACGCCTCGGGCGCCATCACCAAGTGGACGACCATCACCGACATCCTCGGTGAGGAAGACCACTTCGGCGACATGGACTTCAAGGTTGCCGGCACGACCAAGGGTATCACGGGCTTCCAGCTCGACCTGAAGATCAACGGCCTGCCCTTCGAGATCGCCAAGACCGCGATCTTCCAGGCCCGCGACGCCCGCATCGAGATCCTCAAGACGATGATGGCCGCCCTGCCCGCGCCCCGCGCCGACCTCTCGAAATACGCGCCCCGCATCCAGACGATCCAGATCGATCCCGAAAAGATCGGCCTGCTCATCGGGCCCGGTGGCAAGACCATCCGCCGCATCACTGAGACGACCGGCGCGCAGATCGACATCGCCGACGACGATTCCGGCAAGGTCTTCATCTACTCGAACAACGGCGAAGCCATGGCCCGCGCCCTCAAGGAAGTTGACCAACTCTGCGGCGGTGGCTCCGGCCCCGGCGGCGGTGGTGGCGGCTCCCCGATCGAGATCGACAAGATCTACACCGGTCGCGTCACCGGCATCAAGGAGTTCGGCTGCTTCGTCGAGTGCCTCCCCGGCAAGGAAGGCCTCTGCCACATCAGCGAGCTCGCGGACTTCCGCGTGCGCCGCACCGAGGATGTCGTGAAGATGGGCGAATCGATCACCGTCAAGTGCATCGGCATCGACGAGCGTTCCGGCAAGGTTCGCCTCTCACGCAAAGCCGCGATGAAGGACCTCGAGTCCCAGAAGCAGGCCGGCGGCGCTCCCGCCGCCGACGCTACGGCCCCGGCTGACGCTCCCCAGGCTTAACCCGCCCCAGTCATCGTATCTCCCAGCCGGAGGCGTTCGCGCCTCCGGCTTTTTTGTGTCGGAAAAGTCACGTAGGTCGGGCTTTACGCCCGACAGGTTTGGGATCCTTTCCAGATGCCGGGCGTAAAGCCCGACCTACGTGGGCACCGAACCGAAAATCTATCGCGGATTTGGAGCGTTACGCCTCGGTCGCTGTTCTTTGCGTGAAGCGGACTATTTCCTGACAGGCTGCCTCAGGCGTCCGCACACCGGACTCACCCGCGCATCCATTGCGGCACGAGTTCAATCAAAGCTGCAAGAGCTTGAAACGCGTGGCCTCTGGCAGGTGCGTACTTCTGTGCTAATGCCGGATCATTTTCATCTCCTCGTCACGCTCGGAGCACAGAACAGTTTGGGGGAAGAAAATGCGCCAGTTCAAAGGCCCGCTGACGCCAGTGACCCGGGCTCAAAAACTACACTGGCAGGAGGACTTCTATGATCACCATCTCCGTTCTGCAGATGAGGTATTGCCGACGTTCCTCTATATTTTTCTGAATCCGTACCGTGCCGGCCTAGTCGAGCTAGATCACCGATGGCCCTGGGATACGTGCTCGCCCCGCGATTGGGAGTGGTTTGGCCGTATGACGAACGACGACTTGCCATATCTCGATTGGCTGCGCTGACGTAGGTCGGGCTTTACGCCCGACAGGTTTGGAATCCTTCCATGATGTCGGACCTAAAGTCCGAGCTACGACGATCAAGGATAGCTAACCCCAAGCATTCGTTTTCCCTGCTTCCCTCCCCGCGCGCTCTATGTCTTTTTCAAATCAATGAAACTCCTGGTCACCAACGACGACGGCATCGATACCCTCTTTCTCCATGAGCTGGTCTTTGCCCTCGTCGCAGCTGGTCATGAATTGAACGTCGTCGCCCCCTTCACCGAGCAAAGCTGGACCGGCGCGTCCAAGACCCGCGCCAAACCCGTCCGCTCCACTGCGATCGACCGTGGCTTTGGCTGCCCCACCTGGATGGTCGACGGCACTCCGAGCGATTGCGTCAACATCGCCCTCGCCCATCTCGTGACGACCAAGATCGACGGTGTCGTCAGCGGTATCAACGTCGGCATGAACGCCTCCCTCGGCTTTGTCCTCGCCAGCGGCACCATCGCCGGCGCCTGGGAGGGTGCGATCCACGGCCTGCCTGCCGTCGCCTTCTCACAGGATGTCACTGAGACCGTCTACAACCACCACAAGGAGACCGGGCGGGTCGAAGGCGAGCTCCTGGCCACCGTGAAAGTTTCCGCCGTGCACGCCGCTAAGCTGACGCCCAAATTCCTCGCCGCCACCCCGCTCCACAGTTTTACGGTCCACAACGTCAACTTTCCCGCCACTTGCCGCCCCGACACTCCGCTGCGCCAGACCGTGCCCGCGCGCCTCTTCGTGCCTGGCCTTTTCAGCCCGCGCGACGATGACGGCACCCACCGCCTGATCTGGCGCATTGGGGAGGATGTGTCGCCCCCCGAACCCCTCACCGACCGCGCCTGCCTTGCTGCCGGCCTGATCAGCCACACGGTCCTGGACTATACCAAGCTCGGCCACTGATTCGACCAAGGCCTTGCCCGCGAATTGCGCGAATGGACGCGAATCCGGACAAGATCAGTGTCCGGATCCATCAGAATTCGTGTTAATTCGCGGGTATTCACGGGCACCCTTCTGATCCGTGATCATCCGGGTTATCCGTGGTAAAAATCCGAGGTTTCTTTGCGCCTCCTTTGCGTTCCTCGCGGCCGTCGTGCAATAATCTACTCGCTACCCGCTACTCACTACTCGCTACTCGCTACTTTCCTGCCCTCCCGATGATCGAAGTCCGTCACCTCACCCGCGTCTTCCGCACCTACAAAAAAAAGCCCGGTTTCTGGGGAGGCGTGAAGGGCTTGTTTCATCGCGAATTCGAGGAAACCGCCGCCGCCAAGGACGTCTCCTTCGATATCGCCGAGGGTGAGTTCGTCGGCTTCCTCGGGCCCAATGGCGCCGGCAAGACCACCACGCTGAAAATGCTCTCGGGTCTCATCTACCCGACCAGCGGCACGGCCCGCGTCGCCGGTTTCGATCCGACCAAACGCGAGAATGCCTACCGCCGCATCTTCGCCCTCGTGCTCGGCCAGAAGAACCAGCTCTGGTGGGATCTTCCCGCCATTGAGTCCTTCAATCTCCTCCGCGCGATCTACGGCATCCCGGCCGCCGAATTCAAGGCGTCCCTCGACGAGCTCGTCTCCCTCCTCGGCGTGGAGAAAAAGCTCAACGTCATGGTCCGCGAGCTCTCCCTCGGGGAACGCATGAAGATGGAGCTCATCGCCGCCCTCGTCCACCGCCCGCGCGTGCTCTTCCTCGACGAGCCGACCATCGGCCTCGACGTCATTTCCCAGCGCGCCGTCCGCCAGTTCCTGCGCGACTACAACCGCCGCCACAAGGTCACCATCCTCCTCACCAGCCACTACATGGCCGACATCAAGGAGCTCTGCGAACGCGTGATCGTCATTCACCGCGGCGCGAAGATCTACGACGGCGCCCTCGCCCGGCTCGAGAACGCCGGCGGCGCGCGCAAAAAAATCATCACCTTCGAGCCCGCCCTCGCCGCCGCCGATAATCCCGCCGGCAACTCCTTCCCTGAAACGTGGAAGTCCCGCTTCGGCACCACCACCCGCGCCGACGATGGCAACAAATTCACCGTCACTGTCGCCGGCGAAAACGTCGTTTCCGTCTCCCAGGAAATCCTCAGCACCGGCCCCGTCGCCGATATCACAATCGAGGATGTCCCGCTCGAAGACGTGATCGCCGAGCTGTTTACTTCGCAGAAGTAAGGTGGGCGGGCACGTCCCGTGCCGGCATGGTTGCTTTTCCGATCGAAGCTCAAATGCGGGCTCAGGGACGAGCCCGCCCACCTCGAGCTTCCAGTCGCGCGCGGAGCGCCCGGCCCACCTGTTACATCAGAGCCTCGATCCGCTCCTTCGAGCTCACCACGCCTTCCACGGGTATGCGCGGGCTCAGTTCCAACACGAGCTGGTGTTCCGGCCTCCAGAATCGGCTGACCATTTCAAAATCAATTTTGCCTGAACCCACCCGCTGGTGATCGCGGCCCTCGGCACTCACGTCGTGCAGGTGAAACCCGATCAGCCGCGGCGCCATCGTCTCGAGATGCGTCCGGTGATCGAGCAGTCCCATCGTCTGCTTCAGATCGGCATGGCCCGTGTCGTGCCAGTATCCCGCCGGCGCCTCGGCCGGCAGCCCGTCCATAAAACCCGCATAATCCGAATCCAGCGGCAACTCCACGAAGCCTTCGCGGTTCTCAAACCCCAGCTTCACCCCTTTCTCGGCCGCATAACCCAAAACCTCCTTCACGCTGGCCTGCGTCTGGGTCCAATACGGACCCATCTTCTTCCGCAGCTTCGCAAGCGATTTGGCCAACAACGCCTGGTATTTCGAATCGCTCCGTAGGTCGGGCTTTACGCCCGATACCTCTCGCCGCTCGGCGTAGCGCTCGAGCGCCGCCTCCGGGTTGAACCAGAAAAACGGCACGCTCCCGAGATGGCAGACCAACACCCGCGCCTTCACCTGGGCCGCAAAATCGATCGATCGCCGCGTGTGCCGCAGCCATTGTTCATGCTCCCGCGGCTCAGGCGCCGAGGGTTCGAACAGGTTGGGCGCCGCGTGGACCACCCCCGTCGGCAACGGGCAGAAATTGTGCGTGGACCCGATTTTAACCACCCCCTCCTCGAGCGCCCGGAGGATGCCCGGCACCAAGGTGATGCGGATGCCATGGCTCAGCTCTATCTGCCCGAACCCCAGCCCGGCCATCTCCTGGGCCATCGCATAGCCGTCCGTATGCCGGGACGAACACCAGCTGGTGGACAGGGAAAGCGTCGGTTTAGCGGTCACCTCCAAAACGAAGTCATTTTCCGGAGAAATAGCCACAAAGAGGCACAAGAAGCACAAAAAAGTCCCTCACATCGACAATGGCCGATAGAGATTCAGTTGTAGAGACCTTTTGTGTCTCTTCGTGGCCATCTGGCCTTTTCGGCGCAAAAAAAAACCACGCCCCGGGAATCCGGAGGCGCGGTGAAAGTCACCTAACTCGCTCTAGGCGAATGATTACTCGGCGTAACGGCGGCGGAGCATCTGGGTGAAGGCCTGGACCTTATCCTTGCGGCGGCGCTTCTCGCAGGGCTTCTCGTAGTAGCGCTTGGCGCGGGTGCCCTTGATGATGTTCTCGCGATCGAGCTTCTTCTTCATGCGGCGAAGCGCACGATCAACCGGTTCGTTCTTACGGATTTTGATTTCGATGGACATGGGTGCAGACGTGTTTGTGAAAGGAAAAGCTGACAAATAGGCCAAGCCCGGAGCCGTGCGTCAATGGCGTTTTTTGGGCAGTTCAGGGGGGCCAAAACCACCTGTTTTTACAGGAGGCAACCGAGGAAACAGAGCTCGATCTCCGGATTTTTAACCACGGATAACACCCGCTGAACACGGATAGATCAGACTCAGCCATCCCCCTCAAATCAGGTTTCTGATCCGTGTTCAGCGGGTGTTATCCGTGGTAAAATTTCCAGGATTGGATTCTCCATTTCGCGCCTTGCGCATGCCCACCGTTGGGCTTGCTTAAGTCCCTCCGTGCCGGCCGCTGATAAAACTTTCGTCCATCTCCACGTCCACAGCGACTACAGCCTCCTCGATGGCGCCTGCCGCATCGACCGCCTGATGGACCGGGCCGTGGAACTCGGGATGCCAGCCCTCGCCCTCACCGACCACGGCAATCTTTACGGCGCGATCGAGTTCTACAACACCGCCAAGGCGAAGGGCGTCAAACCCCTCATCGGCTGCGAGCTCTACCTCGTCGAAACTTCGCGCCTTGAGAAACACGGACGCTCCGACGACGACGGCAAGACCATCTTCCACCTCGGCCTGCTCGCGAAGAATCTCACCGGCTACCAGAACCTCCTGAAGCTCGTCTCCGACGCCCATCTCAAGGGTTTTTATTACAAACCCCGCACCGATCTCGACACGCTCGCGAAGTTCGCCAACGGCCTGATCGGCTTCAGCGGCTGCCTCGCGTCGCTCGTCCCGCAGCACTTGCTCCACGACCGCTACGAGGATGCGCGCAAAACCATGGCCCGCTTCGTCGAGATCTTCGGGCGCGAGAATTATTTCGTCGAGATCCAGGACCACGGCATCGCCGAACAACGCAAGATCATCCCCGACCTGCTCAAGCTCGCCGAGGAGTTCAACTGCAAGGTCATCTGCTCGAACGACGTTCACTACGTCCACAACTGCGACTCCGGCCCGCACGACGCCATGCTCTGCATCCAGACCGGCGCGAAGATCGAGGACGAGAAGCGCATGCGCTTCGACGGCACGCAGTTCTACCTCAAGTCCCGCGACGAGATGGCCAAGGTGTTCAACGAGGTTCCGGAGTCCGTCCTCAACACCCAGCTCGTCGCCGAGATGTGCGACCTCACCATCCCATTCCCCAAAGGCAGCGAGCGCTACCCGAAATATCCGCTCCCGCCCGAGGTCAAAGACGACCGGTCGGGATACCTGCGCGACCTCTGCATCGCCGGCCTGAAGCGCCGCTACGGCGTCGACTATCACTCGGTCCCGCGAACGAAAGAGGACCTGCCCGCCGTAAGCTCGGCGAAGGAGGGCCTGCCCGCCGCAGGCTCGGCAAAGGAGGCTCCCACCCTCGCCCAGACCCTCGTCGAGCGGCTCGACTTCGAACTATCGGTCATCTCCAAGACCGGCTTCATCGATTACTTCCTCGTCGTGTGGGATTTCATCGACTGGGCCAAACGCCAGGGCATTCCCGTCGGACCTGGCCGCGGCTCCGGCGCCGCGTGCATCGTGGCCTACGTCCTCGGCATCACCAACCTCGACCCGCTGCGCTTCAAGCTGCTCTTCGAGCGCTTCCTCAACCCCGAGCGCGTCTCGCCGCCGGACTTCGACATCGATTTCTGCATGCGCCGCCGCAGCGAGGTCGTGGATTACGTGCGCCAGAAATACGGCAACGACTGCGTCGCCAACATCATCACCTATGGCACCCTGGGCGCCAAGATGGTCATCCGCGATGTCTCGCGCGTGCACAACCTGCCCTACGCCGAGGCCGACCGCCTCGCGAAGATGATCCCCGACGAGCTCAACATCTCGCTCGCCGACGCGCAGAAGAAATCCGCCGAACTGCGCGACGAGATTGCGAAGAATCCGTCCACCAAGAAAATCTGGGACCAGGCGCTCGTCCTCGAGGGCATGGTGCGCAACACGGGCAAGCACGCCGCCGGCATCATTATCACCGACCGGCCGCTCGAGGAATTCGTCCCGCTCACCGAGCAGGAAGGCGACGTCACCGTCCAGTACGACATGAACGCCATCTCGAAGCTCGGCCTGCTGAAGATGGACTTCCTCGGCCTCAAGACCCTCACCGTCATTTCCGACGCGCTCGCCAATATCCACCGCACCGCCGACCCGAAGTTCGATCTCGAGGCCGTCGGCTTCGACGACGCCAAGACCTACGCTCTCCTCAACACCGGCCGCACCACCGGCGTGTTTCAGCTGGAGTCCGGCGGCATGCAGGCGCTCTGCCGCCAGATCAGCCTTTCTTCCATCGACGAGATCGTCGCGCTCATCGCACTCTACCGCCCCGGCCCGATGGAGTGGATTCCCGACTACGTGCGCGGGAAAAAAGACCCGAGTACCGTCAAGTTTCCCCACAAACTCCTCGAGGAGGTGTGCCGCGAGACTTACGGCGTGATGGTTTACCAGGAGCAGGTCATGGAGGCCGCCAAAATCATCGCCGGCTACACCCTCGGCGGCGCCGACATGCTCCGCCGCGCCATGGGCAAAAAGGACGCCGATGCCATGGCCAAGGAGCGCGACAAGTTTGTCGCCGGCGCCAAGCGGGTGAACAACATCAACGAGGACACCGCCAACTCGATCTTCGACATTCTCAACAAGTTCGCCGGCTACGGTTTCAACAAAGCCCACTCCGCCGCCTACGCTGTCCTCAGTTTCCAGACCGGCTTCCTCAAGGCGAACTACCCCTCGCAGTTCATGGCCGCCGTCCTCAGCACGGAACTCGGCAACTCGGAGAAAGTCGCCCACTATATCGGCGAGTGCGAGTCCATGGGACTCAAGGTGCTCGGCCCGGATGTGAATGAATCCCGGGAGATGTTTACCCCGGTATTCAAAGGGTCAGAGGTCAGTGGTCATGGGTCATCGGCCGTTGAAAACCCATCACCCATCACCCCTAACCCCTCACCCGCCAGCCGAAACGAATCTTCGATTCGTTTCGGACTGGCCGGCATCAAAGGCGTCGGCGAGCAAGCCGCGCAAAGGATCATCGAGGAACGCGACAAGAACGGCCCGTATCACGATTTTGCCGACTTCATCTCCCGGGTGGACGCCCGCGCCCTCAACAAGCGCGTGCTCGAGCATCTCGTGAAAACGGGCGCATTCGACTTCAGCGGCGCCTCGCGCAAGGCGCTCTTCGACAACATCGACGCCGCCATGTCCGGCGTGGCCTCTGCCGCGCGCGACAAAGCCGCGGGTCAGCACAGCTTCCTCGACGCCCTCGCCGAGGAACCGGCAAAAAATGGCGCCGGGGCGTCCTCGCCCCGGACGGCCACCGTGCACGGGACCGCCGGCGACTTCCCCGCCGCCGAGCGCCTCCGCTTCGAAAAGGAGCTCCTCGGCTTCTACGTCTCCGGCCACCCGATGAACCTCTACGTGGGGCTCGCCGACGCCATCAACACGTTTCCCGAAGACCAGCTCGTCACCCTCGGCGACCGCACGGAATTCCGCCTCTGCGGCATCGCGTCGAACATCGCGAAAAAACTCTCGAAAAAGGACAACCGCCCCTGGGCCGCCTTCACGCTCTCGACCAAGCACGCCTCGCTCTCGCTCAACATGTTCGCCGACGCCTACGCGGCCTATTCGAACAACCTGTTGCCCGACGTTCCCGTGCTCGTGCAGGGCAACATCATCGGCGGCAACGACGGCACACGCATCAATATCAAGGAGTGTTACCCCCTCGACAGCTTCACTTCCGGTATCGTGAAGAAGGTCACCTGGCTGCTCCACCCCGCGCATCCGGAGCTGCCCGCGTTTTTCCGCCTTCTGCGCGACACCGTCAACCAGCAGTCCGGTGACACCCGGATGGAGTTCGCCTTCGTCTTCGAGGACCGCGCCGCGCCCGTCGCCGAGGTGAGTGGTGCCCTAGCGTGGAAACTTACCGCTGCTGTTTTCCAGTCGCTCCGCGCCCACCCCGCCGTCGCCGGCGTCCAGCTCGAGACCAAGCGCCTCGAGCTGAAGCAGGACCGCCGCTGGAGCAAACGGAGTTGAAGCAGGGCGGGTCTTCGACCGCCTTTTCAGCCTCTTGTCATTGCGACCAGCAAGCCAGGTCGTTGGCCCGTTAGAACGTCCCGCAATGATAACAAATAGGCAGGTCATAGACCTGCCCTACCACAGACGCTTCACAAAACAGGTCTAGTGCCGATCCAGCGCTTCGCGGCTACTCCACGAAGGGTAAGTCCTTCTTCGGTTCAGTCCCGAGCCAAAGCACGTTGCCATCGGGATCCTCGAATTTCATCTCCCAAGCCCAGGAATGATTGAGCGGTTCCTGCCTCACCTTGACTCCCCGTTTCTGGAATTCCGCAAAGAGGGAATCATCCTCCAACCCAATCCAGACCCAAGCCGCACCAGCGGGTTTGACCGCCGCTGAGAGCATGATTGCGCAGCTGTCACGGGACACGGAGCAGACCGAGTCACCGCTCCAATCGAGCTTAAATCCGAGAATATCCGTGTAGAAAGAAAGGCTCCGTTTCAGCTCCCGCACGGGCAGCACCGGGATGACACATTCAACCTGCCGTTTTGAGTGATCCATGGAGGGTCTTAACAGTGACGATGGGTCTTTCGTTTGGCTGCCGCCATCCAGTGGTCGCTTCCGCCCCCAGCTCAACGAAAAACTAGCTTTGTGCTCCGCGCTCCCCAAGTACTCACCCTCCGATCTCCGACATTCGCGTCGATTCGCGTAATTCGCGGGAAACTCCGTTTTTCCGTGTTTGTGCTCCGTCCCCATCGCATCCTTCGTGATGCCACTCATGCCCGACCAAGCCACGTTCAACCACGCCGCGCAGATCCTCGCCTCCATCTCGGCGGACCAGCGCGCGGACTTGGCTCTGCGTTTCTACTTTGAAGCCCACCGCTACCTCCAGCCACCGACGAAGCGCGAGATCAGCCACACGGTTTTCGTTTACTTCCGCTGGCTGTCCTGGCTCGACCCCAAGTCCCCCCCGCAGAAACGACTCGCCCACGCCCTCACCCTCCACGAGCGCTTCACCGCCGATCCGAAGTCCATCAAGGCCGAAACCCTCGCGGCTCTCGCGGTTCCTCGCTGGCTGGCCAGCGAGATGGAGCTCACTCCGGAGTATCTCCGCCAACTCCAGCGCGACCCCGCGCTCTGGATCCGCGCCCGTCCCGGCACCGCCGCCGCCCTCGCCAAATCCCTCTTTGCCTGCGAACGCACCGACTACGCCCCCGATGCGCTCCGTTTCACCGGCACCCAGGATCTCTTCCGCACCGAGCAGTTCACCTCGGGCCAGTTCGAAATCCAGGACCTCGCCTCCCAACTCGTCGGTCTCGCCTGCGCGCCAAAGCCCGGTGAAACGTGGTGGGACACCTGCGCGGGCGAGGGCGGCAAGACCCTCCACCTCGCCGACCTCATGGCGAACAAAGGGCTCATCTGGGCCACCGACCGCCATCCCAAGCGCCTCGATACCCTGAAGCGCCGCGCCGGTCGCGCGAAACTGTTCAACTACCGCACCGCGCTCTGGGACGGCGGCACGCACCTTCCCACCAAGACTAAGTTCGATGGCATCCTCGTCGACGCCCCCTGCAGCGGCGTCGGCACTTGGTCGCGCAACCCCCATGCCCGCTGGGCCACTTCGCCCGATGACGTCCGCGAGCTCGCCGTCACTCAACGTGCCCTGCTCGAAGCCGTCGCCGGTTCGCTCAAGCCCGGCGGACGCTTGATTTATTCCGTCTGCACCCTCACCCGCAGCGAAACCACCGCCATCGCCGACGCCTTCACCCTCGCGCATCCGGAACTCGAACCGCTTCCGCTGCCCATCGCTCCCAGCGGCTCCTCCGATCCTTCGCGCGTGATGCTCTGGCCCCAGGAAATCAACGCCAACGGCATGTTCGTCGCCGGGTGGCGGTTGAAAAAATCCTGACATGCCCTCCGTCGCCCCGCGCCCGACTTTGCTGTCCCCGGTGGCGACGCTGCGGTGGCTGCAGGCTTCGTTTGTGTTCGCGGTGATTGCCTTTGCGTGGATGCGGTTCTCCGACAACACCGTCGACAACGATCTCTGGGGTCACTTGCTCTACGGTCAGCGTTACTGGAATCAAGGCTACGTCCGCGGACCGGAGATGTTCTCGTGGACCGCGAACGGCTTCATCATCATCAACCACGAGTATCTCGCGGAAATCGTCATGGGGGGAGTCCACCGGATCGGCGGCGGCACCGGCCTGTGGATCACCATGATGGTGATGGCGGTGGTGACCGTCGTCATCGCGTGGCGCGCAGGCCGAGGCTCCAGTCCCGCGCAAAAATGGACCTCGCTCGCGCTGCTGGCCGCCTCCGTCAATTTCATCGCCGTGGGCTTTGCGCTCCGACCGCAACTCTTCACCACCCTCGCGCTCGTCCTTGAGCTGGTCTTGCTGCGCCGGATCGTGAACGGCCGGTATGGCTGGGCCTGGCTGCTGCCGCCCTTGATCGCGCTGTGGATCAACTTCCACGGCGGCGTTCTCGCCGGACTGATCGTGTTTTTCGCCCTATGCGGGATGGAGAGCCTGCATGCTCTCTGGCCACGTCGATGGGGCGCTACCTGGGAAACCACGCGACCGCTGCGACGCAATCTCGCTGTCTATGCATGGCTGGTCGTTCCGCTGCTGCTGGCCCTGTTCCTTAATCCCTGGGGCTACGACCTCATCCACTGGAACATCAGCGCCACGTTGCGCCCACGGCCCCAAATCCACGAGTGGCACGCCCTTGTCCCTTCGGCCGCGAGCGCGCCGTTTTACATCGTCGCGATCCTCTCCCTGCTGGCCTGGATTTTTAGCCGGCAGCCGAAAAAGGCGTGGGAAGCTGCGGTCCTCGTCCTGCTCGCTGTGATGGGCGTGATGCACCAGCGCCATGTGCCGTTGTTCGGGCTCGCTAACCTCATCTTCACTCCCCGCCACCTCGCCGACACCGCGCACCGGATCGCCCCGCATTGCCGCGGCCTGGTCTCGGCGTTCAGCCGCCCCTTCGTGCAAGTGCTCGCTGCCGCGGCTCTGTTCCTCGGTGGCGGCGTTTGCCTGGTCGCGAGCTTGGGTGCCCCCAAGGAGCATCCTTTCACCATGGAGGTGGAAAAGAGCGTCTATCCAGTCGCCGCGGTCGAATTCATCCAAACCCACCAACTGTTCGGTAAGACCATCACTTTTTTCGACTGGGGGCAGCAGAACCTCTGGGAGCTGCCGCACAACCCCGTCTCATTCGATGGCCGCTTTGACACGGGCTATCCGGCGGCCATCAGCACAGCGCACTGGGATTTTTACAGCGGCAAGGCAATGTCGCCGGACGTCAGGTGGGCCGATGCGCAACTGGCGCTGCTCCCGACGGACAGCGGGGCCGTCAAATTGCTCAAGGGCGCCGGCTGGGAAACCGTCTATCGTGACCCTCTCGCCTCAGTGCTCGTGCCACCTTCCGCCCCGCGCCCCATCATGACGCTCGTGCGCGGCTCCGAAGCGTTGCGCGGACGCGACCCGTTTCCCAATGCCCCTCCCTTGCTGGCAACTCGAGATGCACCCCGCTGATTCTTTGCCCAACCCTTCGCGTCCTTCGCGCCCTTCGCGGTGAAAAAAATCTCTGCCGAAACCGTCCGCGCCGACTTCAACGACCTGCAGGCCGTCGTGCACTACACCCGCGCGGCGCACGAACTGGGTCTCTGGAAATCAGAACGCACCTTGATCGAGCGCTTCTTTCCTCTCCTCAACGCGCCGCTGCTCGAGGCCGGCTGCGGCGCCGGCCGCGTGACGCTCGGCCTCTGGGAACTCGGCTACCGTCAGCTCACCGCCTTCGATTTCGCCGAGGAGCTCGTCGACCAAGCGCGAAGCCTCGCGATCGAGCGCCACGCCGACGGCGCCAGCGGGATAACCTTCCTGCACGCAGATGCCACGACATTGGATGGTTGTAATACAATCCGTAACAAACAGTTCCACGGCGCGCTCTTCATGTTCAACGGCCTGATGCAAATCCCTGGGCGCGAGCGGCGGCGCACCGCCTTGCGCGAACTGCACCGGGCCTGCCGGCCCGGAGCGCCACTCCTCTTCACCACCCACGACCGTGATCGCACTCCCACCGAACGCGCCCTGTGGCGCCTCGAGGCCGCCCGCTGGGAACGCGGCAAACAGGACCCGCGCCTCGTCGAGTTCGGCGACCGCTACTTCGAGGAGGCCGGCACCGGCCGCACCTTCATGCACCTGCCCGACCGCGCCGAAATCCTCGCCGACCTCGCCGCCACCGGTTGGGCGCACACCTTCGATGCGCTGCGCAAGGAGATCGCCAAGGAATCCCGCGCCGTAATCGACTTCTCCGACGAGTGCCGCTTCTGGGCCGTGCGCCGAATGTAGAGCGGGATCACTTGCCACGCCATAGGCCGCGCGAAGGCGGGCTGATCCCGCCTATGAGGTGGAACGCGTTGTCCCTAACGCGTTGATTTGCTCCGCCGGCTTTTGCAGTCAGTCACGCCGCACAGCGCGTTGGGGACAACGCGCTCCACCATCCGTGGCACCCGAGCCAATATTATAACGAACTGTAGGCGCGCAGACTCGCTGCGCCCGGCTTGGGTTTCACAGCAAGGGCGCAGCGAGTCCGCGCCCTTGCACCCCGCCTCAACTCCGCTTCCACGTCTCAATCAGTTTCCGTTCCAGCTCTCGGCTGAGCCCGGTCTTCATTGCCGTACCCGCTCGCCGTCGCTGGATCCACTGCCAAACGTCCGCCGCCGTCCGACCGAGCGGACGCAACGTCAACCCCTCCGCCTGCGACTTGCTCCCGTTGATCGCGAACATCCCGGCAAAGCGCGCCTCCTCCGCCGGAATGTAGAACGGCAGTTTCATCCAGTCCGTGATCCCATGCGCGACCAGAAAGGCATCATCCACCCAGACCATCCGCCCCGTCGAATTCAAGTCCACCGCGCAAAGTTCGAACCAGCGCCGCATCGTCACGGGCACATACGGTCCGACAGCGTTGAAAACGCCCGTCCGTTTTTTCTCGGCCATCGTGATCATCCACCCGGCCAAATCGCGCACGTCAATGACCTGGACCGGCGCCAACGGATTCCCCGCCGCCAGCACTTCTTCTCCCGCCGCAATCCGTCCCACCCAGTACGCAAACCGGTCAGTGGGATCGTCCGGTCCCGCGATGATGCCGGCCCGCACGACCATGCATTTATCCCGCATTCCTCTCTGGGCGGCAACTTCGCACAACGCTTTGAGCGGGCCGTAGCTCTCCATCGTGACGGTTTCCGCGCTTTCGTCCGCGATCCGTGCCAATTCGTCCGACTCCGACAGCCCCGCCCGGCTCAGATCCGCATAGGCCGACACCGTGGAGACAAACGTGTAGTGCCCGATCCGCCCCGCCAGCGCCGCCAGCAGCCGGCTGACCTGCCGGGGAAAGTAGCCGCAAGTATCGATCGCCGCATCCCACGTGCGCCCATCCAGCGCGGACAGGTCGCCATTGCGGTCACCCTTGATCAACACCACGCCCGGCTCAGCCACCGGCGACGTCACACCGCGGTTGAACAACGTAATCTCATGTCCGCGCGCCCGGGCCTCCGCCACCAGCGCCCGCCCGAGAAAAACGCCCCCGCCGATGATCAACAGCCGCATGGGTGGAATGTGGGAGCACGCACGAGGAAGTCGACCCCACGAGCCGTCTTAACGGATTCACGAGTAGGGCGGGTCTTTAACCCGCCGCCTCAGCGCCCCAAGGCGGTACCGAAGACCCCGCCCTACCCCTGCGAAACGCGCCTTCAATTCCGACTCCACACCAGCGGGAAATGCTTCCCCTTCATCACCTCGCCGTCGGCGACTTCCACAAACTGCTTCATGCAATGGTCGCCCGAGGCCACGTAGCGTGTGTCGCCGGTCATGAAATGCAGCGCGATCGCACGGCGCTTGCGGCCACTCGTGTTCGCGTGCGAGCCGTGCCACGTCAGCGCGTGGTGGTAATGCACTTCGCCTTTTTTCACCGGGCAGGTTTTCACCGCGATTTTGTGGCCTTCGTATTCCTTCGGCATGTCGTTCACGTAGTCCTTCATCGTGAAGAGGAACTTCATGTGATCGCCCCACTGATGTGAGCCGGGCACCATACTCATGCAGCCGTTGTCCACGTCCACATCATCGAGCGCGACCCACGCCGACACCTCGGTCATCGGCGCCAGGATCGGCCAGAGCGGCGCATCCTGGTGCCACATGTTCACGCCGCCCGTCGCGGCGGGCTTGTATTGGATCTGGTCGTGCCAGATGCGCAGCGTCTGGGCGCCGGTCAGCTGCGCCATCTCCGCGTTGATCACCGGGTGCTTGGTCAGCCGCGCAAAAGGCGGGCTGGCCTCCCAGATGTTCACGATCTGCCACACAGGCGCGGCTTCGTTGTGGGTAAAATTGTGGCAAAGCACCGGCTGCGGGATGTCCTTCCGCTCCCGCTGCTCGATCACGCGGTCAATCTCCGCGCGAAGCTCATCCACCTCCGCGTCGTTAAGCATCTGCGCCCCGCGCAGATAGCCTTGGGACTTGAATTCCGCAACTTGGGCCGGGGTCAACATGGTGGCGCCAGCATCAGGCTTTCGCCCGCCGCTGTCATTATTTTTTCCGCCCCCGTCGGAGACCGTGGCACCGAGCTCACCGGGGAGGTATAAGAGGCACAGCGGAGTACTCTGTGAACTCGGATTGGGCTCTCCGTGAACTCTGTGACGAGGTTTTCTACTTCCCCTTCCCCTTGTCTTTCCCCGGACTTGCCCCGCCGCGCGAATGCCCTACGTTCGGCCCTCCATGTTTGCCGGACTCACCGATCGTTCCTGGTTATGGCTCGCCGCAGAGTGCTATGCCGTGGGCCTGCTGCTGGGCACCTGGTCCCTCCTGCGTGGCAACCGCCAGTCCGGCATCTGGATCAACCTCGTCATCGCCACCGGCTACCTTTTCCAGGTCATCGGCCTCTGGCTGCGCGGCCGCGCCGTCGGGGGCTGCCCGCTGGGCAACACTTTCGAGATCTTCCAGTTCACGGCCTGGTCGGCCATCACGCTCTACCTGATCGTCGGCGTTACCTTCCGGCTCAGTTTGCTGGGTTTTTTCACGTCCTGCCTCGCCGCGGTCGTCACCCTCGTCTCGCTCTCGATCCCCGGCTGGGATGCCGCCCGCCGGGAACACATCTTCGGCGGCAATCCTTGGATCGAGCTGCACGCCGCGCTCGCGCTCTTCAGCTACGGCGTCTTTGCCCTGCTCGCGTTGACCTCGTTCATGTTCTTGTTGCGCCACTATTCGCTCAGGCACAAGCACCCGGGCGGCAGCTTCGCTTTCCTGCCGTCGATCCTGGACCTCGATCACATGAGCCGGCGGCTGCTGGTCATCGGTGTCACGCTGCTGACCGCCTCGCTGGCCGTCGGCGCGGCCTACTGGGTGCGTGACATCCCAAGCGTCAACGTTACCAAGCTCCTCCTCACCGTCGCCGTCTGGCTGGCCTATGCGGTAACTCTCGGGCTGCGGCTCTGCGGGATTCTGATTGCCCGGCGTTTCGCGTGGACTGGCGTGGTCCTGTTTGGCGTCGCGCTGCTTTCCCTCTGGCCGGTGGACGCGAGCCGCCACGCCCTTCCGCCGCCCGCCCACGTGGTGCCCCGATGAGTGCCGGTCATTTTTTTGTCCTCGGGGCCAGCCACCACACCGCGCCGCTCGCGGTGCGGGAACGGCTGTCGCTCGATGACGGCGCCACCGCGGCCCTGCGCGGAGAGCTCGCGGGCATCGCTGGACTGCACGAATTTACCGTGCTCAGCACGTGCAACCGCGTGGAATTCTACGGGGTGGCCGCCGCCCCGGCCGCGGCCGCCGAGGTGCAGGCCAGGTTCTGCACGCGCCAGCGGTTTGTGCCCGCAGAGTTCGAGCAGTTCCGCCTCAGCCTGTCCGGCTTCGATGCCGTCCGGCACCTGCTGGAGGTCACCGCCGGGCTGGATTCGCAAATGCTCGGTGAGACGGAAATTTTCGGCCAGGTGAAGGAAGCCTACGGCGCGGCGCAGGCGCACGGACACACCGGGCCGGTGCTGAACCGCGTGTTCCAAAAGGCGTTTCAAGCCGCGAAGCAGGTGCGGACCGACACCGCCATTTCCGTCGGCCAGGTCAGCGTGGCCAATGTCGCCGTTGATCTCGCCTCGAACATATTCGGCGACCTCGCGCCCACGCGCATCCTGCTCGTGGGCGCGGGGGAAATCGGGGAAAAAACCGCCCGCGCCTTCCAGAGCCGCGGCGCCGGAACCCTCTCCGTCGCCAGCCGCCGCCTGGAGAGCGCCATGCAGCTCGCCAACGACCTCGGTGCCTTCGCCCTGCCCTTCTGGCTCGTGCCGGTGAAACTCGACGAATTCGACATCGTGGTCTGCGCCACCGCGGCGCCCGAGACCGTCGTGTCGCTCGCCGCCGCGCAAGCCGCGATGCGCAAGCGGCCCACCCGGCCGTTGTTCTTCATCGACCTCGCCCTGCCGCGCGACGTGGACGCCGCCACGGCCAAGCTGCAGAACGTCTTCCTCTACAATCTCGACGACCTCGCGAAGATCGCGGAAGAAAACCGCGCCGCCCGCGCAGCCGAGATCGGCAAATGCCGCGCGCTGCTCGCCACCCGCGCCGACGCCCTCTGGCGGCACATCGAGCCGCGGCTGGAGGCGACGTCGGCCAAGCCCGACGCGTCCGGCCATCGCACCGAGATCGCTTGAGGTGGGCCGTGCGCTCCGCGCGCGGCATTTTGATCCTGACGCGCGCGGAGCGCACGACCCACCCACCGGCGGCATTCCGCGATCCCGCCCTACAAAAACCGTGCCAGCCAGTCGGCGGCCGTACCACTGGCGGGCTGACTCAGCAGCACCCGCAACCGTCCTGCCTGCGATGCGGTCCGGGCGCCGCGCACCGGATCCTCCAGACAAGCGTGCAATTCCTTCGCGAGCGCCTTCGGGGTGGCCGCGCCCTGGATGAACTCCGGATACATCGGCTCCTTCAGCAGCAGGTTCGCAATGCCGATATACTCAATTTTCACCCACCAGCGGGCCAGCAGGTAAGTCAGCGGGTTCGTCCGATAAGCGATGGCGCCGGGAATGCCCGCCAACGCGCATTGCATCGACATCGTGCCCGAGCTCGTGAGCACGGCCGAAGCGGCGACGGGTATGCCCGTCTTGCAGAAACTGACCCGCGGCAATGCTTCGGAACCCATCTTCAAATCGGCTACACCGTCTTTCTTAAATTCGAGTTCCTCATGGCTCCACAGGCTCTTCTCGAGGACCGATTTCACCGCCTCGCTAGGATACAGTGCCACCGCCGGACTCTTCTGCGCCCATTCGGCATATCCGCCGAGCAGCACCGGGAAAATCCGCGCCACCGCCTGCTGCCGACTGCCCGGCAGCAACAGCACCGGGCCCGACGGATCGTAGCTCACAGGCGACACATAATCCGGCGCCACAAAAGGATGACCGACAAATTCCACCGGCAGCGTCGTGTCGGCGTAACACGCCACCTCAAAGGGGAATATCACCGCGAGCGCATCCAGATCGCGCGCCATCGTGAACCGCCGCTTCGCTTTCCACGCCCAGATCTGGGGGCTGATGTAGTAGAGCAGCTTGATCTTGCCCCCGCCTGTCACCGACAGCCCGCGCTCGCGCAGCGCGGCGGCCAGGCGGAGATTAAACCCCGGATAGTCAATGAAACACACCGCCCGCGGCCGATGCACCGCGATCCAGCGCAGCGTCTCGTTAAATAATGCGCGAAAGGCGGAATAGTTTTTCAGCACCTCGACAAACCCCACCACCGACGACGCCGTCAGATCGTGCAACAGCTGCGCCCCCGCCGCCGCCAACTCCGGCCCGCCGAGCGCCGCAATTGCGAGCCCGGGCTGCTTCGCCCGCAGCTCCCGCACCATCCGCGCCCCATGCTCATCGCCCGAGTGCTCCCCCGCCACAATCAGCACATCCACGCGACCACCCGTGGGCAGCGCGAAGCGGATCGGCAATGATCTGGATTCGGCAGCCATCAGATTTCAACCGCCAAGATCGCGAAGGACGCAAAGCCCACGCAATTCAGGTTCAGAGCTTCGCGCTCTTCGCGTCCTTTGCGGTGAAACTTCATTTCTGTCCCGCCCGGATCTGCTCCGTGATCTTGATCGCCAGCTCGAGCGCACTCATCGCCAGCGCCCCACCGACCTTGGGCTGGCGCGCCTTGGCCACGCTCTCCACAAAGTGCGCCAGCTCAAGCGCGAGCGGCTCGCCTTTCTCGATCGGAATCTCCTTCACCGGGATCGCGCTGAGGTCACCCGCCTTCACGAGGCCGATCTTCATCTTCAACCCGTAGGCGATGATGTCGCTTTTCTTCACGAGATGCCCCATCTGGTTCATGAAATCGAGCGAGAGGTAGGCGTCCGACTGGAAGATCCGGATTTCCCGCGCCTTCTTGGTGCTCATCCGGCTCGCGCTGAGGTTCGCCACGCAGCCGTTTTCAAACTGGATGCGCGCGTTGGCGATGTCCTCGCTTTTGGACAAGACTGTCACCCCGACGCTGTCGACCTTGACGATCGGCGACTTCACCAGCTCCAGCACGATGCCGATGTCGTGAATCATCAGGTCGAGCACCACGCCCACCTCAGTACCGCGCGTCGTGTAGGGCGCCAGCCGCTCTGCCGTGATGTAACGCGGTTCGTCAATGTGCTTCTCCAGGAAGCTCATCACCGGGTTAAAATGCTCAATGTGTCCGACCTGCACCAGGCACCCGTTCTGCCGCGCCGCGGACAGGACTCGCTCGGCCTCGGCCAGCGACGCACAGATGGGTTTCTCGATCAAAAGGTGGGTCTTCCTGGCCAGCAGCGGCAGCGCGACTTGCTCATGTTTGTCGGTCGGCACCACCACCGAAACCGCATCACATGCCTCTCCCAGCTCCTCCAGCGTGGCAAAGCGCCGGCAGTTGAACTTCTCGCAGATCTCCTTCGCCCGGGCATCGCTCGTCTCAAAAATGCCCATGAACTCCGCCCCGGGCAGGGTCGAATAGATGCGGGCGTGATGCTCGCCGAGTGAGCCCACGCCGGCCACGCCACAGCGGATTTTCGAGGATGCCATGCGCGCCATAGCAGGAAGTTCCCCCGGCAGTTGCAACGCGGGAAATGCCGCAGCCAACAGTGCTTCCGTAGGCCGGGCTTTACGCCCGATATCCGGTTTTACCAGGTCGGGCAAAGCACGGAGCCAAGTTCGAACTCCGGATTTTGACCACGGATAACACGGAATGCCACGGATAAGAAAATTAGAGCCAGATCTGATGCTTGATCCGTGGTTATCCGTGTTATCCGTGTTAGCCGTGTTAGCCGTGGTTAAAATTCAGCCGTCTCCCTCCGACCTTCGCGCCTTGGCGCTTTGCGTGAACAGGCTCGTCTCCGTCGGTTTTTCCCCCAAGGGATGCGGCTGCCCGCCTACCCTTTCCCATGACCACCGCCACCGGCCTGACCGCCCCTTTGTCTGAAACCGCCACCAAGGACATCCTCGATCGCTTTTATCGCGACGGGTGCGTCCTCGTGCCCGGCGTGTTCAGCGCCGACGAATGCGCCAAGCTGCGCTTCCTCACCGACGAGATCGCCAAGACCGACCCGTCCTTTGTCATTCGCGCCCCCGAGGAACAGAACATCGCCTTCGTCGAGCTGTTCATCCGAGAGCCCATCCTTTCCCTCGTGCGGGCCATCCTCGGGCCCGCCGCGCGCTTCTGCGCTCAGAACGTCATCCGCAACCAACCCGGCCAGTCCATCTCGCACTGGCACGTCGACGACCTCGTGGAATACCCGCTGCCGCCCGACATCCCGCGCTGGGATGCGCGCGTCCGCCTGCCCATCCTGTGGATGAGCGTGCAGGTCGCCCTCAGCGACATCCTCTCCCAGGAAGACGGCCCGACCGAAATTGTCCCGGGCAGCCAGCTCTCCGGCCGGGATTCCCCCAAGGAAAACCCCGTCTTCGAGGGCAAGGGTGCCGAGTCCATACTCTGCCGCGCCGGCGACATCTATCTCTTCAACCACCAAGTCTGGCACCGCGGCAGCCCCAACACGGGCAAACGCACCCGCTACCTGATGCAGCTGCAATATGCCCGCGGCGACAACCCCGCATTCCGCCTGCGCGGCGCACTCCGGACGCCGGGTCTCCAGCGCGTGCTCGAAGGCGCTGACTCCAAGCTCGTCGAGTTCATGTTCGCCGAGCCCAAGTACCGGTAAATCGCCCGGCTCAGCAGGGGTCGGAGTCAGGCATTTGGGTAAGGCTTTTGCCGGTCCTCAAAGCACCGGCGAAAGCCTTACTCAGTGACGCCAGAGCTTGCCCTCCAAGAAAGGCAAAACCCGGG
>Ga0105047_10001470_pt1 | contig 42188 bp, 29 predicted proteins | sample MAT04_FD_78384 | JGI IMG/M metagenome (GOLD analysis project Ga0105047, IMG submission 78384) | Freshwater microbial communities from Lake Fryxell liftoff mats and glacier meltwater in Antarctica - MAT-04 (megahit assembly) | ecosystem: Environmental > Aquatic > Freshwater > Ice > Liftoff... | reverse complement strand
GCGCCTCCCGGCCGTGTCGTCGCCCGAGCCCGTCGGGCTTGGCGACCGGTGTTCAGAGCGTTCGCCTATAGGTTGGCGCGCCGTCAGGCCGATAGGCTGCCGGCGCGAGTTTGGGACGTGTCACGGTGGGTGCAGGCGGTATCGCTGGTCTGGCGGCCGGGGCCGCGGGTGTGACGTCGGCGCCCGGCACATCGGCCCTGCAGCGCAGACCTGCCGGCAGCTTGTTGTCCGGATTGGGCAAGCTCAGCCGTACCCGAAAGCTGTTGCTGGCCGCGTCCAATACCCGATCGACATGTTGTACCGTGGCCGTCATGGGCTCCGCGCCCGGCAGCTCGGGCATGACCGAGACCGGGTCGCCCTTGGTCAAACGCCCGTACAGCGCTGTGGGCACCAGCAACTCGACGCGCAATGGATTGATCACCGCCAGCCGCAGCATCGGGCTTTGCTCGACCCTCTCGCCGGGATTCACGAAACGCTCGACGACCACGCCAGAAAATGGGCTGTGTACATTGCGCAGCCCCAACTGGGCTTCGGCCACCGCCCGTTCCTGGCCCCAGATTTTCTGCTGGCTGCTCACCTGCTGGAGCTTCTGCCGCGCGACTTCGGCTTCGCCGACCGCCTGCTCGAGCGACTGTGAGGAGATGAACTTCTGCGCCACCAGCGCTTCGGCGCGGCGTACCTTCTGGTCTGCCAGAACCAGGCTGGCCTTCGCGGCCAGCACTTCGGCATCCACATGCGAACGCGTGGCGGCAACCGCCACATTGGCACGTTCAATATCGGCGCGCAGGGCGATCAGCTTTTGCCCCTGTTTGACTGCATCACCGCGCTCGACATGGATGCGCTCGACGACGCCGATAACCTGTGAACCGATGTCGGCCACGCGGTCTGGTTCGATCAGGCATCCGACGATCTTGCCGGCAGTTGGGGTGTTGCGCGTGACGGTGGGCGCCACCACTGGCGGCGCCACCGGCGGCGCCGCATGGGCTGCACTCGCCAGTGCGGCCAGCACGCAGGCCAGCAGGTGGAAGAGAAACTTTTGGCTTGTCGCGGTTGGCGAATGCGCACGCTGCGGGCAGCAGAAAGCCGGATATTTCGTTTCCATCAGGCGAGGATAGCCCGCGACCCGTCTCTTTAAGGCTGGAAAATAGGCCATTTCACGGGTTAACTCGACGTTGTAGTGTCAATGACACACCCTGAGGCACTTGGGCGTGCTTCGTGTGGGGAATCATAGCAACGGCGATTGTCCACAAAACGTTACTTTGTCACGGCGCACGTCCCGCAAACGCCAGCCGTTTTTCCCACTGGCGATCCTGTTCGAGCAAATGGCGGCGTTGCAACATGCGCCGCCGTTCTTCCTGCCGCTGCTTCCACGCGGCTGGTAACCGCGACAGCCAGGCGCCTCCTGGCAGGGTGGCCATCCGGTTCCAGGTGCCTAGCCCGACCAGAGTGCTCCAGGCGCTCCCGCCGGCGCGCGCATCCAGCAACCATTGTTCGCAGCTGCCCGGGTCGCCATGGCGTGCAGCGCGTCCGGCCAGCTGGCGGTCAAGCCGTTGCGAGGGGTTGTGCTGGATCGACAAGACATGCAGTCCTCCGGCGGCCAATGCGCGGGCATCGGGCGCGATGTCGGTGCCCCGTCCGGCCATGCGGGTGGCAACGGTGACACGTCCACCATGTCCCGCCTGCGCGACGATGTCCGCCTCCTGCGTGTCGTTCAATGCGTTGAGCACCTGGTGAGTGATTCCAGAGCGCTGCAGACACTGCGACAATCGATGCGAATCCGACACCGAATCGGTGCCGATCAGTACTGGCCTACCTTCGGCCTGCAACTGCGCTGCGCGTTTGGCTGCGCAGGCAAACAGCTGTTGCGGGTCGGCGAACCGGCGCTGTGCCATCTGGACGCGCTCATTAGCCCGGTGCAGCGGGACGCGCAGCACCCGTGCGCCATAGACACCGTGCAATTCGGCCCGCGCCTCCCACAATGTGCCGCTGATGCCGCACATGCGCCAGTAACGCTGGAAGAAGCGCTGGAACGTGGTCTGTGCGACGGTCTCTGTGTCTGGCGGCGGGCTCAACCCTTCCTTGAGCGCCACCACCGTGTGCAGGCCGCGCGACCAGACCCGGCCTGGCGCGACCCGCCCGGTCACTTCGTCCAGCAGTTCGATGACATTCTCGCGCACCACATAGTGCGTGTCGCGCTGGTAGACATGCAGTGCTGCAAGTGCGGTACGCACCGCGTCACGGCGGTAACGGGGCCGGCACCATGGGCCGCCCAGGCCCTCGGCCAGGCTCTGCAGCCGCTGTTCTCCCTCGGGTAGCAGATGTACCAGCCTGTCAACCGGCTCTACCGTAAAGTCGCGTGCCACTGCCAACTGGCGCGCCAGCGCCAGCGCCTGCCAAAGGAAAGCGCGGCGGGCCGCATGCGGCACCGCGCGCGAGAGGATCAGCGGCACCTCGGCCTCGTCGAGCAGGATGCTGTCGGCTTCGTCGAGCAGCGCCATGCACAGGCCCCGCATCAGTGGGATCGCCACGGCCGTATGTGCGATCGCCGCGGCGGTGTGCTCCAACGGGTGCTGGTGGCCCAGCGCCTGGCGATCGCGCAGGTAGTCGAAGGCCAGCTCCTTGGCCGTTGCGTAGACGATGGGTTGGGCATAGGCGGTCCGGCGTTCGGCTTCGTCAGGGGCGTCGGCGAGTGTCGCGGCGTGCAACCCGAGCGCGCCAAACAGCGGCGCCAACTGCTGCGCGTCGCGCCGTGCCAGATAGTCGTTGGCGGTGACCACATGCACCGGAATGCCAGCCAGTGCCGCCACCGCTGCCGCCAGCCCGATGGCCAGTGTCTTGCCTTCTCCGGTGGCCATTTCCGCCAACCGGTTATCCAGCAAGGCACAGGCTGCAATCAACTGGGTCGCGCGTGGCGCCATGTGGAGTGTCAACCGGGCGTGGCCGGCGGCGATGCCCAGGGCCCGCGCCATGGCATCGCCCTGCAATCCCTGTTTGCGCAGTGTTGCGCGCACCTGCACCAAAGCGGCAATCCGCTCTGGCGGGTCCGACGCCAGCCATTGCTGCGCATAGGCCAGGCTGGCGCGCGACATGCGGCGGCAATAGGCCAGCGGGGCCAGGGCGCGCAGGCCGCGGCGGGGCTGCGCGGAGTCGTCACCCCTGCGCATCGGATACGGCCCCCAGACCGGTCCGGGCGTGGGCAACAGTCGCTCCAGCACCAGCAAGTTCAAAGCCATGTCAAGGTCGACCGGCCCTGACCAACGCTTTGACAGTCCCGTTGGGGGCAGCGAACGCGGTGAGCGTGCGGGTATTCATGTTACAACTGCGGATTGAAGCGGCGCAGCAACTGGCTGCGCAAGGTCCGAGCCCATTGCAGGGCCAGAGGCTGCGCGCTGGCGCCGAACCGCACCCAGGCACGTTCACCGATGCGGGCTCCGCCAGCCGCGTCAAATGGTGCTGCATCCGATGTCCCTGATGGCTGCAGTACCACGTCCAGCAGCACGACCGGTCCGAGCGGCGCGCGGTCACTGGTGTCGGACGGGTCGGTGACGATGTCTCCGCCATGTTTGGCGCTGAGGGCTGCGCTGGGCAACTGCATCACGGCGCTGGTGCTGTCGCGCAGCAATCGGGCGGGGTGACGCTCGCGCGGCGATCCGCTCAGCCGCACCGACACCGCCTCGGTCACATCCCGCAGATCGCCAGCACGGTGTTCAGGCAATGCCACGCGTATCACGACGGGTCGTCCGTCCAACGTCTGTCCCATCAGTTGGCCACGGCGCAAGAATTGGCCCGGCAAGTCGAGCGCGTTGGACAGCACGAGGCGCCCGTCGACCTGCGCCCGCACGGCCAACAACTGCACGCGAGCCTGCAGTCGTTGCAATTCGGCCTGTGCTGCAAGGAGTTCGGCACGCGCGTCCCCTGTAGACGCGCCGGCCTGACCGGTGAGCCCGGCACGGAAACTTCCCACCAGTTCCCCTTCCAGTGCGGCCACGCGCCCGGTCTGGCGCGCGTAATCCGAGTGTAATTGGGGACTTGCCAGTTGCAGAACCAGATCGCCGGCTTGCAAACTCTGGCCGTCGACGGCAGCCACTTTTTCGACGAAGCCGGATTCCTCGACGCGCAACTGGGCCTTGTCGGGCGGCCACACCACGCCTTGCACGAGCGTGGACTGCGGCCACGGCACGGCCATTACCAGCATGAGAGTCAACGCGGCGGCCAGCAGGGTTCGCCGCCAGCGGCGTGTGCTGGCACGGTGTGCCAGCGCGGATCGCCGCAACTGGCCCAGCAGGCGTGTGACCGGGCGCAGCAGCACTTGCCACGCCAGCAGCGACCCCGCTAACAGGCCCAGCATGAACGAGATCCCGCCCAGCCACACCACGGCCACTGTAGAGATGAACAGAACCATCAGCCAGGACAGCGGCGCGTAGGCGGCCAGCCATGGGGTCTCGCCACGGGCCACTGCCATCGGCTCGGCGTCGGTGGCCGCCAGCAGGTGGCGGCGCAAGCGGTCCAGCCACCACGCGCGACTGCGCGGGCCCAGGTTGGGCAACTGCAGCACGTCGCAGAAAATGTAGTAGCCATCAAGCCGTTGCAGCGGATTACCGTTGAACAGCAGCGTCGACACGCCGGTAATGACCAGGGTCACGAACGCGCAGTCGCGCGCCAGGCCATCGTCAAGCCACAACCACAACGGCAGCGCCAGCGCTGCAATAGCCAGTTCGGCCATGATGCCCGCGGCACTGACGGTGATGCGTGCGCGCCGCTGCGCGAAACTGGACGCGGCCGAGGCATCCAGATAAGGCACCGGCAACAACAGCATCAGTGTGACTCCGGCCTCGCGGACCTGCCCATCCCAACGCCGAACGGCCAGACCGTGCGACAGCTCGTGGACCAACTTGACCGGGAGGTACAACAGCGCCGCCAGCAGGGCGAAGCGCGGGGTGGCCATCCAGTGCAGCGCGTAGGCCCACAACGTCGGGCCGTTTTGCACTGCCAGCGCCAGCAGACTGGCCACTGCCAGCAGCCACAGCAGCGCGCCGGCACGTGAGAAAAAAAGGTCCTGCAGCGGCGCCAATCGGTTCAGCAATCGGGTCGGATTGCCCAGCGCGATGCGCCAGGCCAGCAGGCTGCCTCGGCCGCCCGGCCGGGCAATGGTGTCCAGATGGGGAAGCAAGGTATCGAAGTCTGCAGCCTGGTCAAACCGGACCAGAGCAGCTTCGCGCAGCTGCGCCAACAGGTCGATCATCTCGTCCTGCGCCACGGCATCTTCATCGCGCTGCAATGACCGGTCCCACAGCTGCTGCACGCTGTGCCGGCCGTCCATGCGCGCTGCCAGGGCGTACGCAGCGTGGTTCAGGCGCACACTGCGGCCACTGACCGGGTTGGCCAGTACGAACCAAGTTTCTCCCCGCAGCTGCTGGCGGCGGACGTTCAGCTGCCGGGCGAGACAGGGCCGGATGCCCGCCACCCTGTGCCAGCGTGTGCTGTGGATCTGGGACAAGACTTATCCTTTCCAGGCCCACCAGGCCAGCTGTACGCGGGCCAGAACATGCCGACTCCAGGCCCACAGTGCAGGCCTGCGCCCGACGACCAAGTCGGCACGCCCGAGCAGTCCGGGACGCAATTGCCCGGGAGCCGCCTGCGCCAGCCTTGCCTGCACCTCGAACACATTGCGTCCCTCGACGACTTTGGCCAGCGGCGTGATGCGTTCCACCACGAGGTCGTGGTGCTCCCACGGCAACGATGAAACCACGAGCTTGCCGCTCTGGCCAGGTCGCACGCGCACGATATCGGTCTCGTCGATGTCGACGATGACGCGGTAGCGGTCTGTCGTGGCCAGTGTCACCAGCGCATCGCCCTGGCGTACGGGTGCACCGATCGACTGGCTGAGATCCCCCTGCACCACCAGCGCATCGAATGGTGCCACGATGCGCCCGCGGGTCCGTTGTTCTTCGATCAGCGCGAGCTGGGCCAACGCCTCGTTGACGCGTGCGAAGCTGGTGGATGCGCCGACCCGGTCCGATTTGGCCATAGCCGCAGCGTACGCGTTTTCATGCTGCGCAAGTTGGCTGCGCCAGCGGTCGCTTTCCAGTTGCAGGTCTTCCTCTATCAGGTCGACCAGTGGCGCGCCTGCCGCGACACGGTCACCAGGCCGCACATATGCGATCTTGATGAAGCCGTCGCTGGGCGCGGACAACACGCGTTGCTGCGCGCCCTCGATCCGTGCCCGGCCACTGGCCGCATCGTCCAGCGGGACCAGCGCGACGAACGCCACCGCGGCAGTCGCAGCCAGCAGCACAAGACGGGTTGCGCGGCGCTGGGGTTGGCGCAATCCGGCCAGCGTCTGTGCCAAGGCCCGGCGCAGCCGCTGGTGCCAGGCTTGTTCGCCAAAATGCATCCAACGCAACGCCGGACCCGCGAGCGACAGCAACTGCTCGATCCAGCGTCGTTCGCTTGCGTCGATGCGCTCGGCCGCGTGCCGCTCGACGCACATGGCCCCGAACACCGCCCCGTCGATTCCCATTGGAAATGTCGCAATGGCACCACCGACGTGCTGCTGCAAGCGCCGATGTTCCAGCAGTATCCAGTCGCACGGCAATTCATCTGCCGCGGCGTCATCGGACGGGAAACTCAGCGTCATCCCCTGTTCGATGGCCTCTTGCAGCGCGCCCAGCAAGAGTTGTGCAAGCTCCGCCTGAGGATTCGACATGTTCAGTTCGGAACTTGCCAGCAGTCGGGTACGGCCAGCCTCATGCAGCGCCATCGTCACCCGCTCGTATCCACCATCCTGGGCCAGTTGTGTCACCAAGCGGTGCGCAGCCGAAGACAGGTTGGCAGCCGCCAACACCCCCGCATACAGGGCCAGCGCGGCAGCCGCGACGTCGTGGGGTGCGGTGTCAGGATGCGCGTGCGATACGGGCATCATGCCCACATGGAGGGGAAAGGAAAGGACAAGCGGCGCTCTGGATTGTCGACGGGTGCACGACAGGGTCGAGTCTGGAACCGCAGGCGCGGGGGCCGGTCCGCAGCAGCGGTGACGCTGCGAGGGGCCATGCGTTGAGCAGCGATGGGCATATGCATTCACATTCTAGGGCGCCATTCTGGTGCGCCTTCGACGCAATCCCCGATGCCGTGCATCGATCCTGTCGCTCTCATGGTTTTTTCTGATGCCGTGTGCGCGGCAAGTCGTTATGCTGGTCCTGTTGGAAATGCAAGTTTGATCCATACAAACCAGGAGTTCGACCATGTACAAAAGAATTCTGATGGCCTATGACGGCTCGGAGGCGGGCCAGCATGCCTTGCTCGAATGCAAGGACCTGATGCAATGGACCGGCGCCGCGTTGACGCTGGTGGCGGTAATGCCGCACCACATCGATTTCATCGGTGCCGAGGGGGGCTTTTACGACCCGCAGATCACAGAGCGCGAAAAGGAAAACTACAAGAAGATCCTGGAGCAGGGCCTGCAGGTGTTGTCCACAGCCGGGTTCGCGGCCAATGGCGAGGTGTTGGTGGGCGAGACCATCAGCGAGATCACGGGTTATGCGAAGAAGGTCGAGGCCGACCTGATCGTGGTCGGCCACAAGCACCTGGACAGCCTTGCGGCGCGCTGGTGGCGCGGATCGAGTTCCGGCGCCCTGATCGAGCATGCGCATTGCAGCGTGCTGGTGGCCATCACGCAATAAGGTTTCCTGCGGATGTCACCCATCCATTCATCGAACGGCGGCTGTGGCTGCGCCTGAATTTACCAGTCCTCCTTGACCGCCAGCACCACGTCGTGCCGGGCTGCGGCACGGGCACCGAGCCAGGCGGTGGCGGTTCCAGCCAGAACCGTGGCGGCGCACAATGCCAGCAACTGCGGCCACGGTAGCAGCAGGTCCATGCTCCAGTGAAAGCTCTGCGGGTTCACGACATGCACCAGGATGACGCTGACGCCCAGACCCAGCAACAGACCGGCCAGCGCGCCGATGGCGGTCCAGGCTAGGCCTTCGAGCGCGACCAGGGTCAGCAACTGGCGCTGCGTCAGGCCCAGGTGGACCAGCAAGCCGAACTCCTTGCGCCTGGCCAGCACCTGGGCGCTGAAGTTGGCCGCCACGCCAAACAGTCCGATCGCGATTGCCACCGCCTGCAGCCAGTAAGTGACGGCGAAACTGCGGTCAAAAATACGCAGCGAGGTGGCGCGCAGTTCACCGGAACTGGCCATCTCCAGCAGCATCGGTCCCTGCATGCGCTCGATCAGCGCACGAAGGTCGCGTTGCAGCGCCTCTGCGTCGGTGCCGGGCGCCAGAGACAAGGCCAGATCATTGACCTGCCGGTCACCAGTCAGCCGCACATAGTCGTCCAGGTCGATTGCGATGGCCCCAAACTGGCGCGCATAGTCGCGCCAGACGCCGGCGACGACGAAACGTGGGCGCGTCGGGCTGGTCGTGTTGTCCACCGGCGTCAGCACGTCGGCCAGTGCGTCATAGGATGCGCCGACCTGCAGACCGTACAAGGCACTCATCGGCTCGCTGACGTAGATTGCGACTGCGCCCGTAGGCGGGGTTTGCAGCAGCCCGACCAGCGCCAGTGCGCGCGCCGGGTCAGACAGCGGGCGTGCCAGCAGTGCCACTGCCGGCTGACCCGAGGCGAGGTTCAGGCTTTGCGAGCGCGACGGGGCGACCCGACGCACACCGGGCAGTTTGCGCACGGCTTCAACCAGATCAGGCGCAAAACCGGGGCCCTCGAAGCCAGCGCCCTGGCGCAGGTACAGATCGGCTGGCAACACCACGTCGAGCCAATCCTGCACCGAGTGCCGGAAGCTGGCCACCATCACCGTCAGCGCAACTGCCAGGCTCAATGAGGCCACCACGCCACTGATGGCCACCGCCGCGCTCCCGCGCACGCGCCGGGCGCGTTCGATTGCCAGCATCAACAGCAGGTGATGCCCGACCATCGGGGCCAGGCGGTCGTACAGCAGCGCGATCCAGGACGGCAGGGCGCTGATGCCGCCGATCAGCAGCAGCGCAATGGCCAGATAGGCCGCCAGTGCCATGCCCCAAAGAGCCGGGGCCAGCGCAAGCAAAACACTGGTCAGCAACAAGCCCAGCGCCAGCCATGGATGGTTTTGCCCGTGCGCGGGTAATCCCACACCTTTGAGCGTGGGAGCCGGTGGCAGTCGGGCAGCCGATGCCGCTGGCACCCAGGCGCCCACAATGGCCGCGAACACGCCCAGCAGGCCATACCCGAGCGCCGCGCCGGCGCTCCATTGCAAGCGGGGCGCGACGCCCTTGAAATAGCCACCGCCCAGGTCGCCGCCGAGCCAGCGCAGCGCCAGCCACGCCAGTGCCGTGCCGAGCAGTACGCCCAGCAGGCTGCCCACCAGACCCAGCACCAGCGATTCCGCCAGCACCAGGCGCAGTCGGTCGCGCGCCGGCAAGCCCAGTACGCCGAGCAAGGCGAACTGCTGCGCACGTTTGCGCACGCTCAGCGCCAGTACCGAGAACACCAGGAATGCACCGGTGAACAGTGCCACCAGGGCCAGCACCGTGAGGTTGACCCGGTAGGCGCGCGACAGGTTGCTGACACTGCTGGCGGCGTCAGCCGGGGGCTGCACCATCAGGCCGGCGGGCCAGCGGGGGTCGGCGCGAAGCCGATCTGCCACTGCAACCGGATCGAGTCCGCTTTGCAGTTGCAGATCGATGCGCGAGAGTTTTCCGGTTTGGTCCAGCAGGTCCTGTGCCGCGCCGATGTCCATGACCGCCAGCGGAGCGCCGCTGCTGCCCACACTGCCGCTCACCTGCAACAGATGGGTGCCAGTGCCGGATTGCACCGTCAGTTGCGTGTCCACGGAGGGTGAGAGACCCAGTTCGCGCCATGCAGACGGGTTCAGGAACATCGTGCGCGGATCGAACATCGCCAGACGCGGCGCGTTCGCTCCGGGCAACGGCATCAGGCCCGGCGCCACGCGCGCAATCAACAGGGCGTCCACGCCGACGATGCGCAGTGGCAGCGGACGATGGGTGGTGTCGCGTGGCACCAGCACCCGTGATTCGATGACCGGTGAAGCGGTTTTCACCTGGGTATCGTTGGCGACCAGGCGGTAGATCTCTTCGTCGAAGTGGGTCGTGGCAGCGCGCACCTCCAGGTCTGCCTGGCCGTTGACCGAGCGCACCGCCTGCGCGAATTCCTGCAGCGCCGACTGGTTGATCAGCGACACCGACAAGGCCAGCGCCACGCCGAGCATGACTGCGGCAACGGCCGCGGCATTGCGCCATGGGTGGTGGCGCAGTTCCTGCCAGGAGAACGTCTTCAAAAGTTCGAGCACAAGCCAGTATATTGAGCACCTGACACATTGACGAAAGACACCATTGCCATGACAAACCTGCCCACCTACGATGACGTCGTTGCCGCCGCCGGCCGTATCGAAGGCCATGCCCACAGGACACCGGTGCTGCGCTCGCGCACGCTCGACGAGCGCCTGGGCGCCCAGCTTTTCTTCAAGTGCGAGAACTTCCAGCGCATGGGTGCATTCAAGTTCCGCGGTGGCTTCAATGCGCTGGCGCGCTTCGATACGGCCCAACGCAAGTCCGGCGCTCTGGCGTTTTCCAGCGGTAACCATGCGCAGGCGATTGCGCTGTCGGCGCGCCTGCAAGGTATCAAGGCCGTGATCCTGATGCCCACCGATGCACCCCAGGCCAAGATTGCTGCCACGCGCGGCTATGGCGCCGAGGTGGTGTTGTTCGACCGTTTCACGCAGGACCGGGAGCAACTCGCGGCCGAACTGGCGCGCAAGCGTGGCATGACGGTCATTCCACCGTTCGACCATGCAGACGTGATCGCCGGACAGGGGACTGCGGCCAAGGAATTGTTCGAGGAGGTTGGCGCACTGGACACCCTGTTTGTCTGTGTCGGCGGCGGCGGCCTGATCAGCGGCAGCGCACTGGCCGCGCGTGCGCTGGCGCCGGCTTGCAAGGTGATCGGTGTCGAACCGCAGGCGGGCAACGACGCCCAGCAGTCGATGCGCAGCGGCGCCATTGTGCGCATCGACACCCCGCGCACGATTGCCGACGGCGCGCAGACGCAATCGGTGGGCAAGCTGACCTTCGCCATCATGCGCCGCGATGTCGACGACATCGTCACGGTGACCGATGCTCAACTGGTCGAGACCATGCGTTTCTTCGCCGAGCGCATGAAGATCATCGTCGAGCCCACTGGCTGCCTGGGGGCAGCCGCAGCCTCGTTGGGCAGCCTGCCGCTGGCTGGCCAGCGTGTAGGGGTGATCGTCAGCGGCGGCAATGTCGACCTGCAGCGGTTCAGCCAGCTGATGGGCGGCGCCGCATGAGTCAGCGCGGCGGCGCGCAGCGCCTGGCGATCGATCAAACCGCCGGGCCGGTGTTCATCGCCTACAATCCGCCCATCACCGGGGGTGTCGTCGCAGCTTGAGGCTGGGATGACTGAGAAATACCCCACTCACCTGATCTGGGTCATGCCAGCGTAGGGAGCGTGATGAGATGGGTCCGGCGCAGTCCGTGGTCCGTTTTTTCAGGCGCCCGAGGTTGGCGTATTGAAAGGATGGAAACCATGTTGCGACGGACTTTTTCTTTTGGCGCCCTGGCCTTGGCTGCCGGCGGCCTGTTCACCGGCCAAGCGGCGTCGGCACAGGAATTGCGCGTGCTGGTGCATGGCTCGTTTTCCCTCCCCAAGCCGATGCTGGCGCAATTCGAGTCGCAGTCGGGCGTCAAGCTCAGCATCATCAAGGGCGGCGACGCTGGCGAGATGCTCAACAAGCTCATACTCACCCGAGCCCAGCCCATCGCCGATGTGGTGTTCGGCATCGACAACGCGCTCATCGCCAAGGCTCAGGCTGCGAACGTGCTCGAGCCGTATTCCGGTGCTGCGAGTCAGCGCGCAGCCGTCGTGCCGCTGGCCGGCCCGGCGGTTGCGGTGGACTATGGCTTCGTGAATCTGAATTACGACAAGGCATGGTTTGCCAAGAGTGGCCTGGCCTTGCCCCGCACGCTGGACGATCTTGCACAGCCGGCGTATCGCAACCTGCTGGTGGTGCAGAACCCGGCGACGTCGAGTCCCGGCCATGCGTTTTTGCTCGCCACCATCGCCGGCTTGGGCGAGGAGGCCGCCTTCGACTGGTGGGGCCGCATGCGGGCCAATGGTGTGAAGGTCGCCAAAGGCTGGAGCGAGGCCTATTACACCGAGTTCACGCGCAACGGCGGCAGTCGCCCGATCGTGGTCAGTTATGCCAGCAGTCCTGCGGCCGAGGTTTTCTACAGCAAGGAAAAGATCAGCGAGCCGCCGACGGCCAGCCTGTTCCTCAAGGGCGGCGTGTTCCGCCAGGTCGAGGGTGTGGCCCTGGTCAAGGGGGGCCAGCAAGTGGAGGTAGCCGGCAAGTTCATCGAGTTCATGCGTTCGCCAGCGGTGCAGGAAGCACTGCAGACCACGATGTGGATGTATCCAGCCGAGCCACGTACGCCGCGCCCCGACGTGCTGCGCCACGCGCCGGAGCCTGCTGGTTTCGACAATCCGTCGCAGGAGCAGATCGCTTCGGGTGCCGCCGACTGGATCAGCCGCTGGACGCGTGTCGTCCTGAAATAGCACTTTGTCGATTCGCGCAAAGCGGCTTTGTCATCGGTGCGCGAGATGAAACGGGTCCGGGTCGCACCGTCGCTCTGGCTTGGTACGCTGCCACTGCTGTTCCTGCTGGTGGTGATGCTGGCGCCGTTGCTGCGCATCGCGGCCGAGGCCTTCTCGGGTACTGCAGGCGCCACTGCTGCGCTCGTGGCGGATCTGTGGCGCGACGACTACCTGCGCTGGCGCATTCTCTGGTCGTTTATCCAGGCCGCGGTGACATGTGCTGCGGCCCTGGTACTGGCACTGCCGGTTTCCTGGGTGCTGGCCAGGTTCCGGTTTCCGGGACGCGCGCTGGTGTTACGTCTGCTGATGCTGCCGTTTGTCGTGCCCACGTTGGTGGCGGCCATGGGCGTGCTGGCATTGTGGGGTCCGCAGGGTTTTGTCTCGGGCTGGTTCGGCATCGACCTGCAGGACACGCCCTGGTTGCTGCTGTATGGCAACTTGTTTTTCAATCTGTGCCTGGTCGTGCGGGCCGGTGTCGACGCGCTCGGTCATGTCAGTGCGGCGCGCGTGGCGGCGGCGCGCACACTGGGCGCATCACCCTGGCGCGTGTTCTGGCGCGTGGAGTGGCCGGCCATCCTGCCGTGGCTGGCGTCCGCCTTGTGCCTGGTCTTTCTGTATTGCCTGTCGGGATTCGGTCTCGCCCTGGTGCTCGGCGGCCAGCGCTACGCCACGGCTGAAGTGGAAATCTATACCCTGGTTGCGCATGAACTGCAGCTGGCACAGGCCGGTGTGCTGGCGTTGTGCATGGCACTGCTGACGGGTCTGGTGGCTCTGGCCTACGCCTGGATCGAGCAACACCTGGCCGTGCCCGGTCGGTCGGATGTGATTGCGTTGCGCCGACCGGTCTCGGTCCGGCACTGGGGCGCGGTGCTGGGCGCGTTGCTGGTGCTCACTGTTTTTTGCGCTGCTCCGCTGATGGCCATCGTGGTGCGCGCAGCGGGGGCTGGCGCCGCCGCCTGGGCTGCGGTGCTTGAAGGCGACAGTCTGCAGGCGATCGGCAATACGCTGCGCTTTACCGCGGCCGCACTGGTGCTGGCTGTGCTGCTGGGTGTATGCCATGCGTTGGCCGCACGCCGCTCGGTCGTGTTGCGGGCAGCGGCCTTTCTGCCCTTTGTCGTGTCGCCGGTGGCGGTGGCATTCGGCCTGCTGCTGCTGTATCCGGGTTGGACCGCGAGTTTGTGGATCCTGGTGGCGGCCTATGCCTTGCTGGCGTATCCGTTCGTGGCCCAGGCACTGGGGGCGGCGCTCGACAATCTGCCGCAGCACCTGGCGCAGGCGGCGCGCACCCTGGGCGCTACGCCGTGGCGACTGTTCTGGCGCGTGACGCTGCCCATGATCATGCCGTCGCTGCGCCGCGGCATGGCCTTTGCCGCGGCCACGGCGCTGGGCGAGTTCGCGGTGACCTTGTTTCTGTCCCGGCCTGAATGGACCACGCTCACCACGCTGATCTACGAACGCCTGGGTCGGCCTGGTGCCGGCAATCGAGACGAAGCACTGGTGCTGGCCGCCGTGCTGATGTTGCTGGCCTTGCTGGCCTTCATGCTGATCGACCGCCCCGGTGCCCGCGATGCCGGTCGAAACAGACAGATGGCGGGAGCGCCCCATGCTTGAACTGCGCGCGATTCGCAAGACCTTCGATGATGATGCCGGTGGTCACTGGGTGCTGGCCGACGGTCTGGACCTGTCGGTGGGCGCCGGCCACACGGTGGCGGTGCTCGGTCCGTCGGGCAGTGGCAAGAGCACCTTGCTCAAGATCATCGCCGGGCTGGAGCGCCAGGATGCCGGCCGAGTCTTGTTCGATGGTGTCGATCTTGCCGGCGTGCCGCCGGAGCTGCGCCGGTTTGCGCTGATGTTTCAGGACTTTGCGCTGTTTCCGCACCTCAATGTGCTGGACAACGTGGCCTTCGGCCTGGTCGAGCAGGGGCTGGGCCGCTTTGCCGCGCGTGCCCAGGCACAGGCGATGCTCGATGTGTTCGGCATGCAGGGCCACGCGCGCCAGAAGGTCTGGAAGTTGTCGGGCGGCGAACAGCAGCGCGTGGCGCTGGCGCGCGCGCTGATCACTGCGCCCCGGTTGCTGCTGCTCGATGAACCGTTCTCGGCGCTCGATGCGCAGCTGCGCGCCAGTCTGCGTGCCGAGTTCAGCCAGCGTATCGCCGCCTCCGGCATTGCCGCCGTGCTGGTGACTCATGACGAGGCCGAAGCCCGTGCCATGGCGCAGCAGGGTTTCCGCCTGAGCGACGGACGCCTGTACCGACTCTGGTGATCGACCCCAGCCCTGGCTTCGCCAGGCCCCCCGAGGGGCTCGCTCCCGCTGCTATGCTTGCGCGCTCATGCACGCGCACCGCTTCTCCGATCTGACCGCCCATCACGACTTCATGCGCTTTTGGGTCGCCCGGTTGTTCGGAACCACCGGCAACCAGATGCTGATGGTGGCCATTGGCTGGCAGATGTACGACCTGACCGATAGCGCCTGGGACCTGGGCCTGGTCGGCCTGTACCAGTTCGTTCCCGCGCTGTTGTTCACTCTGGTCGCCGGTCATGTCGCGGATCGTTACCACCGTGGGCGCGTCGTGGCGGCCTGCATGGTGGCGCAGGCGCTGGTGGCCGCGCTGCTGGTGGCCTCGACCGTGGGGTTCGGTGCAGATGCCGCCTGGATTTCGCGCGAGCTGCTGCTGACGGTGTCGGTGGCGCTGGGGCTGGCGCGTGCGTTCCAGATGCCGGCGATGCAGTCGCTGACACCGAATCTGCTGCCCTCGCACCTGCTCGCGCGTGGCCTCGCTTTCAGTTCGGCTGGCACCCAGGCCGCCGTCATCGGCGGGCCAGCGCTGGGCGGATTGTTGTTTGTGGCCGGTGCCCAGGCGGTTTATTGCGCCTGTGCGTTATCGTTTGTCATCGGTTGCACGCTGGTGTTCCTGTTGCGCTACCCGCGAACGCCACGCTCTATTGAACCGGCGTCCTTGCAGACGCTGTTTGCCGGGCTGGGATTTGTCTGGCAGCGCAAGGTCCTGCTGGGGGCGGTGTCGCTGGACCTGTTTGCCGTGCTGCTCGGCGGTGCCACGGCCTTGTTGCCCATGTTTGCCAAGGACATCCTGATGGTGGGGCCCTGGGGGCTGGGCTTGCTGCGCGGCGCGCCGGCGCTGGGCTCGCTGGTGATGTCGGCCTGGTTGACGCGCTGGCCGTTGCGCCGGCGGGTCGGGCGCACGCTGTTGCTGTCGGTGGCGCTGTTCGGCGTATGCATGCTGGCGTTCGGCCTGTCCACCGAGTTCTGGTTGTCCATGCTGGCGCTGTCCATATCGGGCGGAGCCGACACCGTCAGCGTGGTGGTGCGCCAGACCATGGTGCAACTGGACACGCCGGACGGCATGCGCGGTCGTGTGAGTGCGATCAACTCGGTATTCATCGGCGCCAGCAACCAGTTGGGCGAGTTCGAGTCGGGGGCCACGGCGGCGTTGCTCGGGCCGGTCGGCTCGGTTGTGCTCGGTGGCATCGGGACGATCCTGGTGGCACTTGCGTGGATCCGCCTGTTTCCGTCTCTGGCCCAGCGCGACCGTCTCGATGAGCGCTGACGCCCCACATTCAGCAAAGGAATACCCGGATCATGGCAACACCTGAGCACATGCAAAAGTCCCTCACCGGCAGTGGCGCTGGCGATGCCTTGCCGCCGATGGGGCCGCCGATTGCCACCGGTCTGTACCTGCACTACAAGGGTGGTCGCTACGAGGTGCTGGGCGTGGTGCGGCACAGCGAGTCGCTGCAGGAGATGGTGTTGTACCGGGCCTTGTACGGTGAGAACGGGTTGTGGGTACGCCCGCGCGCGATGTTCGAGGGGCAGGTCCTGATCGATGATGTACTGGTGGCCCGGTTTGCCCGGGTGGCGGGTGCCGCACCCGCTGCCGCAGGGCAGCCGCTCGGGTAGCTTGCTCCGACAGTGGCTGACCGGCCCCTGGCTTGGCTGTGGCGTGCCGGGAACCGGCAATTCGTCGGCTGCACGCAACACACTGGACCGGACCGCGCGAGCGGCGGCGTGTCTCTGGGACAATGGCGGGGTTGCGTGGAATTTTTCTTTCCGCCGATTCACGACGAGACACCCTCATACCCATGCGTATCGCGATTGTTGGTAATTCCGGATCCGGCAAGTCCACGCTGGCCAGCCAACTGGCACGTGAGCATGGACTGGGCTTGCTCGACCTGGATACCGTGGCCTGGGAGCCTGGCAAGATCGCGGTGGCGCGGGAACCCCAGGCGGCCCTGGCCCAGGTACGCGAATATTGCAGCAGCACTCCACGTTGGGTGGTGGAGGGTTGTTACGCCGGGCTGATCCGCGCCACGCTGGACGAAGCCGATCTGCTGTTGTTCCTCGACCCCGGCGTGATGGCCTGCCGTGCCAACTGCCACAGCCGCCCCTGGGAGCCGCACAAGTTCCGTTCGCCGCAAGAGCAGGATCGGCATTTTCACCATCTTCTGGACTGGGTCGATGCCTACTACACGCGTGAAGGCGATGCGTCGCTATGGGAGCATCAGGCCGTTTTCGATGCGTTTGAAGGGCGCAAACACAAGCTGCGCCGGCGCGTCTCGCCGGAGTTTGTGGCCGCCTTGTGCCTGCAGACCAACTGAAGCTGAGACAGGGTTAGCGCGCCCACGTGTGTGCGCGTCGCCAGTCACGATTTCCCACCCGGCATGACCGGTTCACGCGCCCTGATGTACTGCACGCAGGCGCTCCCAGTCGAATGTGACGCCGGTGCCGGGCGTGTCCGGCGCCACGGCCTGGTGGTTTTGCACCACCAGCGGTCGCGTGGTGTAGGTGTCGATCGGGAACGAGTGGACCTCGATCCAGCCGGCGTGCGGTTGGCTCGAGGCCAGGCTAACGTGCAACTCCTGCATGCCGTGGCTGCACACCGGCATGCCGACCTCGCGCGCGCGCCGGGCCACCCGTAACCAGCCGGTGACACCGCCGCAATTGGACGCGTCGGGCTGAATGAAGGCCAGGCGCGAATGCGTGAACGCGAGTTCGAACTCATGTTCGGTGTGCAGGTTTTCGCCCATGGCCAGCGGCATGCCGGTGGCCTCGGTGATGGTGGCATAACCGGTGTAGTCGTCCGGAATCGTCGGCTCCTCGAACCAGACCAGGTTGTACGGTTTGAATGCGTTGGCCGCAGTGATGGCTTGTGGCACCGACAAGGCATAGTTGGCATCGACCATCATTGCGCGATCCGGCCCGATCAGTTCGCGCACCGCACGCACCCGCGCCACGTCGTCGGCCAACTCGGGTTGGCCGACCTTGATCTTCACGGCGTTGAAGCCGCGCGCCAGGTAGCTGCGAATGCTGCCCAGCAGCTTGGGCAGCGGAAAGTTCAGGTCAATGCCGCCGCAGTAGGCCTTGCAGCGGTCGCTGGCGCCGCCAGCCATCTTCCACAGCGGCTCACCGAGGCGTTTGCCGCGCAGGTCCCACAAGGCGATGTCGACCGCCGAAATCGCGAACGAGGCGATGCCGCCGCGCCCCACGTAGTGCACATGCCATTGCATCGCGGCATACAGGGCATCGATGTCCTGCGCATCGCGTGTGAGCAGCATCGGTGCCAGGTCGTGTTCGATCATGGTGCGTATGGCGTGACCACCCTTGCCACCGGTATAGGTATAGCCCGTGCCTTCGCTGCCGTCGTCCAGCCGTACGGTGGCCGTGATCAGTTCGAAATGGGTATGGTCGCCGTGTTTGGCGTCGCTGAGCACTTCGCTCAGCGGTATCTGGAACCGGCGCGCCAGCACGCCTTGTATCTTGGCCATGGATGTTTCCTGTGGTGGGGTGAAAGTACCGGTCGGCTCGATGGCCTGGCGCCCTGGCGGCGTGCGTGCTCAGAACTGGGCCGAGACCACCAGCACGCCGGCTCCGACCAGCAGCAGACCGAGCAGTTCGTTGCGAGTGATCTTTTCGCGGAACATGCGCCGCGACACCAGGTAGCTGAACAGGACTTCGACCAGGCCCAGCGTACGCACGTCGACGGCCGGGCGCAGGGTCAATGCGGTCAACCAGCCGACCGAGGCCAGCGCGCCCATCATGCCGGCCAACAATGACAATTTCCAGGCCCTGGCGATCGCCACCAGAGTTTCGGGCTGGCGCCAGGCCAGCCAGGTGCCCAGTGCAATGCTTTGCATTGCCTGCGCGAGCAGGACGTTGAAGCCGCCGATGATCCAGGGTGTATGGCCAGCCAGCTCCAGCCCTGCGCCCCTATAGCCGACGCTGGACAATGCAAACAAGGCGCCCGAGGCCAGTCCGAAAACGGCCGCACCGCTGCTGGCGCGCAACACCTGGCCGTCCAGGCGCCGGGGTAGCGATAGCAGAACCACACCCATGGTAGACACCACCATGGCCAGGCCGGACAACCAGGTCGGGACCTCCTGCAGTATCAGGGTGGCAAAAATGCCGACCTGCAGCACCTCGGTCTTGGAGAAGGCCACACCGACGATGAAGTTGCGTTGCTTCATGGCCACCAGCAGGCAAGCTGTGGCGCCCAGCTGGCAAAGTGCGCCCAGCGTCAGCCAGAGCAGGTAGGGCAGCCGAACAGCGGGAAGCTGGGCCTGCGGCGCAATGAAGGCCAGCACCAGCAGCACCCAGACACCGGCGAACGGCAGGCCGTACAGGAAGCGCACCAGCGTGGCGCCCAGCGTACCGACTTCGTCGACCAGGCTGCGCTGGGTCGCGTTACGAATGGTCTGGGCGAACGCTGCCCAGACCACGATCGGCATCCAGGCCCACGAAACGATGTCAGTGGCCGCCATGCCGTCGCCGCGGTCTCAGAGCTGCGCCGGAATTGTGCCCGGCAACAGGATGCCTCGATCGACGGTCTGGATGTTGGTATGGCCGCAAAAGGCCATGGTGACATCGAGTTCCTTGTGGATGATCTCCAGTGCCCGGGTCACACCGGCTTCGCCCATGGCGCCCAGGCCGTACACCATGGCGCGGCCGATCATGGTGCCGCGCGCGCCCAAGGCCCAGGCCTTGAGCACGTCCTGGCCGCTGCGGATGCCGCCGTCCATCCAGACCTCGGTCTGGTTTCCCACTGCCGCCACGATGGGCGCCAGCGCCTCGATGCTCGAGGGCGCGCCGTCGAGTTGGCGGCCGCCATGATTGCTGACGATGATGGCGTCAGCGCCGGCCTGGACCGCCAGCTTTGCATCCTCGACATCCATGATGCCCTTGAGGATGAGTTTGCCGCCCCAGCGCTGCTTGACCCAGGCAATGTCGGCCCAGGACAGGCGCGGATCGAACTGCTCGTTGGTCCAGGACGCCAGAGATGCCATGTCGGAGACCCCCTTGACGTGGCCCACCAGGTTGCGGAAGGTGTGGCGCCGGGTCTGCATCATGCCCAGCCACCAGCGGGGTTTGAAGGCGATGTCGATGGCGTTGCCCAGCGACGGTATCACCGAGGCACGCAGCTTGTTTTTCAGGTCCTTGTGGCGCTGGCCGATCACCTGCAGGTCCAGTGTCAGCACCAGCGCACTGCAGCGCGCTGCCTTGCAGCGGTCGATCATCCGCCCCATGGCATCGCGGTCGCGCATCATGTACAGCTGGAACCAGAAGGGCGCGCTGGTGTTCTCGGCGATGTCCTCGATCGAGCAGATGCTCATTGTGGACAGCGTGAACGGGATACCGAATTTTTCGGCAGCGCGCGCGGCGTGAATCTCTCCGTCGGCGTGTTGCATGCCGGTCAGACCCACGGGCGCAATCGCCACAGGCATCTTGGCCGCGCAGCCGACCATCTGGGTGGCTGTGCTGCGGTTCTCCATGTTCACCGCGACCCGCTGGCGCAACTTGATCTTGTGGAAATCGTCTGAATTGGCACGGTAGGTGCCCTCGGTCCAAGAGCCGGAATCGGCGTAGTCATAGAACATGCGCGGCACGCGCTTTTGCGCCAGTACGCGCAGGTCTTCGATGGTGGTGATGATGGGCACGGTTGTCTCCTTGGGTCGGGAGACATGTTAGCGGCAGTGCCCTTTGCTGGTCGATTGAAACTCGCCCCTGCGGTTTGAAATTTCTTGCAGTGGCCTGCGCCAGGGCCCGGGGGATCGCATGCGGCGACCCGGCGGGCCTGGAGGATTGCGCGTATCAGCCAATGCGGGCAGCAGCATGACGCCACCATGCGCGCACGGCGCGACAGGGACTGGCGCGGTCAGCCGAGTTTGATTGGCACGAAGATCTTGTCGCCGGCGCGTTCGATCAGCAACGCCACGGATTTGGCGGACTTCTCGACAATCGCGCGCACTTGCGCCACGTCCTTCACAAGGGTTCCGTTGATCGCCAGCACTACGTCGCCGGGGGCAATGCCGGCGCGCTCAGCGGCGCCGGCGACAGCCTCGACCACCAGGCCGCTGGAGACGCCCTTAGCGGCACGCTCGTCGGGTTGCAGTGGCCGCAACGCCAGGCCCAGGCGACCCGGGTTGGCCGGTGAATCCGCTTTGGCAAGCTGTTGCGCCGAGTCCTTGGCATTACCCAGTTGTGCGTCGATCTGTTGCGCCTCGCCCCTGCGCCAAACCTCCAGCGCAATCTTGTCGCCCGGTGTAGCCATTCCGATGATGGCCGGCAGGTCGCCAGATGAGCCGATCACGCGGCCGTCGACCTTGCGGATGACGTCGCCGGTCTGCAGTCCCGCCTTGTCGGCAGGGCCGTCTTTTTCCACCGACGACACCAGTGCGCCCTCGGGCTTGTCGAGCTTGAACGAGTCGGCCAGCGCCTGGTTCACCTCCTGGATCGTCACACCGAGGCGCGCATGTTGGACCTTTCCGGTGGCGACAATCTGGTCCTTGATCTTGAGCGCGAGGTCGATCGGGATCGCGAACGACAGGCCCTGGTAACCGCCCGTGCGGCTGTAGATCTGCGAGTTCACACCAATCACCTGGCCACGGGTATTGAACAGGGGGCCGCCGGAATTGCCGGGGTTCACCGCCACGTCGGTCTGGATGAAGGGCACGGAGCTGTCATCGGGCAGTGAGCGGCCCTTGGCGCTGACGACACCCGCGGTCACCGTATTTTCGAAACCGAATGGCGAGCCAATGGCCAGTACCCATTCACCGACGCGCAGGTCCTTGATATCGCCGGTCGCCACGGTTGGCAAGTCTTTGGCATCGATCTTGAGCACCGCGATGTCGGTCCGGGGGTCGGATCCGAGCACCTTGGCAGAGAACTCGCGCCGATCGGTCAGTTTCACCGTGACATCGCTGGCATCACGCACCACGTGGGCGTTGGTCAGGATGATGCCGTCCGCGCTGACGATGAACCCAGAGCCCTGGCCCCGCCTCGGTGTGTCACGCGGCATCTGCTGGCCTGGCCCCTGCGGGAAGCGGCGGAAGAACTGCTGGAACGGGTCGGTGCCATGGGGCGCGGCATGCGCCATCGCGTCATCGTCGGAAACCTTGGCAGTGCCAATGACGCTGATATTCACGACCGCCGGACCGTTCTGCGCCGTGATGCTGGAAAAATCCGGCAACGCCATCGCCACGCCGGACGCGGCCGACGCAGTTGCCGCGGCAACAGCCGTGGACGCGTGGGCGGTGCTGATGTTCTGCGCGACCGTGACACTGGCACCGCCGATGACACCGGCTGCGATCAAGGCGAGGGCCTGGCGTGAGGACTTGAGTGCGATCTGTTTCATGGTGACTCCAGGGGAGTGAGAGTTGCAATCAACAGAATATGCACCCGCAGTCTTAGCGCGCGCTTAAGGCAGATGGCGCTTACGGTGTGTCCCGATCATGTACATCAATCAAAAGTCTCCAGTTTGGCTCATGCGAAAACCTTGCAGTGCTGATTGAGGTCTAGGTAAGAGGCTCAGGCGTGGCGCTGAATCAGCGTCGGCTGGGGCTTCACGCGCCAACTGGTTCCTGTATCCCGAGCGAACGTTAGACCTTCGCCAGCAAAATTGCGGTCAACTGGTCAAATGGAACAGGCCGGTTGGTATAAAACCCCTGAATTTCGTCGCAGACATTTCCACGCAGAACATCAGCCTGGGCGTGTGTCTCCACGCCTTTCACTACGATCGTGCGGCTCAAGGTTCGTGCCATGGCGATGATCGTTTCGGTCAGGTTCTCAATGCTCTGTGCTTCTGTGGCGTCGCGGATCAACGAGCGATCAATTTTGACCGTGTCGAACGGGAATTTCTGCAACGTGGCCAGTGATGAGTAGCCCATGCCGAAATCGTCAATGGCAATGCGAATGCCATCATGCTTGAGCTGTTTGAGTAAATCCAGGGTGCGCACGCTGTCCTGCATCAGCATTTTTTCGGACAACTCCAACTCCAGCAAGTGCGCGTCCATGCCGGCTTGCGCAAGAATGAGTCGAATATCGGAGGCCAATGATGCGTCGGCAAACTGGCGCGGTGTAACGTTCACCGAAACAACCAAATGCGGTAAGCCAAGCTTTTGCCACGCTACGTTTTGTGTACAAGCAGTTTTGATGACCCATTTACCGATCGGAACAATCATTCCGGTCTGTTCAGCCACCGCCAAGAACAGCAAAGGAGGCACCAGGCCCAGATCAGGATGTTCCCAACGCAAAAACACCTCGACACCGGTAATGTGTTCAGTGACGGAGTCCCGTTTGGTTTGGTAGTGCAGACGGAATTCGCTTCGCGCCAGTGCGTTGCGCAAGCCTGCCTCCAGCGCGAGTCGCGCCAGCGAATCGGCGTTGAGCTGCGCCGAATAGAACTGGAAATTATTCTTGTTCTTCTTTTTCGCGTGGTACATCGCGATATCTGCGTTCTTGGTAAGCGTTGACTCGTCTTTGCCGTCTTCCGGGTATAGCGCAATACCAATGCTGGCGGTCAGGCGAAACGTCTGTCCAGATAGCGCAAAGGGTTGCCCAATGGCAGAGAGAATCTTGTTTCCAACCATTGCCGGGTCCGTCGGTGCCAGAAGGTCCGTCAGCAGCACAATAAATTCATCGCCGCCCAGCCTGGCCACCGTGTCGCTTTCGCGCAAGCAGCCTTTCAGACGACGAGCGGCGTCTTGCAACAATGTATCGCCCGCTTCATGTCCCATGGTGTCGTTCACTTGCTTGAAGTGATCAAGGTCCAGAAACATTACGGCCAGTGTGCCGCCATGACGCTCGGCCCGGGCAATGGCTTGCTCCAGCAGCCTGGTCAACAACCGACGATTGGGCAGCCCGGTCAGCACGTCGTGTAATGACAAATGCTCAGCCTGCCGCGCGAGCTCCAGCTTGCCTTGCGCAGCTTGCCGTTCGATTTCGGCCAGTCGCACCGTGTCGATATACAGGCTGGCGTTTTCCAGCGCAATGGCACCCTGTTTCGCAATAGACTCAAGAATTTCACAGGTCTGCAGATCAAACGCCCTGGGGTGCGCGGCGTACAGTTCCAGTTGGCCCAGCGTCTTGCCTGCAAACTCCATTGGCAGGACCAGTTTGGGATGCTTGCTATGCTGGGCGGCAGCAGAGCCCAGTGCACTGGTGCAAGGCAGGAAAAGCGGCGCGTCTGCTGCCGGCAAGGCCGTGGCGCTGTGAAGCATGAAATCCGCATACAAGCGGTCCACCAGACTTTGCACCAGGGTTTGAGGCTCTCGAATGTGGTTGAAAACCGTGGACATGGTGGCCACGGTGTCCAGAATTTGTCTTTGCTTGCTGATGATGTCTTGCTGAAGCGCGCGCTGGATCATCTGATCTCGTCCGAGATCAATAATCAACTTCGGCATCAGACTCAGCGTATTGATAGTGGCGGCCAGCAAGTTGTCACGCGATATCAGTTCGGTGCCAACATGCCATATGCGCGGCATGGGCTGCGAGCGCGGCGATCGAATGGCATTCACCGCTGCCACCACTGCGTCGAGAGCCTTGACCCCAAATTCATCCGGGATTTGCCGAACGGTGGCCAACATGGTGCCATCGTGAATGGATGTCAGGGCTTCGGCCAGACCATCAAACCCCGTGATCAAGATCTTGCTCGCGAGACCTGCCTGTTCAAGCACCTGCAGTGCGCCCAATGCGCCGTCGTCACTGGCCGATATCAAGGCATCAGGCGGCGAACTGATCGCGGCCAGTGCGGCTCGCATGCACTCAGCTCCAAACGCTATTCGCGAGCCTGGCGCCACCCAATCGAGCATGACCTCGTGCACCAGTTCTATCTGGGGATACTTGCTCAGCAGGCCGTTAAACCCTTTCCTGCGTGCAACACCAGGCGGCAGGCGCTGGTCCCCTTGGAAATACACCACCCTTCCACGAAGTCCCAGCTTGACCAGTGCGATTTCTGCTACTTGTGCCTGCGCTGCTTCGTTGTCTACACGAACGGTACATGTGACTGCATCGTGATCGATGAACGAGTCCAGGGTAATCACGGGAACACCCATCGCTCGGGCGCGGTTCAGCAGCGGCAGCAACCCCGGGTTGGTTATCGATATGGGCTTGAAGATCAACGCATCCACACCTTCATCCAGCAGCTCATTGAGCAGTGCGATCTGATCGTCTGACGTTGACGCGTTCTTGAGTGTGAGGTCAATACCACGCCGAGTCGCCTCGGAGCGAATGCAGCTCCCCACCAGAGCCCAGACGACGCCACCAAGCCCTGGGGCAAGAAGCACAACACCCACATGGTTCATTCGTCTTATCCGATCAAGCTACAAGCTGCAACCATCTTAAGCTGAATGGCATTTGCTGTGTCGCCCAACCACGACCATGGATCGTGATTTGCCGGCGCGCATCGACACGCGGAACATTCAACCAGGGCTAGGTAGGGTTTGGATCGTCGTTTTCGCATTTGCGGTTCGATGCGACTGGGCCGATTGCCAGTTGTGCAATGGGTGATGCGACTGATCAGTTGCTGACCTTCGTAACAGCTCGTCCGTGCGCCTCCCCTTCCGTCCATAGCTGCGGACAAAGCCTATCGACCTCCAGGCCGGGGCCGAAAGCTGCAGCGCGTCCATGGCAATCGGGCCGGCCACACGCAGGCCATGAAAAAGAGATCGGACTCTCAATATAAGAGCATCAATGCAAGGAGGAGAGATTCATGCGCGCAGCCAATACAGGGCGTAGAGCCCGATTGGCCCCTACTTTGACGTGGGCGCCGCGAATGCCACGTCGGCCCGCAAGCCGCCCAGCCGGCTGGACTCCACCAGTCTCAAGTTGGCACCTTGGCGCAACGCGATGGCTCTGGCGATCGACAGGCCCAGCCCACTGCCGGTTGCCGGCTGCGCAGCGCCTCGCACAAAGCGTTCGAACATGTGTTCGCGCTCGTTCTGGGCAATTCCGGGCCCCGAGTCTTCGACTGCCACCCTTGCGCCACCGTCCTGCTCCATCACGCCAACGATGACCCGGCCGTTGCGCGGCGTGTACTTGACCGCGTTCTCGATCAGGTTGCGCAGCAGGATGGCCAGGTTGTCGGCGTGCCCGTCGATCCAGACAGGCGCATCACCCTCGCAGGTGAGGGTGATGCCATTGGCTTGCGCCTGCGCCATGGCTTCGTCAACCACCTGCCGGGACAGGTTGTGCAGGTCGATACGTTGCAGGCCCCCATGCTCGGTATCGGTCGACTCCTGCCGCGCCAGCAGCAGCAGTTGTTGCATCAGCGCGATCGCACGATCGACGCCCTGGTTCAGTCGCGTCACCGCCACTTGTTGCGCCTGTGGGTCGCCGCTGCTGCGGGCCAGTGACTGGGCTTGCAGCTTGAGTGCGGTCAATGGCGAACGCAGTTCGTGTGCGGCATTGGCGACAAAGGCACGCTGCGCGTCGAAGCTTTCGTGCAAGCGGCCGAACAGCAGGTTGATCTCCTGCACCAGTGGCAGGACTTCTTCGGGCAGGCCGCTTTCTGGCAAGGCGGTGAGGTCATCGGCTGCACGTGCAGCCACCTGCTGGCGCGTACGCTCGAGCGGCGCCATCGAGCGACTGATGATCCACCACAACACCAGCATCAGCAGCGGGGCGACCAGAGCCATCGGCAGTACCGCCTGCGCTGCCAGGCTGCGGGCCCGCGCAAGCCGGTCATCCATGTTCTGCGCGATCTGAATAGTCTGCACCGGCGTCTGGACCGAAAACACCCGATAGCGGGTGCCGTTCTGGGTCACATCGTCAAAGCCGAGCACGGCACGCGGTGGCAGAACCACATGGCTGGACTGGAACACATGGGTACCGTCCGACGACCAGATCTGGATCACGTAGCCGGCGCTGTCGTTTCGCGTCTGCTCCAGGCGCACTGGCGGCAGTGCCGGCCCGCCAAGCAGGCTGTTGGCCATCTGCTGCAGGTGATAGTCGAACAAGGTGTCGGCCTGGGCCAGCGCGCTGCGATAGGCAGAAACCCCCTGGAACAGCGAACCGATCAGAATGGCGGCCATCACCGACACCAGAAGACGCCGGCGCAGGGAATGGGCTTGGGCCGGAACGGCGGATGTCATGGCACGGGAATCATGTAGCCCAGACCTCGCACCGTCTCGATCACTGTGCTGCCCAGCTTCTTGCGCAGACCGTGGATGAATACTTCGACGGCGTTGCTGCTGACTTCGTCCTTCCAGCCGTACAACTTGTCCTCCAGCTGACTGCGCGAATACACTGCGCCGGGCCGTGCCATGAGCACCTCCAGCACGGCCCATTCGCGGGCTGACAGCGTGATGGACTCGTCGCCCTGGCCGTCATGTGCCAGGCGAACGGCTTCGCGGGTGATCGGATTCAGGCGCAGGCCATGCAATTCGCGCACCGAGTCGGCCTGGCCCTGGCTGCGCCGGATCAGCGCGCGGATGCGTGCCAGCAATTCGTTCAGATCGTAGGGCTTGAGCACATAGTCGTCAGCGCCAGCGTCGAGTCCGGCAATGCGCGCCTGCACCGCGTCGCGGGCGGTGACGATGAGGACCGGCGTCGCATTCCTGCGCGCGCGCAGACGGCGCAACACGTCGATGCCGTCCAAGCGCGGCAGACCGAGGTCGAGCAACACCAGGTCATAGGTTTCGCTTTGCAGTGTGGTGTCGGCCATGGTGCCATCGCGCACCCAGTCGACGGCGAAATGTTCGGCGCGCAAAATGTCGAGCACCGCCTCACCGATCATGGTGTCGTCCTCGACCAGCAACAAGCGCATGCCTTCATCCCTTTCTGTCAGCGTCCATGGACAGAACGATTGTCGGTACGCTCTCTTAGCGTCTGCTTAAGGCGCTGGGCTTTGCGCATCCGCCTGGCGACCATTGGCTGCAGCGCCGATCGCCTTGCCATCTGCCGGCCTCGCGCGATCAGGGCGCGTCGATGCCGATCAACTGGGCGAGGGCCGGGGTTTCCATCGAACCACCGCGCGTGGCCATCTGGCCGGTGCGGGCATTCTTGACGATCGTGAAAGGCACGCCCTCAAGGCCAAGATTGTTGAACAGTTTGGTGTTGGATGCGACCGACTGTCTCGCCTCGTCGGTCACGCCGGAGCCCCCGCCGATGCCTCCACTGCCAGCGAGCAGCGATTTCTCGTGTTCGGTCATGGCCTGCGCCGGATCGGCTGCGGACAGCAGCGTCGCGCCCTGGGCCGAACTGGTAGGGTTGATCAGGCCGACCGGCAACCAGACGAACTTGACCTTCTTCTGCAACGGCACCGCCGCATTCCACAGATGGCCGCAGTGCGGGCACTGGGGATCGAAGAACACATAGACAGTCGTGGTGCTCATCATCGAGCCGACGGTGAAACCCTTTCCTTCACTGGCCACGATCTCGACCGTCGGTGCCCGTTTGCCCGGGTCGGCCGACGCAGCCGGACTGCTGGTTGAGCCGGTCTCGCTGGATTTGGAGCAGGCGCCCAGGGTCAGGGTGACAGCCAGCAAGGCCGGCAGCAGGAAACGGGAGCGATTCATGGTCAGGAGACTTTCTATGAATAGAGGTTATCGAATTGCGCTGGCTCAGGCCAGACGCTGGCGATGCCGCGCAATCTGCGCGCGCACCTGCTGCGGTGCCGTACCACCCAGGATGTTACGGGCCTGCAGCGAACCTCGCAGGCTCAATACCTCATAGACATCCTCTCCGATGCGGGAATTGAACCCCTGCAGCACCTGCAAAGGCAAATCGGCCAGGTCGACACCCTGATCCATCGCGCTCTTGACCGCATGGGCGACGGTTTCGTGGGCATCGCGAAACGGCAGACCCTTGCGCGTCAGGTAGTCGGCCAGGTCAGTTGCAGTGGCGTAGCCGCGACGGGCGGCGCGTTCCATCGCCTCGGGGCGCACCGAGATGCCTTGCACCATCTCGGCGAATATGCGCAGCGTGTCCTTGAGCGTGTCAACGCTGTCGAACAACGGCTCCTTGTCTTCCTGGTTGTCCTTGTTGTAGGCCAGTGGCTGGCCTTTCATCAAGGTGATCAGGCCCATGAGATGGCCGACCACACGACCAGTCTTGCCGCGGGCGAGTTCGGGTACGTCCGGATTCTTCTTCTGCGGCATGATCGAACTGCCGGTGCAGAACCGGTCGGCGATGTCGATGAAGCCGAAACTCTGGCTCATCCACAGCACCAGTTCTTCGCTCAAGCGGCTGAAGTGCACCATGCACAGGCTGGCCGCCGCGGCGAATTCGATGGCGAAGTCACGGTCGCTGACCGCATCCAGGCTGTTCTGGCACACGCTGTCCATGCCAAGCGTGGCCGCAACCCGTTCCCGATCAAGCGGATAACTCGTGCCGGCGAGTGCGGCGGCGCCCAGCGGCAGGCGGTTGACACGCCGGCGCACGTCGGACATGCGCTCGAAGTCGCGAGAGAACATCTCGACATAGGCCAGCATGTGGTGGCCGAAAGCCACCGGTTGCGCGACCTGCAAATGCGTGAAGCCGGGCATGATCACGTCGGCGTTCTGCTCCGCCAGGTCAACCAGGGCCACCTGCAGCTGGCGCAGCAGGTCGGAGATGACGTCGATCTCGTCACGCAGCCACAGCCGCACGTCGGTGGCGACCTGGTCGTTGCGCGAACGACCCGTGTGCAGGCGTTTGCCAGCGTCGCCCGCGAGTTGGGTCAACCGCGCCTCGATGTTCAGGTGCACGTCCTCGAGGTCGAGCTTCCATTCGAAAGAGCCTGCTTCGATCTCTGCCGCGATGGCTTGCAGACCTGCAACGATGGCATCGTGGTCCTGCTGGCCGATGATGCCCTGGTGGCACAACATCTCCGCGTGGGCCAGTGAGCCGGCGATGTCGACCCGCCACAGGCGCTTGTCGAAGAATACGCTGGAGGTGTAGCGCTTGACGAGGTCGCTCATGGGCTCGGAGAACAGCGCTGACCAAGCGGCCGATTTGTTGTCGAGTTGGTTCTGGGACATGGAAGGGGAAAGTTGGTCGGGCCAGGATCTGGTCCGAAAGGAGCAAGATCACCAATAATCAGGGTCACAACCCGAACCAAGATGAAAGACAGCGAGATTTTATCGACCTTTCACGAACTCGAGGCCGTGCGCGACACCGTGCAGCGGCCACGGGCGCTGATCTTCGACGCCTGCCAGCTGGGTGTGTTGTTGCGCGCCGTGTTGTTTGTCGAGATGGTGATGGCCATCGGTGCCTTGTACGGCATGTCATCAATGGTCGACTGGGTACTGCGCCTGGCGATCCTGACCGGGGCGGCCTTGCCTGGGATTCTGGTCTGGATGGTGGTGGCCTGTGCCAGCAAGCATCTGCTGGCACGGCTGCCAACGACCTGGCAATACGTGGCGGGCGTGTCACTGGGCGCGTTCGCCGGTGTGGCGGGCTGCGCCATGTTGTTGCTCGCGGGGCTGCTGGAACACGGCCCGTGGCTGGCAAGCGGTGTCACCGGCGCTGCGCTGGCTGCAGCTCTGGTGGCCGCACTGGTGATGCGGACACAGGCCCGCATGCCGGCTGCCACCGCGGCGCGTTTGTCCGAGTTGCAGTCGCGTATACGCCCGCATTTTCTGTTCAACACGCTCAACAGCGCAATTGCGCTGGTGCGTGCGGAGCCCGCAAAGGCCGAGGCGATGCTGGAGGACCTCAGCGATCTGTTTCGCCATGCGCTGGTGGACCATGGCGAGTCGGTGACGCTGGCCGACGAGATCGAGCTGGCGCGTCGCTACCTGGCGATCGAACAGGTGCGTTTTGGTGACCGGTTGCGCCTGGAGTGGGATCTCGATCCAGCGGCCGACCGGGCCTTGTTGCCGCCGCTGTTGTTGCAGCCGCTGGTCGAAAACGCGGTTCACCATGGCGTGGAGCCCAGCGATGCCGGGGCCACGGTGCGCATATCGAGCCAGCGGCGCGGCACCGTCGTGGTGATCAAGGTCACCAATACCGTACCGGCGGGAGCCGGCCTGCCCGGCCATGGTCTGGCCCTGGACAACGTGCGTGCCCGCCTGCGTTTGCTGCACGATGTGCAGGGGCGTTTTCGCAGTGGCCTGGTCGATGGTGTTTTTCAGGTGCGCATGGAGGTACCTGTGTGATGCTCAAGGCCCTGATCGTCGACGATGAAGCGTTGGCACGCAGCCGCATGCGCAGCTTGCTGCTCGATTGTGTGTCGCCCAAGGTGGTGGTCGAGGGCGAAGCGGCCCATGCGGCGCAGGCGCTGGCCTTGCTGGCGCAGCAGTGCTACGACGTGGTGCTGCTGGACATTCACATGCCGGGCATCGATGGCCTGGCGTTGGCACAACAGATCGCTGGCAGGCCGGGTGCGCCTGCGGTGGTTTTTGTCACAGCGCATGCGGGACATGCGGTGCGGGCATTCGACCTGGAGGCAGTCGACTACGTTACCAAGCCGGTACGCCTGTCGCGCCTGATGCTGGCGCTGCAGAAGGTCGAGCGGCGCGTCGCCGCGACCCGCGCCTTGTTGCCCGATACGGCCGTTCCTTCGCTCACGATTCAGGATCGCGGCCGCACCGAGCGTATACCGCTTTCAGAGGTGATCTATCTCAAAGCTGAACTCAAGTACGTCACGGTGCGCACGGCCGAGCGCAACCTGATCCTGGACGGTTCACTGAGCGAACTGGAAGAGCGCCATGGCGCGTTCTTCTTGCGCGTGCACCGCAACGCACTTGTCGCCAGGCGCCGTGTGCGAGCATTGGAGAAACATTTTGACGAGGAGGAGGGCGATGGCTGGGGCGTGCGTTTGCTGGGTGTCGACGAGATGCTGGCTGTCTCGCGCCGGCAGTTGGCCGTAGTGCGCGAACTTCTCAACACGTCGAGCTGAAGCGCCGGCCGCCGCCGCACGACTTATCAACTGGCCGACAACGCAGTTGGGCTGCCGTCGACAACTCGCTTACCCGGTGTTTCGCAAGCCCGCTGCGATGCCGTTGATCGAGATATGGATACCGCGCCGCTGGCGGTCATCGATCTGACCGGCGCGGTGGCGCCGGATCAGTTCGATCTGCAGATGGTGCAGCGGATCGATATACGGAAAGCGGTGGCGGATCGAGCGCTGCAACGCCGCATTGTTGGCCAGCCGGTGCTTGTCGCCGGTGATCTGCGCCAGCGCGGTGGACGTCAAATGCCATTCGGTCTCGATCATCGCCAGGATCTTCTTGCGCAGACGGGTGTTGCTCACCAACTCCGCATAACGCGCGGCCAGGGCCAGATCGCTCTTGGCCATCACCATGTCCATGTTGGACAACAGGGCCCGAAAGAACGGCCACTGGCGTTCCATTTTCTGAAGCGTAGCCATGCGTTCCTTTCGCGAGTCCGCGCCACTCGCATGCAGGAACTCGCTGATGGCCGAGCCAAATCCGTACCAGCCTGGCAGTGTCAGGCGACATTGTCCCCAGCTGAAGCCCCAGGGGATGGCGCGCAGGTCCTCGATCGCCTGGGATGGTTTGCGCGAGGCCGGACGCGAACCGATGTTGAGTTCCGCGATCTCGCGTATGGGCGTGGCACCGAAGAAGTATTCGGTGAAACCGGGTGTCTGATAGACCAGTTTGCGGTAGGCCGCCATGCTGGACTTGGACAAAGCATTTGCCGTCTCGATGAATGCATGCGGAACCGGCTTTGCAGCGGGCATCAATGTGGCTTCGAGTGTTGCCGCAACCAGGGTTTCCAGATTGCGCCGTCCGATGTCCGGATTGGCGTATTTGCTGCCGATGACCTCGCCTTGTTCGGTCAGGCGGATCTGGCCGCGCACCGTTCCCGGTGGCTGGGCCAGGATCGCCTGGTAGCTCGGCCCGCCGCCACGCCCGACCGTGCCGCCACGGCCATGGAACATGCGCAGCCGGATCGGCGCCTGACCGGGCCGGGCGTCTGCCAACTCGTCGAACAAGGCGACCAGCGCCACCTCGGCCAGGTACAACTCCCAGTTGCTGGTGAAGATGCCACCGTCCTTGTTGCTGTCGGAGTAACCCAGCATGATGTCCTGCTCGGCACCGCTGCGTCGCACCAGGTCCTGAATCGCTGGCAGCGCGTAGAACTCGCGCATGATGCCTGTCGCATTGCGCAGGTCCTCGATGGTCTCGAACAGCGGCACGACGATCAGGTCGGTGCGCGGTTCGCGGTCCAGCGTGTCGTGCATCAGCCCGGTTTCCTTTTGCAGCAGCAATACCTCGAGCAGGTCGCTGACGGCTTCGGTGTGGCTGATGATGTAGTGGCGCAGCGACTGGCGGCCGAATCGCGCCAGCATGTCTCGGGCGCAGTCGAAGATGGCCAGCTCGTCCTGTACCAGCGTCGAATAATCATGGTCGATCACCCGCAGCGGTCGGGCGTCCTTCAACAGTTTGAGCAGCACCTGGCGCTTTGCCGCTTCTCCCAGCTTTGAATAGGCGGGTTCGATGCGGGCGACCGTCAACAGCTCCGCCACCACCTCCTCGTGTTTGTCCGAGCTCTGGCGCAAGTCAACCGTGGCCAGATGAAATCCGAACACATCGACCGCGCGAATCAGCGGCTGCAGCCGGTTGCTTGCCAGCGCGCCGCTGTGGTTTTCCAGCAGCGAGGTCTCGATCGTGCGCAGATCGGCGTTGAACGACTGCGCATCCAGGTACGGGTTCTGCGGCGCCACCGCATGGCGTGCGGCCTCGCCGCCGGTGAGCTCTTTCAGTGTGGCGGCCAGCCGCGCATAGATGCCGGTCAGCGCCAGCCGGTAAGGTTCGTCCTGGCGATGTTCGTTGGTGTCCGGCGAGCGCGCCGCCAGTGCCTTCATGTCGGGCGAACAGGTCGCCAGAATGGCCGAGATCGACAGCTCGCCGCCAAGCAGGTGTACCTCGGTGAGATAGTGGCGAAGCGCCACTTCAGCCTGGCGCTTGAGCGCATACGACAGGGTTTGCGCGCTGACGTTCGGATTGCCGTCGCGGTCGCCGCCGATCCACTGGCCCATGCGCAGGAAACTGTGGATGTTGCGTTGGCCCAATTCGCGCTCCAGGTCGGCATAGAGACGTGGAATCTCGCGCAGGAACGTGGCCTCGTAATAGCTCAGTGCGTTCTCGATCTCGTCGGCCACGGTGAGCTTGGTGAAACGCAGCAGACGGGTCTGCCACAGCTGTGTGACCCGAGCCCGGATCAGCGCCTCGTTGCGCGCCAGTTCGCGCGGCGTCAGGGCATCCTTGCCGGACTGGCCGGCCAGTGCCTGCAGTCGGATCGCGTCGCGGGCGGTGAGCAGCTGTGCAATGGCGCGCTCGGCGTCCAGAATGCTCTTGCGCTGTACCTCGGTCGGGTGGGCTGTCAGCACTGGGGACACATAACTGCCGGCCAGCGTCTGGACGATGGTCGACGGCGCCACACCGGCCCAGCGCAGCCGCGACAGGGCCACGTCGATGCTGCCCTCTTGGGTGTTGCCGGCGCGCTCGTGAAAGGCCCGCCGACGGATGTGGTGGCGGTCTTCCGCCAGATTGACCAGGTGGCTGAAATAGGTGAATGCGCGGATCACGCTGACGGTCTGGTCGCCACTGAGTCCCACCAATAACTTCTTGAGTGCCCGGTCCGCATCCTGGTCGGCATGGCGGCGAAAGGACACCGACAACTTGCGGATCTGCTCGATCACATTGAACGCAGCCTCGCCATCCTGGTCGCGAATCACGTCGCCCAGAATACGCCCGAGCAGGCGGATGTCCTCCACCAATGGGCGTTCGTTTTCTCGTGTGCGTCGGGTGGATTCGGTCAGTGTTTTGCTGGTCATGCGAAGGCGGGGAGATGGGGTGGGCCGAAGTTTGTCCATGCTAGCATCGCTGCGCTCCCTGTTATTACCGATCGGTTACGACCTTGACCCAGTCCGCTCACCCCCCTCTTGTCATCGCTACACGTGAAAGCCGACTGGCTTTGTGGCAGGCCCGCCATGTGCAGCAACTGCTCGAAGCCCAGGGTCATCGTGTGCAATTGCTGGGCATGACGACGCGCGGCGACCAGATCCTGGATCGCACGCTGAACAAGGTCGGAGGCAAGGGGCTGTTCGTCAAGGAGCTGGAGGCGGCCCTGGAGGATGGGCGGGCCGATCTGGCCGTGCACTCGCTCAAGGACGTACCGATGCAGCTGCCCGACGGGTTTGTCTTGGCCTGCGTCATGGAGCGCGAAGACCCGCGTGACGCCTGGGTCTCTGCAAACTGCGCGAACCCGGCTGCCTTGCCGCAACGCGCCGTGGTCGGTACGTCGAGTTTGCGGCGCATGGTTTTGCTGCGTGACATGCTGGACCGCATGGGGCGCCACGATGTGCGAATCGAACCCTTGCGCGGCAATCTGGACACCCGGCTGCGCAAACTCGATGACGGTTTTTACGACGCCATCATCCTGGCGGCGGCCGGACTCAAACGGCTGGAGCTGGTATCACGTATTCGTCACGCGTTCACGGTGCAGGAAATGCTTCCAGCAGCCGGGCAAGGTGCGCTGGGCATCGAAATTCTGTCGAACCGGCCCGATCTGGTCGATGCGCTCGCGCCGTTGTCGCATGTGCCGACCTGGCAGGTGGTGGCGGCCGAGCGGGCGGTCAGTCGGGCCATGGGCGGCAGTTGCTCGATGCCATTGGCTGCTCACGCCGTGTGGCAAGCCGGCCAGCTGCAGCTGCAAGCCGTCTGGGGTGATGCGGAGCCGGCAGCGGACGGTGTTGCTGCCGCTGCGCTGGTCAGGGCCATGGGCCAGGAGTCGGTGACGACGCTTGCGCAAGCCGAACTGCTAGGCGAACGGGTCGCGCAACAGCTGCGCGATGGTGGCGCCCGAGCGGCGCCGCCTGCCGCCTGAGCTCAGGCAAAGTCGTCGCCATGCGCGTGTTTGTCACACGACCGCAAGCCGAGGCTGGGCGTTGGGTGCGCAGCCTTGTCCGGGAACAGATCGACGCGGTGAGCTTGCCTTTGATCGAGATCCGGCCAGTAGCTGACGATCGTGGTGTGCGCGCGGCATGGCAGGCGATTGGCCGATTCGACGCGGTGATGTTTGTCAGTGCCACCGCGGTGCAGCATTTTTTTTCCGAAGCGGCGCGTGATGGTGGGCAGTGGCCGGACGGCGGCGTGCCGCGGGCATGGGCCCCGGGGCCTGGCACAACGGCGGCACTGGTTGCCATGGGCGTTGCGCCACGTGACATCGACGCGCCGGACCCGCACAGCGGACAGTTCGATTCGGAGTCTCTGTGGCGTCAGGTCGGCCCCACGGTCCGCCCTGGCCAGCAGGTGCTGGTAGTGCGCGGCGCGCAACGGGAGGCCATGCTGCCCGTGACCGATGGAGGTGCGGTCTCTGCGATGCAGCCACCAGAGGGTGGTCAGGGGCGTGACTGGCTGGGCCGGCAACTGATCGCCCAGGGTGTGCAGGTCCGCTTCGTCGCGGCCTACCAGCGCTGCGCGCCATCCCCGGCAGTGCTGCGCCAGGCGGTGCTCGAGGCGCATGCGGTCGCTCCAGCCTGGTGGCTGTTCACCAGTTCCCAGGCCATCGAGAATCTGGTTGCGGCGCTGCCCGGCCAGAACTGGGCCGCTGCGCAGGCTCTGGCGACCCATCCCCGGATTGCTGCTGCAGCGCGTGTGGCGGGCTTCGGTGTTGTGCAGGAGTCACGCCCGACGCTGGCCGATGTGGTTGCGTCGATAAAATCCTTGGGATGAACCAGGACGCCAACACCCCGACTGCCGCCGAACAAGGTGTTGCTCCGCCATTCGCGACGCCGGTCACACCTGCTGTGTTGCTTTCGGCCGAGGCTGCGCCCGCGCCACCCAAGTCGACGCCAGCCGACGCCTTGCCAATATTGAAAATTTCCCCGCTGGCGATGCTGGCACTGGTGATTGCGGCCATCGCCATGGCCGGATCCATCATGGTCTGGCAGCGTTTGTCGGCAACGCAGGAGCAATTGGCGCGTCAAAGTGGCGAGTCCGCGATACACGCGGCCGAGGCGCGTGCCAGCGCCAAGGCGGCGCAGGACCTGTCGCGCGAAACCGCGGCACGTCTGGCGGTGGCCGAGGTCCGGTTGAGCGAGGTAGCGGTTCAGCGCAATCAGCTCGAAGGACTGATCCAGAGCATTTCGCGCTCGCGTGACGAAAATCTGGTGGTCGACATCGAATCGGTGGTGCGCCTGGCCCTGCAGCAGGCCCAGCTGACCGGTAGCGTCGAACCGCTGGTGGCGGCCTTGCGATCGGCCGACCAGCGGGTCGCACGCGCGGCGCAGCCGGGGCTGGCCCAGCTGCAACGGGCGCTGGCGCGCGACATCAGCCGGATCACCGCGGCTTCGTTCACTGATACGCCCGGATTGCTGGCGCGTATCGACGAATTGCTGCGTTTGGCCGACGATTTGCCGCTGGCCAACGCCGTGGCCTCGGTCAGCGCCAGTGGCTCACTCAAACGCCCGGATGCACAGATTGCGCCCGAATGGTGGCAACGCGTACTGACCGTGGTGGGCGAGGAGGCCAGCAAGTTGCTGCGCGTGAGCCGGATCGAACAACCCGAGGCGGCCCTGCTGTCACCGGAGCAGTCCTTTTTCGTGCGCGAGAACTTCAAGCTCAGGTTGCTCAACGCCCGCCTGGGCCTGCTGGCGCGCCAGCTCGAGTCTGCGCGCGCCGACATGGCATCGGCATCCACTACCTTGTTCCGCTATTTCGATCCGACGTCGCGCAAGACCCAGGCCGTCGCCGGTTTGATGCAGCAGGTGCAGGGGCAGATGAAGAACCTGGAGCTGCCGCGTGTCGACGATACGCTGGCAGCGTTGGCCACGGCTGCTGCCGGTCGTTGAGGTCGGATCGACATGCGCGTATCGCTTTGGCTTCTTGGCCTGTTCGGCCTTGCGGTGGCCGCCGCCCTGTTTGCCGGCAGCAATCCCGGTTCGGTCACGGTGTTCTGGCCGCCGTACCGTGTTGACCTGTCGCTCAATCTGGTGATGGTGCTGCTGCTCGGTGCATTCCTGACCTTGCATCTGGCGCTGCGCGCACTGTCCGCGCTGTTCGCCATCCCGCGCGAGGCGCGGATGTGGCGCCAGCGCCAGCGTGAACGCAGCATGCAGTTGTCCCTGCTCGATGCCTATTCGCAACTGGTGGCTGGTCGCTTCGTGCGCGCCAAGAAGGCCGCCGAGTCGGTACTCGAACAGGTGCGCAACCTGGCAGCCAGCGACGACAAGCTTGCCTATGCAGACCAACTGCTCTGCACCGCGCATCTGCTGGCGGCAGAGTCTGCCCATGCGCTGCAGGATCGGGGTGCGCGCGAAGTGCATTACCGCTCGGCGCTGGAGCATGCGTCTCGCGTGGTGTCGCCCGAGGCAGGTGAAGGCGCGCGTCTGCGCGGCGCCAGATGGGCGCTGGATGACCGGGACGCGGCGACCGCTTTGCAATTGCTCGACGAGGTCGCCCAGGGTGCCGGGCGGCGCGTGCTGGCGCTGCGCATGCGGCTCAAGGCCGCGCGCATGGCGGGACGTACCGTGATGGCGCTGGAGACGGCGCGCCTGCTCGCCAAACACCATGCCTTGTCGCAGGTCGCGGCCCATGGCGTTTTGCGCGGCCTGGCGACCGAGCTGATCGCATCGGCCTACGATCCTGCGCAACTGATGCAGGTGTGGACCCGGCTGGATCCGAATGAACGGGTGATGCCCGACGTTGCGTTGGCGGCAGCGATGCGGCTGCTGATCTTGCAGGGCGATGTGGTGCTCAGCCGCGAATGGTTGTTGCCGGTATGGGAGCAGATGCTGGAGCAGCCGTCGGCGCTGGCGCTCAGTCAATGCATCGATGTGGTTCGCGTGCTGGAGACCGGCTTTGCCGCCAATGCCGAGACGCTCGAGGGCGACTGGTTGACCCGCATTGAGAGTGCCCAGCTCAGCCATCCCGGTGACCCGGTACTGCAATACCTTGCCGGCGTCACCTGCATGCGTCTGCAGCTTTGGGGCAAGGCACGACAGTTGCTGCAGCAGTCACTGGTACGCCTGCAGGACACCGGCCTGCGCCGCGATGCATGGCGCTTGTTGGCGGAGCTTGCACTGGAGCAGGGTGACGAGCAAGCGGCTACCGAAGCCTGGAAACGGGCCGCGCAAAGCTGATCTTGAGCCGACGAAAGTGGCGTCTTCCGCGTGGCGTGTCGACACAGTTCTTCGGCTCCGCACCCATGGCGATTGATGGAGCAGTTCCGGGGCCGGCACAGGGCGACCAGGAGCGGAGGGAGTGCGGGGTCGAATGTCGGGCTATCCAGCGCAGCACCGCCAAACCCCAGAAAAAAATGGGAGTCCGCGATGATTCACGGCCCCCTTTGGTTGACGGCGCGCCGATGAACGGGCGTCGCCATCGTGGCAATGTCAGCTTGCCGACTTTTCGAACGGCAGGTTCAGATTGCGCAGGTCACGTTTGGTTTCGACCAGCACCAGCGGACCTTCGTCAGACACCACGGGCACCGGCATTTCACGCGGCACATGGATGGTCACGGGTTGCGCGGCAATAGCGGCCTGCGCCAACCGGATCTTCTCAGCATCGGAATTGACCCAGTTCAGCCCGGATTGCTGAGCTATCTGTGCCAACTCGTCGATTGGCAAGTCAAACGCCTGCACCTGCGGCAGACCAGCCGTTGGTGCGGCGGTTGCCACCGGTGCCTGTGCTGCCACCACAGGAGCCGGTTGTGGCTCGGTGGATGGCGCAAAAGCCTCCAGGGCTGGCGTAGGTGCTGGGGCCGCGAAGCCGTCCAGCGCCGGTTGTGCCTGTGGCTGCGCACGGTCCTGCTGCTGACCAACTTGGCCGCGTTCATTGCGTTCGCCGCGCGAGCGGTCGCGGTCGCGGTCGCGGCCATGACGGTCGCGCGAACGCTTCTCACGAGGCTCGCCATTCTCTGACGGTGCTGGCATCATGGCCATGTCGCCACTGTTGACAGCATGCAACGGGCCTTCGGCAGCGACTGCCGCCGGCTGGTTGCCTGCTTCGCCATTGGCTTGACCGAACACGTCGCTCTCTGCAGTCGCGTCGGCAGGTGCCACCGGGCGATCCTGGCGCGGACGGCGTTCACGTTGGCGCTCACCGCGGCCTTCGCCACGGCTCTCGCGGCCTTCCCGACCTTCGCGCGAGCCTTGCACGTCTGCGTCGCCGGCCTGCACCGGTGCGCCAGCGTTGTCGGCCGAAGCGTCCATCGGAGCACGATCAGCGCCGTTGCCGCGTTCGGCATCTCGGCTGCGATCACCACCGCGCCCACCGCGGCCACCACGCTCACCACGCTCACCACGCTCACCACGCTCACCACGCTCACTACGTTCACCACGGGCCGGGCGCTCTGTGCGCGCGTCGTTGCGCACGTTGTCGTCAGCACCTTGGTGTTGCGCATCTTGCTGCGCTGCCGCGTCTGCGTTGACATTGACGTTGGCGTTGGCGTTGGCGTTGGCGTTGCTGGTATCGCTGCGTTCGCGTGCACCCTGACCGGAGCGTTCACCACGCTCAGTGCGTTCACCATTGCGTCCTCCACGACCGCCACGACCACCGCGTGAGCGGCCTTCGCCTCGGCCCTCAGCGCGGCTGCCCTCGCGTTGGGCATCACGCCCTTCGGCGCGGCGGCCATCCCGACCACCACGGCCTTCGCTGCGACCGGCTTCCTTGTTCACCGCAGCCGGCGCAACCGCCGGGGCAACCGGTTGTGCTGCCGGAGCGGCGAACAGGCTCTTGACCCAGCTGAGAAATCCCTTTTCAGCCGGTGCCGTCGCTGCGACGGGCGCAGCGAGGGGTGCCACAGCAGCAGGGTGCGCCACTGGTTCCGGCTTTGGTGGTGCCACGGGCGCTGGCGCGTCAGGCAGCACACCCTTGATCACTGGAGTCTGGCGGTTCGTTGGCTCCTGGGCCCGGCGCGTTACGGCGGTCGGGTCTTCGGCTTCATCGGCCAGCTTGTAGGTGGCTTCGATGTTGTCCAGACGTGGATCGTCGTGCTTGAGTCGCGTCAGCTTGTAGTTGGGGGTTTCCAGGGTCTTGTTGGGAACCATCAACACGTTGATGCGCTGCTTGAGTTCGATCTTGGTGATCTCGGTACGCTTTTCGTTGAGCAGGAACGAGGCGACGTCGACCGGAACCTGGCACAGTACCGAGGCCGTGTTGTCCTTGAGCGACTCTTCCTGGATGATGCGCAGGATCTGCAGCGCCGAGCTCTCGGTGTCGCGGATGTGGCCGGAACCGCCGCATCGAGGGCAGGGGATGGACGCGCCTTCGCTCAGCGCAGGGCGCAGGCGCTGACGGCTCATTTCCATCAAGCCGAACTTGCTGATTGAACCGAACTGCACGCGTGCACGGTCCTGGCGCAGCGCGTCACGCAGGCGATTCTCGACATCGCGCCGGTTACGGCTTTCTTCCATGTCGATGAAGTCGATGACGATCAGGCCACCGAGGTCGCGCAGGCGCATCTGGCGCGCCACTTCGTCGGCAGCTTCCAGGTTGGTCCGGGTGGCGGTTTCCTCGATGTCGCCGCCACGGATGGCGCGCGCCGAGTTGACGTCGACCGAGACCAGGGCCTCGGTGTGATCGATCACGATGGCGCCGCCGCTGGGCAGCTGCACCATGCGGGCATAGGCCGATTCGATCTGATGCTCGATCTGGAAACGCGAGAACAGCGGGGCGTCGTCGCGGTAGCGTTTGACGCGGGCCGCGTGTTCGGGCATCACGTGCGCCATGAACTGCTGGGCCTGGTCATACACGTCGTCGGTGTCGATCAGGATGTCGCCGATGTCATGGTTGAAGTAATCGCGGATCGCGCGGATCACCAGCGACGATTCCTGATAGATCAGGAACGCGCCCTTGCCACCCTTGGAAGCGCCGTCAACGGCATTCCAGAGTTTGAGCAGGTAGTTCAGGTCCCATTGCAGTTCGGGGGCGCTGCGGCCAATGCCGGCGGTACGGGCAATGATGCTCATGCCGTTGGGGTATTCGAGCTGATCGAGTGCTTCTTTCAGGTCGGCCCGGTCGTCCCCTTCAATTCGGCGCGACACGCCGCCGCCGCGCGGGTTGTTGGGCATCAGCACGACATATCGGCCGGCCAGTGAGATGAAGGTGGTCAGCGCGGCGCCTTTGTTGCCGCGTTCTTCTTTTTCGACCTGGACGATCAGTTCCTGGCCTTCACGGATCGCGTCCTGGATGCGCGCCTGGTTGGCCTGCACCCCCTGGGCGAAATTCGTGCGTGAGATTTCCTTGAACGGCAGGAAGCCGTGGCGGTCCTCGCCGTAGTCGACGAAACAGGCCTCGAGCGATGGCTCGACCCGGGTTACCACCGCCTTGTAGATATTGCCCTTGCGCTGTTCGCGCCCTTCAATTTCGATTTCATAGTCGAG
>Ga0105047_10001469_pt1 | contig 42196 bp, 30 predicted proteins | sample MAT04_FD_78384 | JGI IMG/M metagenome (GOLD analysis project Ga0105047, IMG submission 78384) | Freshwater microbial communities from Lake Fryxell liftoff mats and glacier meltwater in Antarctica - MAT-04 (megahit assembly) | ecosystem: Environmental > Aquatic > Freshwater > Ice > Liftoff... | reverse complement strand
TCGACGGGCAAGGTCTCGACGGGCAAGGTCTCGACGGGCAACCGGCGGCGGCCGGCGACATTCCGGAGATCGACGCCGCCGACCTGTCGGCTGAGGTGCTCGCTCGCAGCATTCGCGGTCACGGGTCGCTTCTGGTGCGAGGCCTGCTGGGCGCCCCCGCAGTCCACCGTCTCATCACGGGTATCGATCGTTCCTTCGAGGCCTTCGATCGGTGCGAGGGTTCGGGGACCCCGAGTGGTGCGGACCCCCACACGGGAGGTGGAGTCGCCGACCCGACATCTGGCGCCCCGTGGTTTGCCCCGTTCCATCCCGAACGGCGCTACCCGTTCGACCCCGGTGGCCGGAGGTTTGTGGTCACCAACGGCGGCATGTGGACGGTCGATTCGCCCCGGGCGATGTTCGACGTTCTGGAGTCGTTCCGCGCGGTGGGGCTGCGGCGAGTGTTACGCGAATACCTCGGTGAGCGCCCGGTGCTGTCGGCCAAGAAGGCCACGCTCCGTCGAGTTGTGATGGCCCGAGGGGGCGACTGGCATCAGGACGGGGCCTTTCTCGGCGCTGGTATCCGAAGCATCAACGTCTGGCTTGCCTTGTCGGCATGTGGCGGTGCGTCCAAGTGCCCCGGTCTCGACGTCGTCCCGCAGCGGCTACCGGAGGTGTGTCCCACCGGCACCGACGGCGCGTGGTTCGACTGGTCGGTTGGTCAGGGCATGGTGGATCGGGTGGCCGGCCCCGCGGGCGTGGTCCGCCCCGCCTTCGAGCCCGGCGACGCTCTGCTCTTCGACGATCTGAACCTGCATCGCACCGCGCCACTCCCTGGCCACGACGATGCCGACGTGGTGCCGCGCTACGCCATCGAGACGTGGTTCTTCGCCCCGTCGGTCTACCCCGCCGAGCAGATTCCGGTGGTGTGGTGACCACCCACGTCGGTCCCAATGCCGACGAAGCCGTGCGGGAGGCCTGGACGTTGCTCGACGCCGGACGGCCCTACGACGCGCTGGCGCTGCTCAGCGATCGGGGGGAAGGTCGCTCGCCAACGTTCGAAACAGAAATGGTGCACCTCCGGCATACCGCCGCAGTGGAGGCGTTGACACGGGGCCGTTCGGCGCCGTCCGCGCCACCGGCCCCATCCACTTGGCCGCCCGTGGTCGCCGATCTGGTCTCGCCGCCGGCACCGGGTAGGCCACCCGAGGTCGAGGCGAACGCTCTCGATGCCGCCACCCTCTCGGCGGCAATCGTGCACCACGGATGCCTGCTCGTGCGGGGGCTCCTGCCCGAGCATCGCGCCGTCGGCCTCACCGCCTCGGTTGATGCCGCGTTCGCGGCGCACGACGCCTGGGCCGCCAACGATCTCACTGCCGTTGAGGATGGGCCGTGGTTCACGCCGTTCTTTCCGCGGGCCCACCATCGTTTGCCGGCGACTCGTCGCCGTTGGGTGCGCGACGGCGGCGCAGTGTGGGCGGCCGACAGCCCGCGGGTGTTGTCCGAGATTCTCGACGCCGTCGCCGGCACGCGGGCACCGGCGGCCATCGCCGGACACCTCGGCGAACCGCCGATGATGTCGGTGAACAAGAGCACGATGCGGCGCGTGGATCGAGCGGAGCCCACCTGGCACCAGGATGGCTCCTTCCTGGGTGAGGAGGTTCGGAGTGTCGACCTCTGGATCGCCCTCAGTGCCTGCGGCGGTGAGTCCAACACACCGGGGCTCGCCATCGTGCCTCGACGGATCGACGAGATTCTTCCCACGGGCACCCACGGTGCGATGTTTCCCCATTCGATCGGGCCCGCTCTGGTGGAGGAGTGGGCGGACGACCATCCGATCGTGCGACCCGTTTTTGCACCGGGCGACGCGCTCCTCTTCGACGAGCGGTTCCTGCACTGCACGGGAACCACCCCTCACACCACCGACCGTCGGTACGCCCTCGAGCTCTGGTACTTCTCGCCCTCGGCGTACCCGGCCGACCTCGTCCCGCTACTGGTCTGACGCGAGCCGCCCGATGCCCAGCGAATCGACCCAAGCCACCCCTCGCTCCCAGCGGCCGAGCCGTGGTCCGAGTCGCGACTCGAGATCCGAGGGGCAGGATCCGGTGTCGTTGCGGCATTGCCTTGCCGCCGACATCCGGTTCACGGCGGGATCCCGAGGTGAAACCCGTGACCTCCGAACCCGGCGTTCGCTGGTGCGCGCCGGCGTTCGACTGCTCTGGGTGACCGATGCCTTCGGGGCGGTCGTGGCCCATCGGCTCGCCGGGCGCGCTCGTGCCACGAAATGGCCGCGTACGGCCCGAGTTCTCGATGGGCTGGCGGGCTCGATGGCCCAGGTTCGCATCGGACCGAACGTGGTGATCGCTCCGGGCATCTACCTGCCGCACGGGCAGGTGACGATCGATGGGCCGGTGGTCATCGAGCGCAACGTGGCGATCCGCCCTTGGGTCACCATCGACGCCTCCCGTCAGCATCGCCAACTTCTCGGACCGGACGGCATTCCGGCGGCGGAACCAGAAGTGTCGGAAGGCGTGCGCATCGCTCGTGGTGTGCGCATCGGCACGGGAGCGATGGTGTTGGGGCCGGTGCACATCGGTGCCGGGGCGCGAGTGGGAGCCAACGCCGTCGTCACCACCGACGTACCCGCGCGCGCCACAGTGGTCGGAGTGCCGGGCGCCGACGCATCCGGCGCGGTCAGCTCATGACGCCGCCGATCGACCTCAGCGTGGTGGTGGTGGTCCACGACATGGCACGAGAACTGCCGCGCACGCTGCACACGCTCGCCCCTGGTTACCAGCGTGGGATCGGCCGGGAGCAGTTCGAGGTGGTGGTGGTGGACAATGGCTCGGCCGAACCCGTCGACCCGTCGTGGATCGCGTCGCTGCCCGGCAACGTTCGTCTTCTCCGTGTCGACGACGCCCCCGCGTCGCCGGCGTTCGCCGCCAACCGGGGTGTCGCGGAAGCGGTGGGGGGGCTCGTGGGCCTGATTGTCGATGGCGCGCGGATGGCGTCGCCGGGGTTACTCGCCGCGGCCGAGCAGGCGGCGCGAGTTGCTGATCGTCCGGTTGTGGCGTCGTTGGGGTGGCATCTCGGGTCCTCGCGCCAGTCGGCTGCCGACGATCCGATCCAGCGCCAACTCGTCGAGGACGAGCTGTTGGCCACCGTGGCGTGGGAGCATGACGGGTACCGATTGTTCGAGATCAGCACCTTGGCGAACTCCTCGGCGCGTGGCTGGTTCGCACCGATGGGGGAGAGCAGCGCGCTGTTCCTCCCGTCGGCAACCTGGCAACGCCTCGGCGGGCTCGACGAGAAGTTCGAGCTCCCGGGAGGGGGGCTCGTGAACCACGATCTGTACCGCCGAGCATGCGGCGAACCGGGCGCCGAACTGGTGGTGCTGCTCGGAGAGGGCACCTTTCACCAGTGTCACGGCGGAGCCGCCACCAGCGGTCGGGTCAGCTGGGAACACATGCAGAACGACTATGAAGGGCTCCGCGGCGCGCCCTACCGGCCGCCGCCCAACGAACCGCTCTTGTGCGGTCGTGTTGGCCCGCAGGCAAGGACCCATGTCGGTCGTTCGGTGGCGCTCGCCGATGAGCGGGCCGCTCGGGGGGCGGAACGCCGCGCCAACCGCGCCAACCGCGATGCCGCCCAAGGGACTGCCCCATCGATCGGCGGCGCCCCGGTCGACGGCGGAAACGGCCCGATCAGCGGAGACGCTTGAGGAACCCATTGGGGTTGAAGGTGAGGGCGTATTTCTCCATGGCGAGATCAGATGCCCAGTCGCCCCTCGCCTCCACGATGCCCTTCACCGCCTCCCACGGTCCGGCCCCGAAATCGGTCCATACCGGATGGCCGTTCACCAACGTGTCTTCCACGATCAGGTAGGAACCCTTTGGCACCATCGGCCCGTAGGCGCGGAACTCGGCCATGGTCTTCGACGGGGAGTGGCGCTGCCCGAGGATCACCACCGCGTTCGGTTCATCGCCCACGATGGCGCGAACCCGATCGACGGCGGCGTCGTCTTGCGGTACCCCTTCGAGGTAGGTGATCCGCGGGTGCTCGGGCCGGTTGGCGTGGGCTTTGGGTGAGATCGTGATCACCTCGCCTTCGCCGATGAGGTCGAAGATCGTGGCGAGGAACAACGCTTGGCCGCCATTGCCGGTGCCCGTTTCGATCACGAACCGGGGCCGAACCTTGTAGAGGATCTCCGCCAACGCGAACAGGTCGGTGGGGAGTTTGGGCATCGTCTGGCCCATCCACGAGGTCTTGCGCCAACGCAAGGAGTGGAAGTACGCGCTGATCATCTCGTCGCGCAGCTCGTCGGGAATCGGGGCGGCTTTCGGGGGTGGCCCGTCGGTGGAGTAGGCGTTTCCTTGACGGAAGAACGCCCATGCCGTGCGTCGGCGCGCTCGAGTGCGAGCGGCGTCCTGGTTCATCGATCCCACGTAATAGATCTTCTTCAGGTGCCCGCGATAGGCACGGCCACGGATGTCCTGGAAGTGCTCCGAGTACGAACGGATACGTTCGTGGCGTTCGGCGATGTCGTCGACGTTGGTGGTCGTGCCGCCATGGACCTGGTGGAATGAACCCTCCCCGAGCATGGTGACGAAGCTGACGTTGGGATCCGAACCGAGCCGCTCGTAGAGCTCGAGGTTGGCGAATCCGCCACCCGGCATGGCGAACGACTCGTCGAATCCGCCGACTTGTTGAAGCAAGGTGCGAGGCGCGAAGAGGCAGTTGCTCTCCCACATGCCGTCGAACCAGTCGCGGTCGCCGATGAAGTGCCCGATGTTGAAGAGCTGATAGCCATCGACCGGCCAGTCGATGTTCTGGAACAGGATGTCTTCGGAGGCCTGGTCGTAGCCGTCGACCATGGTCTCGTTCTGCTGCCCCGGCCCTACGTACCACTGTTGGGTGGACACGATGGCGTTGCCGTAGGTGGTGAGGCCAGACATGCCGAACCGCAAGATGCCCGGGGTGAGCACGTGGGCACCGTCGATCATGAGGGCCAGGTTCTCGCCCCGAGCCTCGGCGATCCCTCGGTTGAGGGCCGGGATCGGGGACGACGGGGCGTCGGCGCCCATGTCGATGTAGCGGAACGGCAACCCGAAGCTCTGGACGTACTCCTCGCCCAACTTCTGGTCGGGCCGCGAGCCGTTCTCCACCACCACCACCTCGTAGTCGAGGTCAGCGATACCTTGTTGGTAGGCCCGGGAAAGCGAGTGCAGCGTGCGGGCGGCCTCTCGTTTCATATTGTGGAAAACGACCACCACGGAAAGGGTGCACGGAATCCATGGTCGATCTGGCGCCAGGGGCGCGCCGGCGGTACGGGTGACGGGGTCGATCAAAGGTTGCGTCGACGCCGTGGTGCCGACCGTCTTGCGCCACAGGGCGCCGGCCCAGTCGACCCGTTCGAGTTGTTCCTCGATGCCGTGTTCATCACGAAAGGCGTCGACGGCCTTTTGCACGCGAGGCGCGTTGTAGCGATCGATCACCACAAAGCCGCCGACAGTGAGCTTTGGGTACAGCAGTTCCAAGACGGCGCGGGCGTCGTCGGTGATGCCTTCGCCGATCCGGATGAGGGCCACCTTGCCGATCGGTTCCGTGGCGAGGGATTGGGTGACCGGTCCTTGCGCGAATCGCACCCGATGGTCGAGGAGGTCGTAACGGTGGAAACCCTCGCGCACGTTGTTGAGGTCGGGCCAGAGGTCGGGGAATCCGGCGCCGCCGCCGGGCACCGAATCGGTTTCGAGGTCCCAGGCGCCGGTGGTCTGTCCGGGGGGCGAGGCCCGAAACTCGTCGGCGATCCACACCACGGGATCGGCCATCTCGTAGGCGTCGAGATACCCGCGAAGAAAGATGCCGCCGCCGCCACGGCCGGTGCCGACCTCGACGATGTCACCTTGCACGTTTTCGGTGCGCACCGTGTCCATCGACGTTTGGAGGGCTGCGAGTCGGGCCCGACCCATGTTGGTGTAGGGGAAGTAGTGGTGGACTTCGTTCTCCGGATCGCGGAGCTTTCCGGCCCGGCGCATGGACTGCAGCCGCTGCATGAAGTCCTTCATCTGGCGAGAGGGGTCGCGCATGTTCTCGCCGTGCAGCGTGTAGCCGTTCTCGATCTTGTTGACGAGGTGATCGATGCGTAGTTCGTTCTCGAGGTAGTGCTCGTCGAGCAGTGACGCCTTGAGCAGATCGAGGTAGCGTTTGGCCGCCTTGTCGGTGCGTTTGTCGGCGTTGAAGAACACGCCGTGTTGCACCAGCAGGCCTTGGAGACGGTTGTCTTCGGTGAGGCGAGCGAGGGCCGCCTGCCCGTCGCGGCCCTCGAACCAGTCGAGGAGCTCGGCCAGGGCTGGCTGGCGCTCCAAACGAGCGGCGTCGACCACGATGGCCAGCCCGAAGTACACGGGAAGGACGAGGACACGAAGGTCTTCTGAACGCTCGGCGACGAAGTCGTCGAGGCCGGTCATCACACCGTTGCGCGGGCCGCCCTCCTCCAGGGCGTTGTACATGGTGGGGTTCAGACCTCCGCTCTTGAGGAGCGTGGTGGCCCCGGGCATCATCCCGCGCTGGGCATAGGGCTGGCGGAACTCCTCCGGAATCTGGTCTGGGGAGTAGTAGAGGTCGCGACGGCCATACGGCCAGCAGACGTCGTGGAGGATGAACACCGGCAGTGGCGAGCCGGCGTCGTCGCACACCGCGGCGAGCTGACGGAGCTCGTGGTAGACGGTGTACCAGTTGTGGTCGCCGTCGACGAGGGCAACGTCGACGGGCGGGATGGTGGGCAGCGCGTTGTGGGAGAGGTCGCGGTGAAAGATGTAGCGCCCGGGAAACTCCAGCTCGTGTTCAGTGGGATCGAACACGGGCACGGGGTCGATCACGTGCAATTCGGCATCGGGACCGAGCTGCGAAAGCATGTAGGCGGTGGTCTCGCCCCGTAGGGCGCCGATCTCCACGATGCGTTTCGCCTCGACGGCGCGCAGGACGGGTTGGATGGCGAGATCCCAGAACGGATACATGCGTAGAGGTCGTTCCCCGGTTAGGAGGCCGAGCGGCCCCGAAAAGCGATGGCGACGGTAGCAGGCGTTCCGACGCTGTTACGAGCCCCGGTGCGCGACGAGGAGCGTGGATCAGTTGCTGCGGATCGGGATCAACGGCCGCCGACCGCTCGTGTCGGGGCCAGACGGGAGGGCCGAGATCTCGGCATCCGACGCGGGGTCGACCTGCGCCTTCACCAGCACGTCGACCACCTTGGCGTAACCGATGAGGGTCTGGACGTGGATGTCCTTCTCGAGCTCGCTGGTGAGGCCCTCACGAACGGCGCCAAGCTCGTCGGCGATGGAGTTCACGGGGTCGTGGTTGCACGCGTGGCAGATGGGTCGGCGGGTGGTGACGTGGCGGAGTTTCGCCTCCGTCACCTCCACGAACGACGCGTCGAACACGCTCCCGAGCGGCACTTCCTTCTTCCAGTCCGAGCAGCACAGGTAGTACTGCCCGTCGTAGCCCACAAAAAGGAAGACGAACGGCACTGCGCAGATCGGACGAACCTGTGCGTCGCGGAGAATCTCGGCGGCCTCTGCCTGGTCGGGCGAGCCGTCGTACTGCATCGAGTCGACCTGCAACGCGCCGGCTCGGTTCATGATCTTGAACGGAAAGAACTGGTCGATCCCGTGGCTTCGCCAGTAGTCGGAGACCGCCGCGGTGTGAACGGGGTCGCGTCGATGGTCGACGAGCACGATGCGAACGTTGCACCGCCCCTCGGCCATCTCCTTGAACCGCAAGATGTTGTCGCGGGTGCGTTCGAACGGAAGCTGGTAGATCTCCTCGTACTGCTCGTCGACATCGCCCACATTGATCTCGATGGCCTGGAGCCCGGCGTCGAGCAACTCGGCGCCGCGTCGCTCGTCGAGCAGGGCGGCATTGGACGATACGGAACATTCGAGCCCGAGGGACCGGATCTGGTGCACGAACCCAGGGGTGAGGGTGTTGAGCAGCGGCTCACCAAGCCCACACAGGTTCACCTTCATATCGCGGTCGAACCGTTCCCTGGCGACGGTACGAAACTCCAACGCACGAACCATTGCCTGGTCGAACGTGGCCTGGGTCATCAACCCCTGGTGGGGGGTCTGGTCGCGGGGACAGAACGAGCACTTGGCGTTGCACCGGTTGGTGGGCTCGATGTCGAGGTTGAAGAACTGCAGCAACTCCATCGGGGCCAGTATCCCACGCCAACGGGGAAACCCGACCGTTCGCGCGAATCGGCTTGGTCGGGATCGATCGACAGGCCGGTGGATAGGCCGGTGGACAGGCCGATCGACAGGCGTCGTGCTGCGGGGTGCACGCACCAAGTTCCGTCGGGCCTACGCTAGGAACCCGGGTCGTTCCAGTCGGGAGCGGAACCCGCGAGATCCTCCTCCTTCGTGAGCTTCCTATGACGCCTGCCCCCGATCCCACTGTTGTCCTGGCCCCCCCACCGGACGGCGACGGTCTTCCCGAGGCCCGAATCAAAGAGTCACCGCGGTTTCTCACCAAGCAGCAGGCGGCGTTCTACGAAACCTTTGGGTTTGTGGTGGTCCGGGGGGCTTTTCGCCGCGACATCGCCGCGATTGCCGAGGCGTTCGACGACGCTTTCCGGCGTGAGCCCAACCCGATCGTGATGGCGGCCGACAACTCCTATCACCGCACCGACGATCCGGCGTTCCAAGAGCAGTCGCGGCTCATCATCCCCGGCATCGTGGACCGAACCCCTGGCCTCCGCTGGCTCCGGGACGACAAACGAGTGCTCGGCATCGTGCGCAGCGTGCTCGGCAATCGTGTGGCGTGGGCCGAGAGCGACGGCAACCTGTTCAACTGCAACGTCTTCTGGCACATCGATGCGTTCGGCGCGCCGATCGAGCAGGCCCACGTGAAGCTCTACTTCTACCTCGACCCGCTCGAGGCGTCCTCCGGTGCGCTCCGGGTGGTGCCGGGCACGAACGACCTCGTCGGTCCGTACGCCTCGAAGCTTCGACAGGTGCTCGCCGACATCGACGGCGTTCCCGATCAACTGGGAATTCCCATCGAGGAACTGCCGTCGTGGACGCTCGAGGTGCAGCCCGGCGATGTGGTCGTAGGTAACTTCCGCACGGTGCACGGCAGCTTCAACGGCGGCGTGGGTCGCCGACTCTTCACCATGAACTACCGACAGCGCGATCCGGGCGAATAACTTCGGTGCCGGCGAGCCGACTGGAGCAGACCGGTGCTTCGGGCAATACTGCTTCCGTGATGCCCCAACGTTTCTCCGCTGAATCCGTTTCTCCCACCGTCGCCGCCCGCTCGACCAGCCCTGGTCGCCGAGCGGCGCTGTCCGTCGTGGGGTTGATCGTCGTGGTCAGTGCAACGTTGGCGGCGTGTTCATCCTCCGACACCGCGGCCCCAACATCGACCACCACCACCTCGGCGCTGGCGTTCACCGGTCCCGGTACCACCAAGGACACGCCGTTCTGCAAGGTGATCTCCGACACGCTCGCTGCCCTTCGCGTGGCCGGCACCGCCGCCGATCCCGCCCAGTCCGCCCGACTGCTCGAAGAGGTCAAAGGCAAGTTCAAAGATTCGGTGGCTCTCGCCCCCGCTGATGTGAAACCGTCGCTCACCACGGTGTCCGACTCGGTGCAGAACATGGCCACGGTGAAGGAGATCTACACCCAGTCCGAAGCCGCCACCACCGCCAGCAACCAGGTGCGGGCCTGGATCGCCGCCAACTGCGGCATCTCCAGCTAAGCGGCAGCCGTCGGCCAGGTCCCGCTGCTGCGGGCCGTTCACACGCGCAGGTGGCGACCCGTGAGTGGCTGGCCCACCGAGGACGCGAACTCCCAGTCGGCCTCGGGGTCGAACTCGAGGTGCGCGCCGAGGCCTCGATTGCACACATCCTGCGGATCGTCGACGGCGAAATCCGCTGGTGGGTAGGTGCGCAGGGGGGCCACACGCTCGGTCCACGTTTCAGCCGATCCTTCGCGTTTCTGCTCCATCATGTGGTGGTGCCAGGTGGCGTAATCGTGGGGCAGGTGGATCGACATGGGAAAGGTGCGACCCCGGGACGGCTGAAGCGCGTGTTGCACGCGAAAGGCCGACGTCATGGCCGCATCGTCGGGAACCCCGTATTGCTCGACCACAAAGGTGCGAACCTCGTCGTTGAACAGGCGCCAACTCACGGGCGGAACGAGCAGCTTGCGTAGGTGAGAAAGGGCGAACGCAACGGTGGGCCATCGTTGCGGGTCCGCCGCACTGGTTTCGTCGAGCTCCGCGTAGAAGTCGAGTTCTCGCACACCAGTCTCATGGCGGACGTAGCGACTCACGAAACGAAGGACGCCGTAGTTGTCGAGCAGCATGTACACCTGCCGGAGGTGGCGCATGTGCTCGAAATCGTCGCGGGTGAACGTGGACGATGCCACCACGAATGCTGTGGTGGCCTGCCGCTCAGTGCTCTGTTTCCACGACTCGCTGATCGGAACCAGGGTCTCGATCTTGTGCTCTGCGCGATACGCGGGCTCATTCATCGGGCTGTTCACGAGCAGTTGTGTGGGGAAGACGCGGGCTCGTATCTCCCGGTCGACGCAACCTTGAAGGTCGTTACGGAACGAAGCTCTCGTGGAACCGGGCAGGCCGAGCATGATGTCCGTGCGCAACGGCAACTCACTTTGGCGGAACTCTTCGGCCAGCGCCTCATACTTTTCGGTCTTGATGTTCGACCGCCGAATGGTGAGCAGCGTGTTTGGGTCGGTGCTCTGCAAGGAGAGCAACCCTTCGGTTGTGATGCCGGCGCGGGCGAGCAGTTCGATGATGGGACGTAGGTGCTTCACGGTGTTCTTGGCATAGTTGGTGCCGAAAACCTTCGGATAGCCATATCGTTCCTTGAGTTCCACCACCTTGGCCGCGATTTCCACATCTCGTTCGAAGATGCCGAAGTTGGCGTCGGCGACGTAGATGCTGTTGACCTGGTGAACGGCGCACCACTCCAATTCGGCGAACACCCGGTCGAGGGAGAACCGCCGAATGCGGGAGTTGGTGGCTGAGCCCCAGTCGCAGAAGGTGCAGCCGTAGGGGCAGCCTCGGTTGGTCTCGATGATGCCGTGGTTGATGCCACCAATGCCGACGGAATCGAAGAGGCCGGTGAGATACGGAGACGGGAGGGATTCGATGTCGGCGATGCGTTCACGATCGGCCGTGCGAAGGATCGTTGCACCGGATCGAAAGGAAATGCCCGCCACGTCGCGAAGGGCGTCGGGATCGACCTGACTCGGTGTTCCGGCAGGTGACGAATCGGCGATTGCCTTCAGAAGTTCGACGATCGTGGCCTCTCCTTCACCGTGCACGATGATGTCGACGTGGGGGTTGGCGATGAGGTACTCACGGCTGTCGGCTTCGTACTTCGGGGTATCGGGGCCGCCATGGATGGTGAGGTGACGGCCGTCCGACGTCTTGATCGAAGCCGAGATTCGCAGGTTGTCGCGGTGACTCCAGATGTAGTTGGAGAACAGCCAGACCGCGGCTCGGTTGCCGAGACTCCCCGTGGGAATCGTTCGATGCATCCAGTCGGGGACGAACCAAAGCGACGCAGCGAGCTCACCCTGGTTGCTCGACATCGCCGAAGCCATCAACATGCCGAGGCTCAGAATGGGGAAACCTTGTGGGCTCATGGGGACCACGGGGATTCGCGGCTGCCCGTTTGGGGCCAACGATGCCAGCTCAACAGGAGCAGCGGTGGTCAACATGGCGTCGGTCGCGTCGGCCGCCGCCGAGATCAAACCCATCACCCGACGAACGCTGGAGACCTGCCGCCCATCCATGCTGCTTGGTTCGGCCCCTGGGGCATCGGCTGGGGTGAGCAGGCCGGCCTTTCGTAGCCGGCCGGCGAGGGACCGAAACGTGTGTTCCTTGAGCGAACGTTCACCGGCACTGGCTCGATGCGCCCGGAGGGCGGCGGCGATCGATGACTCCCCCCGAAACTGCGCGGCGATCCAAAGCTCGTCGGGGGTGAGGCGATCCACGACCGATCCGTCGTGATCGAGCACGTCGAAACCAGTGGCGGAGACGGTGGTGACAATGGGCACGACCAGGGTGAGTTGGTCGTCGAGTTCTGCGAGCGCGTGTGCCGGCGGCGAGAAGGTGTCGTCGGCTTCGGCCGGGTTGCCCCGTACGCCAGCGATTCGTCGGACGAGCGTGCGGAGCCCGTGGAGGTCGACCACCACCTCGTCCGGCTGGCCGGGAAACACCCCGACGATCGAGTCGCGAGTGAGGATCACGAAACCGTCGGAGGTCGTGCTGGTGAGGGGAGCGTCGGCAGAACGTGGGGTCATGGAGGTACCGGGTGGCCATCGGGGTGACCAGCGGGAGGGCCGCAGCGTACCGGCTTCGATGCACGAGGTAAGCGGTCACCGCCGAGCCCTCCCGAAAACCCGAAAATACAAGTACCATCGGCGGCCCGTCGAGAGGAGTCGGCATGGCTGCACGCAAGGGGAAGAAGCTGATCTGCCCGAATTGCGGGTGGGAGAACTTCGCGCGGGCCACGAAGTGCCAGGTCTGCACGTGCCCACTGGTGGTCGGCGCCTCGGCGCCTTCGCCTGCGTCGCCGTCGACGATCTCCGCTCCATCCGGGCAACTCGATGAGGCCGTCCTTCCTGGCCCCTCCGTTCCCGACCTCGACGCACCGTTCGACGCCAACTGGTTGTCGGTGCCAGGCGTCACGAGTGCCCCCTCGTCCGGTGATGCTTCCCCTCCCACCGCCGAAGACCCAGGCGACCGACACGGGCTGGGGCCACCTTCGTGGCAGTACACCGGCGACACCCCGCCAGCCGAGGCGGAGTTGGTCGGCGAGGACCGCAAGGACTTCTGGCACCTCCCGGTGTTCGACCCCCTCGATCCGCTCGATTCGACTCCTGCAGGAGGAGAGAAACCGATCCCGCACCTTCCGCCGCCGCCGAAGACCCTTCCGCCGCCACCCGTACCCGCAACCCCGGCGACGGCAGCAGGTGGATCCGATCGCCATCTGCTTCCGCCACCTCCGGCGTCGGCACCCTCGGAATCGGCGCTCCGGCCCGGCGATTCACCGGACGCCGACAACGCGCTCTCCACCCTTCCCCCTCCGCCCACCGCAGCGCTTCCCCCTCCGCCCATGGCTGCGTCGACCGAGGAGTAGGACGTTCGCACGGTGAGGATTGCGGGTGCGGGGGTGTTCGGCCACGGCCGGTGACAGCGGTGGCCGTGCCGGATGGTCTCGAGCGATCGTTGCCTCGCAGCAGGTGTGTCGCGGGCCAGCCCCGGGGCGGGGGCTACGGTGGCGGGCCGGAATAGCGTCCCCTCCCGTTGTTCGCCCGAAGCGCCCGGAGCGCCCCCTTCGATGTCCGACGAGTCAGTTGCCCCCCACGAGAACGAGCCGCAGCTCGCGGATCTGCTGGCGCCGTCCGCTCGGCCGGTTCGCCCTCGACGAGTGGTGACGGCGGCCACCGCCGATACCCCCGATTCCGTCGATGTCGCCGAATCGGTCGATTCCGGGACCGACGCCGGAGGGGGTCATGACGTTCTCACGGTCGGCGACGCAGAAGTGAAGGACACACCGGCCGACACGTTGCCGATCGGGGCGCGGCTGCTGCAGTGGGCCGTGCAGGCGGGCGTGAAGTACTGGCCGGTCTACGTCGCCATGGGCGTGGGCTTGGTGATTCGGCTCATGGCCGTGAACGTGTGGATGCCGCCGTGCACCCCGCAAGAAGCGGCAGCGCGCACCCGGGTCGACGAGTGTTATGCCGTCGGCGGAGACGCCTACTACTACAACAGCATGGCGTCGAACCTCGCTGCGGGCGAGGGATTCACCATCCTGAACCTCTACACGCTCGAGAACCAGGACAAAGCCGATCACCCGCCTGGCTACGTCATCTTCCTGGCCACCCTCGACAAAGCCGGCATCGAAAAGGTACAAGAACACCGGACCGTGCTGGCCTACCTGGGCATCGTCACGGTGGGTCTGATTGGGCTGCTCGGTCATCGCCTGGGAGGAAAACGCCCGAGGATCACCGCGGGCCTGGCCGCCGGGTTGGCGGCGATCTACCCCGGGTTCTGGATGAGCGAAGTGCTCTACATGTCGGAGTCGTTCTTCCTCCCGTTCATCGCACTGTCGCTCCTCTGCGCGTACCGATTCTGGCGGGTTCCCACCATGCGCAACAGCGTGTTCCTTGGTGCGGCGGCCGGTATGGCCTGGCTCACGCGCGGGGAGGCGGCGCTCATCCTCGGGTTCATGTGCGTGGGGTTCGTGCTGTTCTTTCGCGGCGTGGGCTTCTGGCGTCGAGTGGCGCTCGGAGCGGTGTCGTGTGCGGTGTGTGTTGCCTTGATGGTTCCTTGGGTGGCCTACAACCTGAACCGGTTCCCAGAACCGATCCTGATCGCCGGTACCGGCACCGCGTTCGCGCTGAACTCCTGCGACGACGTCTGGTATGGCGACGCGGCTGGGTTCTACTCCTTCGGGTGCCTCACCGCGTACAGCAACCAAGCCATCGCCGAAGACGGCGAGCTCACCGATGCCGGCCTCAATCGGGTGGCCCGGGCCTACATTCGGGAGAACATCAGCTACTACCCCTCGATCATGGGGGTCCGGGTCGGCCGCCTGTACGGCGTCTACAACGTGAACGACACGCTGCTCCGAAACATCGCGGCGGAAGGGCGACGCGAGAGCTGGGTGCAGTGGCAGCAACAGCTCTACTACGTGTTCCTCGTGGGCCTTCCCTTCGGGCTCTTTTCCCTCTGGAGGCGGAAGTTGCCACTCACGCCGATCGTGGCCACGATCGCCGCTGTAGGGGCCACCGTGGCCCAGGCCTTTGCGATCTATCGGTACCGGCTGGCGGCGGATACCGCGATGTTGGTTGCCGCCAGCGTGGGATTCGTGGCGGCGATCGCATCGGGAAAGGAATGGCTGTTGAGCCAGTGGGCCCTGGTGGAGCACGCCGGCCCCGCAACTCCCACCGACGCCATCGTCGCGGACGCCACCGCCCACATCGTCGAGCCTGACCCGTCGCTCGAAGCTGCCACGGGCGACGGCGCCCACAGCGAAGACGATGCTCACGCGCCTGCCGGCGATGCGGTCGACCAACCTGCCGTTCCGGTGGTCCCCTCCTCCGCGTGACCGGTTCTCCGGTGCCCACCGCACTACGATCGTCGACTCCCGACCGTCCTTTCTCCCTGGGAGTTCCCGTGCTTAGTCCCCTGCCATCCGAGCATCGTGCCCACCCCCGACCGGCCCACCCCCGAGTGGGCCGTCTGTCCCTTCGTCGCCCGTTGGCCTCGGTCGTGGTGCTCGTGGGTGTCGGGGCGATTGCGCTCGGGGCCTGTGGCACGCCCCCGAAGACGTCGGCGAGCGGCCCCACCACCACGCTGGCACCTGGCGCGGCGCCGTTGCCCGGTGTGGTCACCACCGCACCGGCAGTCCCGCCGAGCACGTTCAAGCCCACACCCGAGTGCGCGGCCATGAACCAGTTTCAGCTTCTGCAATTCGGTGCGATGAGCGTTCCGGCCGCCCAGCAGCAGGCCTACATCGCGTCCTCGAACGCGTCGGCCACCACGACCAAAGCGGCGATCCCCGAGCTGACGGCAGCGATCACGGTGCTCGATGATCTGCTCCCCAAGTCCGTGGTGAACGCCACCACCCAGGCCGAGAAGGATTCGGCCAAGCAGGCGAGCGAAACGCTTGCTGCGTGGTGGAGCAAGACCTGCCAGTGACGCCTCCGGTTGAGCCGCCTCTCGATCCGGGCGCGCCCCGCCCCCGACGGCCCCAACCGGCGTCTCGTCCGGTTCGGCAAGCCCGAGTTGTCACCGACGGTGTCGTAATGGACGGGGCTGCCAAGGGCGGGGCCGGAGCGGCACCGATCGCATCTGTGGGCGGCGCAGAGCGCCCGGGACGCCTCCGAGCGGCGCTGTCGAATCGGCGTACCCACTGGTTCCTTGAACTGTTCGCCATCTGGGGCCTGGCCTTCACCCAACCGATCCTCGACCTCTACGGCAAGGCGCCCGACGAGTTCGTCGTCCGGCGAATCGGCGGGGTCCAGTTGGTGGTGTTCGCGATCGCCACGGCGCTGATCGTTCCGGTGGTGCTCTGGGTGATCGTGTCGGTGGTCGACGTCATCTCGCGACGGGCGGCCGAGATGATCCAGCGGTTTGCCGTTGCCCTCGGGCTGGGCGTGCTCATCCAACAGGTCGCAGTGGGTCCGCTCGGGATCGTACCGGCGCTCCTCATCGGTGCCGGTGCCGCCACCGTCACCGCCGTGGTGCTCTTCAACCTCGACGCGTTCCGCTCGTGGCTCCGATTGTTGGCGCTGGGGCCGGTGGTGTTCGTGATGTTGTTCCTGTTCTCCTCGAGCGTCTCGCCACTCGTCACCGATACGTCGAGCATCGCAGGAAAGAACAGCGTGGCCGGTGCGGCGGCGAGCCCCTCCGACATCGTGTGGATCATGCTCGACGAACTGCCGGTGGCGTCGTTGCTCGACGGGAACGGGCAGATCGATGCCAACGCGTTCCCGAACTTTGCCCTTCTCGCCTCAGAAAGTCGGTGGTTCCGGAACACCTCCACCGTGGCCCCCAACACCACCACGGCGTTGCCGGCCATGATGACGAGCCGGTATCCCGAAGGCACGCCCGCCCCCGATTATCGGTCCCATCCGAACAACTTCTTCACCGTTCTCCAGAACTCCCACGAGCTGAACGTGCAGGAAAGCGTCACCCAGCTCTGCCCGCCCGATGTGTGCGAACCGTTCGCGACGGCGGAGGGTGGCGTCGCGCCCTTGGTCCGTTCGGCCGCCAGTGGATGGTTCAACCGGCTTCGGCAGTCGCGAAACGAGGGAGCCAAGGTGGAGCTCAACACGTTCACCGACGCGGTGAAGTACGCCGGGCTGCACGACCAGATACGCATCGACAGCTTCGCCACCAGCTTGCTGGCGCCCCGGGCCCAACCCCGGCTCGACTACGCCCATCTTGTGGTGCCGCACTTCCCGTGGGAGATCCTTCCCGACGGGCATACCTACACCGCCCCCAACGGTGAGTTGATGCGTGGCGCGATCGTGTTCACGTGGGGCACCCCGTATTCGGCCGACGCCGCCAAGCTGCGCCACCTGCTGCAGTTGCAGTACGTCGACGCTCAGCTCGGACGCATGATCACGAACATGAAGGCCTCGGGTCTTTGGGACAACGCCCTCATCGTGGTGAGCGCAGATCACGGCGTGAGCTTTCGCATTGAACAGCCGTTTCGGGCGGTGACCACGGGCAACGCGTGGGAGGTGCTGTGGCCCCCGTTGTTCATCCGTGGCGCCGACTTCTCGGCGGGCATAGATGACCGTCCCGTATCGGTGATGGACATCTTCCCCACGATCGCCGATGTGCAAGGGATCGCCGTGCCGTGGGAGATGCAGGGTCGGTCGTTACGTCAACCGCCCCCCGCTGTGCCCGACACCCAACGACTCGTCCGCACCAACATCCTGAACCAACTTCCGGCCTCGGATCTGGCCGATTACGGCGTCGCCGACATCCCCAGCAACTTCGAGACCGTGCTTCGGGCGCCCCGGTGGTCGAGCGGCACCGATGCCTTGAAGATGTTCCGGCACGGGGACCCCTACGGGATCGTGGGAGCACGCGCCGACGCGCTGCCGGAAGGTCCGCCGGCCGAGGTCACCGTGAAGTTGCAGTCCGGTGAGCCGACCTTCAACCTCGATGCCACGTCCGCGGAGCTGCCCGCCTACTTCGAAGGCGATGCCACCCCGCAGTACGCCACCGGCAATCTCGCAGTGGTTTTCAACGGCACCATCGTGGGAGTGATCCCGCTCGACGCCGCCGGGGTGTTCGGCATGTTGCCCGAAGCACTTTTCGTGGCGGGCACGAACACCTTCTCGTTGCACCTGATCGAAGGTGAGGGCGACGCCCTCATCCGGCGCCCGGTGGCCATCACCACGTAGCCCCTGGGTCAGGACGCGGCGTCGGCCGCCTTCTTCAAATCGGCGAGGGCCACACTGAGGCCCTCGGCAATGAGGTCGATGTCGGGGATGAGCTCGGGACAGGCGTTCAGGCCGAAGTCGAGGCTGTCGAGGTAGCTCATGACCGTCATGTTGAGGCCGCCACCGTCGAAGATCGGGCCGATCGGATAGCTCGCCACCATGCGGGCACCGGCCATGTAGAGCGGGAATGGCGGGCCGGGCACGTTGGAGATCGTGACGTTGAAGAGCGGCCGGTGGCGATCGGCCATGCGGGTGCGGGCGTAGATGCGCATGGCACTCCCGAAAACAGCGGGAGCGGCAAACTCCACCCAGTTCTGCAGGGTGTCGGCGCCGATCGCATCCTGCTGCACCTTGGCGCCGTTCATGCCTTGGTGGATGATGCGGAGCCGTTCCACAGGATCGTCGATATCGCTCGCCAACGTGGCGAGGGCGGTGGACACCTGGTTGCCCATGTCGCCCTTTTGGTCGTCGGTTCGCACCGACATCGGCACCATCGCCACGAGCGACGAGCTGAGGTGCTCGCCCTTGGTGTCGAAATAGTGCCGCAGCGCGCCGGAGCACAGCGCCAACACCACGTCGTTCACCTTCACGCCAAAGGCGGACTTGATCATCTTCACGTCGGTGAGCGAGAGCGTGGCCGTACCGAGACTCCGATGCGGGGTGAGGGCGGCGTTGAACGACGTGGATGGCGCGCTGAACGGGGACGGCGGGGGAGTGACATCGGGCTGGCGATTGTTCGAGCGGATCTTCAGCGCCGCTTCCACAGTGCGCCGCACGGTCTTTACGGCACGGACGGGAGTCTGGGCCAGCGACGCCAACGCATATCCCACCAGTTCGGTGTCGGTGGGCACCTTGTCGGGCACCCACGAATCGACGACGTCGCCCTTGTCGTCTCCCTCCGCGGTGAGGTCGAGCAGGGCGACCATCAGTTCCTCGCCGGATGCCCCGTCGATGGCGGCATGGTGCACCTTGGACAGCACAGCCACGTGGCCGTCTTCGAGGCCTTCGATGAGCCACGCTTCCCACAACGGTCGGGTGCGATCGAGCGGCATCGCCACGAGGTGGCCGGCGAGCTCGGTGAGTTCCTTCATGGTGCCGGGCTGGGGGACGGCGATGTGTCGAAGATGCCAGTCGATGTCGAAGTCGGGGTCTTCGATCCACACCGGATGGTTGAGCCCGAACGGCACTTCAACCAACCGCCGGCGGAACGGTGGAGCGAGGTGAAGCCGGCTTTGGTAGAGCGTCTTGAGTTGCTCGAAACCGAAGCCGTTGGGTGCATCGGCGGGGTCGAACACCATGATGCTCGCCACGTGCATCACCGAGGATGGGCTTTCCATGTAGAGGAACGTGGCGTCAAGGCCGGTGAGTCGTTGCATGGGTCCCCCGTGGGCGAGTGATGGGCGAGCGTCAGTCTCGCGCGGTTGCACCGAGACCCGCCCAGCGACGACGCGACGTGCTCCTATCGGGCGCGCTGATGGGCCCGTTCTCAGCCGCCGAAGGCCGTCTGTTCGGTGATGGCGTTGACCTCTGCTTCGTCGGCGGGGAGCAGGAACCCGGCGTTGATCGCCTTGGTGGTGGCCGCCTGATACTTCGCCACATAGTCGGCCTGGTCCTGGTAGAGCGCGGCGAGCCGGTCGGCGGTGAACGGCTTGGTGAAGCCGAACAGCGAACAGATCGCCGAACTGGCACCGCCCGGCTCCCCGCTGAGCGTGGCCACCGGAACATCAACCAGCGGCGTGCGGATGCCGCCCTTGGCGTTGCCGTCGGCGTCGCGAGCCACCTTCTTGTCGGCGACCTCGATCAGGGGGCCCATCGGTGGGGCCGTGCCGTCGGCGACCCAGGAGCGCAGACCAGCGACCGCCGCGCGAATGAGGAACGTCTGCGGGCCCTTGTTCAGCACGCCACACAACTCCGTGAAATCGATGCTGGCGGTGGGATCCCACTCATGCCCGCTCTCGATGCCGTAGTCGAGGGTGAACTGATCCGCATGGGCCGTGCCGGCAAGTTCCCAGGTGCGGAGGTTGTCGGTGTCGGGTTGGCGTGCCGGGTAGAACCCCAGGCCGAAGAGATCGGTTTCGGCCTGCACCTGCAGGACCGGTTCGGTGAGGTCCCCGCGGATATGACCGATCGCCGGCACCACGTTCTCGGTGGCGTTGATCGCCGCGCCGGATGGTCCCCGGCTATGGATGAGGAACCCATCGAACAGCCTCACCACCGGATGGATGGCGTTGACGTAGGTGGTCATGCGACCGGCACTCTGGGACTCGCCGGTCGCGAGCAAGCTCGTGACCTCGTAACCGTCGAAAGGATCGACGCCCAAAGGATCGAGCGTGGTGGCGGCCGCCTGGCTGAAGATGTCGTACGAATACTGATCGCCCGGATGGGAGAGGTCGGCGTACCTCACGGGATCCCATTCCTTGAGTGCCTTCACGTCGAAGCCCGGAATCGGGATGCGGGCGCCACCGTTGATGCCCACGAGCTGGGCCGACACCGCGATGTAGCCGTAGCCGCTGCGCAGCAGTTCGGTGTGGGAGAAGCCGAAGTCCGGGTCGGCATCCATACCGGAGGTCACGTTGAGCCACTCGGCCAGCACCGTTCCGTTGAACGTGGTCTTGTCCCTGGGGAGGCGCACCACGATGCGGGTGGTGTACGGAGCAGTCGAGGCCGAAGTCTTGACCGGCCACTTGCCGTCCTCGCCGAAGGTGCCATCGGCGGAGTAGCTCGTGGCCGTGCCCTCGATGGTGTATTCATGCTCGGTGTAGCCGTACTTGTCGGCGTCGGCCTTGGTGAGGGGGTTGAACGGTTTGCCGTGCTTGCCCCCGGTGAGCGGCCCCTTCACGGTGGGCGCGGTCACCTTCGTGGGTTGGGCAGGCTTCACGGCTTTGCTCGCCGTCGACCCCGCTGTCCCGACCGGCGATGTGGTGGAACTCCCCGGGTCGTTGCCGTTGGCGCCGGTCGAGTTGGACGAACTGCACGCCGACACGAGCAGAGCCAAGCCAATGGTCCCAACCGCGACAGGACGAACGATGGTGCGCATGATCCCCCGACCACCGAAAAGTGGTGGGGACAGGGTAGCCACCCCTGACGCCCCGTCAGGTATGGTCCGGGTCAGGCGTCGATGCGCACCGACGGGACGCCGGCAGCGACGGTGAGGGTAGCGGGCATGCCGAGCAGGTCGAACTCCTCGCCGTGGAGGCCAGCCGCGGTGACGTCGATCATCGCCCCCTTGTGTTCGCCAGCGGTGATGGTGAGCTCCAAATGGGAGCGGCGAGGTTCGGTGGAAGTGGCCTCCTCGACGCGGGCATCGACCACGAATGCGTCGTAGGAACCGTCGGGGAGGGGCACGTCAGTCATGGGGGACAGTGTGCCGCGCCGCACCCTCCTTGCCTTCGTTCCGGGTCAACCATTTGAGGGCCTCGGTTCTCGAGAGCCCGGAGAGCTCACGATGGTGTTCGGAGACGAAGCGTCGCACCGCCTGTTCATCGGTTCGCGAATAGTCGCGCAGCGCCCAGCCGATGGCTTTGCGGATGAAGAAATCCGGGTGGTCTGCTCGGGCCAGGCAGTAGCGAAAGAGCCGGTCGGTGTCGGTGTCGGTCCGCCAGCCGTTCTGATGGATGATCGCCGTCCGGTTCAACCACATGTGGTCGTCGTGTATCCATTCGTCCATGATTGCCCGCTCGTCGGGGAAACGCCGGAGAATCGACCCGACGGCGTGGGCGGCGAGGGCGTCGACGGTGTCCCACCACGCGTGGGTGGTGAGCAGCGTGCGAGCGGTGGGCAGGAACGTTGGTGAGAGCCGCCGGTTGTGACGGCGAATGAACCAGACGGCGGCATAGTGGTATTCGCGTTCGGGCAGGGCGAAGAGGCGAAGAGCGATGGCGGTGATGTCGGCTTCTGACGGGGAGAGCTTCGGCCGTTGTGGTTTGTTGGTCGGGGTGCCCCCGGCGGCGTCGACAGCGACACGGTGTTCGGCCCGTTGAAGCGCATCCGTGCGGGGGACGCTCGTGAGGCCGAGGAAGGGGAAACGGTGACGCATGTAGGCCTCCATCGCCGGAGCGTCGGCCGGAACCGCGCCAGCCCGCATTTCATGGCGGATGGCATCAACGATGGCGTCGACCGGGTAGGGCTCGGATCGGGACGCGGGTCGCGTCGGCAAGGTCAGAGCCGGTCGATGAGGTGAAACGCTTCACCTTCGGCGACCCGGGCGAGCCGCCCATGGCTGGTGAGCTTGCCCAGCATTCGGGTACGAAACGCAGCGAGCTGCGTGCCGTCGTCGTTGGGGTCGATGAACATGGTGGAGCGAAGTTGCGAGCGGTGGTCGAGAAGCGCGGCGATCTTCATTTCGGCGAAGCCGGTGACGTCCTCGACGTGGTCGGGTTCCTCCGCCTCGAAGAGCAGCAAGGCGTCGGGCCGGTGATGGGGGATCTCGTCGTCGGGATAGAAATGCGGATCGCGTGCGGCGACCACGGCGTCGACGGTGAGCCACCCGGCATGCCGGTGATCGGGGTGGAGGCGGTATCGCCGCCACGGGTCGTGGCCGAGCACGACGCTTGGGGTGAGGCGACGGATCCAGAGGGCGACCTGTTGGCGAAGCTCGAGGGTGGACTGGAGCTCGCCGTCGGTCTGCCCCAGGAACACGATCTCGCCGTTGACGCCGAGGGTGAGCGCGGCGTTGCGCTGCTCCACTTGGCGGATCGCAATGAGGTCGTTGGTGTCGGCCTGGGGGTCCCACGTGCCCTTCGAACCGTCGGTGAGCACGAGGTAGTGGACCGTCGAACCCCGGGAGATCCATTTGGCGAGCGTGGCGCCGCACTGGAACTCGATGTCGTCGGGATGGGCGCCGACTGCGAGGACGGAGGCGGGGGTGTCGAGATTGGTGGACTGGCTCATAGGGGATGGCTCATAGGGGATGGCTCATAGGGGATGGCTCCCGATCATGGGGTGGCCCATTCTGGCAAGATCAGGTCGGCCGGTTCGTCGACGTCCCAACCGAGCCGGGGACGGCGTTCCACCACGACCGGCAAACCGGTGGCGTGGGCCGTGGCGAGGTGCCGGGCGAACGATTGCGGACCGTAGGCGAACTTGAAGGCAACGTGGGTGGGGAGCACGATGACGTTGGTGCCGTCGTCGTGCCGGTCGGGCACGAGCGTGATCGACGACATCGGCCGCTCGTTCACGAGCGAGGTGAGATCGTCGGCGTGGGGGAGGTCGGCATGGGCGACGATGGCGGACCCGAATCCAAGCTCAGCGATGGCGTCGACGCCGCTGCGGACGGCAGCATTGAGGCCAAGGCCGGGTCGCCAAAGCACCGTGCAGCCAGCGGCGACCGCCCAGAGGGCCACGTCGTCGTCGTCACACACCACGTAGGCGGGCAGGGCATGGGCGGCATGCACCACCGTGGACGCCATGGAACGGGCGAGCGCAGCGCGCGCCGGCGGATCGAGCGCGGGGGCAAGGCGGATCTTGGCCAGGTGGAACGCCTTCACCGGAAGGAGCACCGCCACGCCGGGGGTATCGGCGCGGCCGGTGGCGTCCATCCGCGCAGTGTACGCGGGCAGCCGTCGAACCGGTCCGTGGAGAATCTGGAGGAGCCTACGGACCGGCCGGCGCGTAGGCGACGACCCTGGGTCTAACGTGCTCCCATGCGCATCACGGTTGCCGTGCTTGGCGGTGGTTCCTGGGGCACCACGGTGGCCCACCTCACCGCGCACAACGTCCCAACCATCCTTTGGGCCCGCGACGCCGACGTCGCCCAGGAAGTCGACACCGAACACCGCAACAGCCGGTACCTGCCGGGGTTCGACCTCCACCCAACCTTGCGGGCGACGTCGAGCTTCGAGGATGCGGTCACGAGTGCCGACGTGCTCGTGATGGGAGTGCCGTCCCACGGTTTCCGTTCCACGTTGGAGTCGGCGGCGGCGTGTGTCCGGGCGTGGGTGCCCGTGGTGAGCCTCACGAAGGGGCTTGAGCAAGGGTCGAGGTTGCGCATGACGCAGATCGTGAACGAAGTGTTGCCCGGCCACCCGTTCGGGGTGCTCACCGGGCCCAACTTGGCCAAGGAGATCCTCATGGGTGACGCCGCCGCATCGGTGATCGCGATGAGCGATGCGGTGGTGGCCGACGAGTTGCAGAACGCCTTCACGTCGAATCTGTTTCGTGTGTACACCAACCCCGACATCATCGGCTGCGAACTGGCGGGCGCGCTCAAGAACGTGATGGCGATCGCGTCTGGGATGGCCGACGGGCTCGGTACGGGCGACAACACCCGATCGATGGTGATGACCCGGGGGCTCGGCGAATTGAGCCGGCTCGGCGCAGCCATGGGCGGCGACCAGCAGACGTTCGCCGGGCTTGCCGGCATGGGGGACCTGCTGGCGACCTGCATCAGCCCGCAGAGCCGCAACCGGCATGTGGGAGTGGAGCTCGGAAAAGGCCGCACGATCGAAGCGATCATCGCCGAGATGAACATGGTGGCGGAGGGGGTCAAGACCTCCCGCGTGGTGATGGAATTGGCCGAGGAGTACGACGTCGAGATGCCCATCGCCGAAGAGGTTTTCAACGTGTGTCACAAGGGTCGCTCCGCGGAGGATGCCTATCGCGGCCTGCTACGTCGTGAGACCTCTGCCGAGATGACGCCATAGTCCTCCGCTCCGGAACACGGACTGCCGCCGAAGATGGTGGTTGGCCTACGGTTTGTCCGACCGCGATGCCCATGACCGCCCCAACTGCCTCCGCCGAACTGTCGAACTCCCTGTCGAACTCGCTGTCGAACGCACCGGCATATTCGTCTCGTTGGGACGGAGTTCCCGTGCCCGGACCGCACGCCCTCGTGGGTTCCGTGGCGTCGCCGCATTGCGCCTTCGTCGACAGTGTGGGGTCGGTTTGGGCGGGTGATCTCCGACCCTGGATCGAATGGTGGATCGGGGCTGAGGACGCGTGGCACGTGCCGTCCACCTCCACCACGATCCGCCAGCGATTCGTGGGGAACACCCCCGTCGTAGAGACCTCGATGCACGTTCCCGGAGGCGACATCATCCACCGGGTGTTCGGGGTGCCCGGTCTGGCCGTGATCGAGGTGGAGAACCAGTCGGCGGTACCCGTGGCGGTGGCGTTTGCGATCCGTCCGTATCACGGCGATCGGTGGGCGGAGTTCGCTCAACACGAGGTGTCGGTCGTGCCGGAAGGCGCCGGCGCACGAGTCGACACCTATGGAGGGGTGGCACTGCGGTTCGAGAAGGCGCCGTCGCAGGTGGCGTTGTCGAACGACGTCGACGTGTTGCATGAGGTGCGTGCGGGCAACACCGTTCCTTTCGCGGGGCGCCCGCACACCGTGGGCACACGCACCGGCCAACCGCACGGCGCCGTGGTGTTCCCCCTCTCGCACACCGCCGTCGTTCGTGCGGTCGCGCCGCTTCGTTTCGTGCCCATTGCGGAAATCGTCCCACCGAGCCGACGATGGCGTCGCCCAACATCGGCCGCGAGCCCGGCGCCGGATGGTGGCGGCGAGAGCCCCGCCGAAACCGGTTCTGAACGACTTCCCTGGCCGGCAGAGGTCCCAGCGGCCGAACAGGTGGTGAAAGGCTGGGCGACGCACGCCGATCGCGGCACACGAATCGTGCTTCCCGCCGGGCGCCTCGCCGATCGATTGGCACAGCAGACCTGCGGGTTGCTCGTGGCCGCCGGCGACGGCTCGGGCGCACCCGCTCGACTCGCCGACCCATCGGGTGGTCCCGAAGCTTGCGCTGTGGCCCCACTTGTCGCGGGGCTTTCCGCCATGGGGTTCGAACCCGAAGCCGATGCCCTTGTCGCCGCGTTGTTCGCAGGCCCCCTCGACGCCCGGGCCTTGTGTGCTGGCGCGCACCAGCTCTGGCTACGAGGGGAGGTCGCGGCCATCGAACGCCACATGGAAACGATGGCGAAACGGGCCCACAAGTTGGCGAAGCGCGCTCGGCGTGGGGATCCGGCGTCGATCGACCCGTGGTTGGCTCCCGCCCTGCGAGCAGTTGCCGCGGCCTTGCACGCGGCGGGGCAGCCGGCGGCGGCGACGCTCCTCTCGGAGCGCCTTCCCGGGTTGCCCGCCCGTCCCGATCCCACGTCGCCGTTGTACACAGAGGTGGACTCGTCGCCGGACGGCCCCGAAGTGGTGGTCAACGTTCGCAACCTGCTGGTCCACGAGCAATGGGAGCCGGGGGATGAGCAACCCGGCTCCACCCTCGTCCTGCTCCACGATGTCCCCGCCATCTGGTTGGGGCAAGGGATCGAGGTGCACGACCTCCCCACCGGGTTCGGGCGGATCTCGTTCGGGGTGCGGTGGCACGGCGAGCGTCCAGCCCTGCTGTGGGACCTCGTTCCCAGGAACACCCTGGAGGTCCGGCTCGTAGCCCCCGGCCTCGACCAGGCGTGGTCCACCACCGAACCACGGGGTGAAGCCCTGCTGGCGATGCCCGAACACGCTGATGTGGTCCGGACCGATGTCACTGTCGCGGGGGGCGGCGCGACCGGTACGGTGCCGCCCATCGACCTCACCTCAGGTTTCTCATGACCGAATCCGACGGTGCGCGCTCCGCCATCGAGCTTGGCGCTGATGCGGACGCGCAAGCCGTGCTGATCCGGTTGCTGGTCGACATGGGTGTGCCGGAGCACGACGTGATGCTGGCCGCGGAGGCCGGCACGTTGCACCTCCTGGCCCTCGAGCGACTGGTGACACTCGAGGCAGCGGAGTACACGCTCGATGAGGTGGCGGAGATCGCGGGTATCGAAGCCGACCACATTCGGGCGTACTGGCGGGCACTCGGTTTCCCGGAGCCGCGGGTAGGCGAGAAGGTGTTCAGCGACACCGACCTCGACATGCTCGAAAGCGTCGTGCCATTCCTCGATGGTGGAGAGCTCGCCACCGACATCGCCGTGCAGATGGCTCGGGTGATCGGCTCCTCGCTCAATCGCATCGCCACCGCCCAGATCGAGGTGATCGAGCGCGAGGTTTCCCGCAAGGTGAACGCGATGCTCGATGTCGACGGTGAATCGTTGCCGGCCGATCGCACGAGCGTCGCGCTCGAGGTCGGGGCGGACGGGGAGGACGGCGAGGTCGGGGAGGTCGGGGCGGTCGGGGCGGTCGGGGCGGACGGCGAGGACGGAGCGGACGGGGCGGACGGCGAGGTCGGGGCTGAGCTCGTCGGCGCCGCGCAGCAGGCGGCCGAGTTGCTGCCGATGATGCCCCGTTTGATGGAGTTCGTGTGGCGACGTCACCTTGGTGCGGCCGCTCGGCGCCGGATCGTGCGGGCGGCGGGGGAGGAGGAGTTCGATGGTGTGTGTGTCGGGTTTGCCGACCTCGTGGGGTTCACGGCCCAAACCCAGCAACTTCCCGAAGACGAGCTCGCCAACGTCGTCGACCGGTTCGAGAACATCGCCTATGACGTGGTGAGTCGGCACGGCGGCCGAGTGGTGAAGATGATCGGTGACGAGGTGATGTTCACCATCGACGGCGCTGCCGCGGGCGCGCAGCTCGCCCTCGATCTCGCCGAGGAGTTCCGCGACGATGAGCACCTTTCTGACGTGCGAGTGGGCTTGGCGTCAGGCTCGGTGCTCGAACGTGAAGGCGATGTTTTCGGGCCCGTGGTGAACCTCGCAAGCCGAATCGTGTCGATTGCGTATCCGGGTTCGGTGGTCGTGTCGAAAGACATCGTCGATACGTTGGAGGACGACGGCGCCATCCAGGCCAGGTCGATCCGGTCGTACTACTTGAAGGACATCGGTCGGGTTCCGCTCTGGACCTTGAGCTGCGTGGGCGACGAGCCCGAGCCCCGCTACGGCGCGGCGCGAAATCGCCGGGCCGACCGCCGCCGGTTCGTGATCGAACGTCGCCTTCAGCGCCAGCAGCAGGCCGCTGATCTCGCCGGTGAGTTCTCCGACGAGTTGGCGATGGCGGCGGGGGTGCTGGCCGACACGCCCTTCGACCTGGTGCTCGATGTCGCAACGGATATGCACGCGCCGGAGTTCACGGAGAGCGCCACCACGGGTGAGTTGGCGGCGCTCACCGATGTGGTGCTCGCCGCCGACATCGACGACGACCTCCAAGTGGAGCTCTTGGCCGACATCGAAGCCGCCCGCCGACTCCAGGCGCTGGAAGCGGAGGCGCTGGCCAAAGCCGAGGAAGCCGACCTCGAGGTCGAACGAAAACTCGACGAGATCGAACACGAAGCCCGCCGCAAGGTGGAGGCGGTGGAGAAAGAGGCGCGGTTCCGGGTCGACCAAGCGCTGCAGGAAGCCGAGGACAAGGCGAAACGAGCGAACGAGGAAGCGAACCGCAAGGTGAAGAAGGTGGCCGAGGACACCGAGCGCAAAGTGGACCGCGCCGAGAAGGACGCTCGCCGAGAAGCCCAACGCAAAGCCGCCAAACACCGCCGCAACAAGTAACCACAAAGCCCCCCCTTTTTGGGTGTTTTGGTCTCCCATTCGCATCAAAAGTGATGCGAATGGGAGACCAAAACACCCAAAAAGGGGGGGTGGGGGCTATTCGCGGAGGGTGGGGAAGAGGACGACGTCGCGCAGGGTGGGGGCGTCGGTGATGAGGGCGACGAAGCGGTCGATCCCCAGACCGAGGCCGCTCATCGGAGGCATGCCGTGCTCCATGCACTCGATGAAGTCGTCCTCCATCATCATGGTCTCGTCGTCGCCGGCCGCGGCCAGCACGGTCTGCTCCTCGAGCCGTGCCCGTTGGTCGACCGGATCAACGAGCTCGGAGTAGGCCTTCACGATCTCCCAGCCGTTCACCACGATCTGGAACATGTCGAGTTGGGTGGGATCGTGGTCGGAACGGCGGGCCAGCGGAACCATCTCCACCGGGTGGTGAAGCAAGACCGTGGGTTGCGCCAGGTTGGGGCGCAGCGTCTTCTTGTAGAGCAGGTCGACCAACCCGGGGTAGCTCACCTGGTCGTCGAGATCCTTGGAGCCGTGGATGCCCTTCGCCTTGATCGCTGCCTTGAGTGATCCCACGTCGCGGAGCTGGTGGAGGTCGATACCGGTGGCGCGCGCCACCTCGTCGCGGTAGTCGATCTCGGCCCAGTGGCCCGAGAAGTCGAATTCCTGGCCACCGAAGGTCACCACCTGCGTGCCGAGGACCTCGGCGAGGGTGGCTTGGATCAACTCCCGAACGAAACGGATGTTGTCGCGGTAGTCCCAGTACGCGGCGTACCACTCCAGCATCGTGAACTCCTGGAGGTGGGAGCTGTCGATCCCCTCGTTGCGGAAGTTGCGGCCGAGCTCGTAGACACGATCGAATCCGCCGGCGACCACTCGCTTGAGGTAGGTCTCGGGAGAGATTCGCAGGTAGAAGTCGCGGTTGAGGGCGTTGTGATGTGTCTCGAACGGCCGAGCGGCGGCACCGCTGGCGGCGGCGGTGAGGATCGGTGTTTCGACCTCCACGAAGCCGTGGTCGTCGAGGTAGCGGCGGATGAAACGGATCACCTTGGTGCGCACCAGGAATCGTTCGCGGCTTTCGTCGTTCACGAGCAGGTCGAGGTAACGCTTCCGGTACTTGAGGTCGGGGTCGTTCACGCCCGCCCACTTGTCGGGCATCGGGCGAATGGCCTTGTTGAGCAGCGTGAGTTCGCTCACGGCAACGGTCCGTTCGCCCTTGTCGGTGGTCCACAGCTCGCCCTTGATGCCGATGAAGTCGCCCATGGCCAACGACTTGGCCCACGCCTTGAACACGTCGGGACCGAGGTCGTTCTTGCGTAACGAGAACTGGATCCGGCCGGAACGATCCTGCAACTGCCCGAACGCAATTCCTCCCATCGCCCGCCACAACATGACTCGGCCCGCAAGCTGGACCTTCGTGGTGTCGCTCGCCGCCTTGGCATCAGTGGCGAGGGTATCGACGGGGTAGCTGCCGGCGGGGTGGAATCCGTCTGACCCACCCCCAGTGGGGTCGGCCGCAGCGGGGTCGGCCGCAGCGGGGTCGGCCGCAGTGGGGTCGGCCGCAGCGGGGTCGGCCGCAGCGGGGTCGGGGGACGCGGTGGGAGCTGGAGCATCGGACATGAGACGCCATTCTCCCCGCCGCCGGTGCGTCGGCGAAAGCCGGTTCTGCGGTGCCGGGCATGCGTTCGACCGAAATCCCCCTCGGTTGGCGCACCAAACATCAAAGTCAAGACGGCAAAACATCAATCCTGTGACGTTTCTTCGGAAGCGGCTCTTGCCGGAAATGGTGCCACCCGTCACGGTGCCTCTATGCGCTTCCGCACCACCCGTACCCCCACCATCAACGCCGGCTCCTCCGTCGGCCCGCTTTCCAAGGACCCCACCATGCCCCTTCCCTTCAAGCGTCGTCCGTCCTCACTGTCCGTTCCCCGCCGTCACCGACTCGCCACGAGCGGCCTGCTGGTTGGCGGTCTTTCGCTCGGGCTCATGGTCCTCGCCGGTCCGGCCCATGCGGCGGAGAGCACGGCCAACGACGACGGCACCGCAACCATCGTGAGCGGCCCGATCTATGTGGTGGCCGGCTACCAGCCCACCTACAAGGTGCGGATGAGTGTCTACGGCAGCCATCGCATCGTGGACACCGTCACCAGCAAGGACTGCGACCACTCGCTCGGCACCATCAAGGCCAACCAGACCAAGGAGTTCGACTGCACGATGGACGCGGCCGTGTCGTATCCCGACAACGACTACTTCGACGTGCGCATCAAGGGCACCGGCAAGACCTGGCCCTACATCGGCTCCGGCAACAATTCGCAGTTCGATCTGAGCCGCAAGCTCACCGTGCTCAACCCCGATCTTCAGGTGACGGTCGAAGCTCCGGACGGCACAACCTTCGACGGCGAGGACATGTCGGGCTACGGGTACGTCGGCCTTACCGGCAAGGTGAAGGTGAAGAACACCGGTGACGTGGCCCTCAAGTCCGTCACGATGACCAGCAACTCGCCTTGGGTTTGCGGTGCGGTGTCGTCCACGCTCGCCGTGGGGGCGACCAGCACGATCACCTGCACGGCCAGTGTGCACGGAGCGACCACCTCCTCGGCACAGCTGTCCGCCAATGCCGCCGGCACGCCGGATGTGGCGGCGGAGGTGGGGCAGCTCTACCCCACCTATCACCTCGAGTCCGGCAGCGGATCGATCACCTTTCGGGACGACGTCGAGCTGGCGCTGGTTCGTACCACCGTCACGATTCGCCCCTGACTCTCCCGCCTTTCTCGCGGCGAATTCCGAGTACCGGTGCCGACCCCTTGGGGGGTCGGCACCGGCCGTTTTGGGAGATTCGTGTTCCCCCGGCCTCTAACCTCCCGTTCGATGACCGGTGCTGGCGATCGTGAATACAGCGGCGATGGCGTCGGGCTGGCGCTGTTGGGCGGCGTCGTGGTAGCGGCTTTGCCTGGTGTTGCGCTCACCGTCACCGAACGCCGAGTGCTGGCCGCCTTCGCTCTCCACGCCGGGCAATCCGATCCGATCGACACGGAAACGTTGTGCGAGTTGCTGTGGTCGGGGCTGGCGCTCGATCGTGCTCGGGCGCGACTGCGGACACAGGTATGGCGGTTGCGTTCCGGTGGGGTGTTGGACGCCGCCGGCGTCACGTTGCGGGGGACACGACGCGGGTGGTGGGTTGCGCTCGATCGTGGCACCGATGCCGATCGGTTTGCGGAAGCGTCCACAGGTGCGCTTTCGGCGATGGCCGCGCAATCCCCAAGACAACGCCTCGACAGCCTGTCGGCCGCATGGGACCTGTGGTCCGGTCACCCCGCTCCCGAACTGGGGTCCGGTCGGGACGACCTGGAGCAGATCGTCCGTCTCGAATCGATCCATCGCGAGCTCACCCTCACGCTCGCCGAGGTTGGTGTGGAGGTCGATCGGTGTGGGCCCAACGTGGCAGAGGCCGTCCGTTTGCTCACGATCGCCGACCCGGCCGACAGTCGGGGGTGGATTGCCTTGGCTTCTTCCCTACAGGTGCTCGGAGCGACGGTCGATGCGCTCCGGGCAGTCGGGGATGGCAAGGCCGCGCTCCAACGCGCCGGGCTGCCGACACCCGACGCATTGATCGATCTGGAGCGTGTGTTGCTCCGTGCAGATCGTCCGGTGAGTTCCGAACGGCAGGACCATCGGTCCCATGCCGGGGGTCACCGGCCGACAATCCGGGGGGGCGAGGAGAACCCGGAGACGTTGGCGGCCATTCGGGCGGTCTGGCGTGATCTCGCCGGCGATGAGATGAAGGCGGTTGTGGTCGCGGGTGCAGTCGGGTTGGGGGTGGCTGCATTGTGCGAAGTCTTCGGTGGCGAAGTTCTGGCTGAGCGAGGACAGGTGGTGGTGTTCGATGGCGATGGGTGGCGACGAGCAGTGATGCCCGAGGCGCCCGAGGCGCCCGAGGCGCCCAGATCCAGATCCGGATCCGGACCGTCTCGAACCGACCCTTCGTTGGTCGCGGTGGGCCCGCACCTGCGCGGGGCGGACGTTGCTCCCCGGGGCGGCACACGCTCGTTGGCACTCGTGACCTATGCCGGGTCGGGGTCGGGGCCGGGCTCGGTCGACCAGACGGTTTTGCGGGTGATCATGCAACTGCACGGGCGTCACCTCGGAGGATCGTCGCTGATGGTGGTCGTAGCGGTGGAGGAGTTGTCGGCCTGTTGGCCGAGCGTGGCTTCGGCCGTGCGCCGGATCGTGGGAGCCGAGCACGTGTCGGTACACCACCTGCGCCCCTGGGGCGGTGATGCGCTGGTGGCCGCCAGACCGACGGCATCGTCGTGGGCGATCGATGCTTGCGGTGGAAACCTGGGGCTCCTGGACCTTCTCTTCGAAGGCGGCGCCGGGCCCTACACCCTGTTGCCCCCGGCATTCCTCCGACGTATTGCCCGCCTCGTCGACGGTGTAGAACCCGTGGCGCTGGCGCACCTGCTCGCCCATACGGCGTTCGACGGCAGGTTGGACCTCGAAGGAATCTTGGGACTCGAAGGCGAACCGTCCATCGCCGACCTTCTCTCGGTGCTCGAATGCCTGGATGGCCTGGCGGCGGAGGGTCTGGTGGTGTCCGACGAACGCGGTACGCGTTTCGCATCGGCCGTGATCCGCGACGCCGTCGGCAGTTTGGGGAGTCGGCCGTCCGGCATGGACGACACCGCGGAGGGATAGGTTGCGACGCGTGTCGGTCACCACCATTCCCCTCGATGCGATGCCCGTCGCCGCGTTGGTGATCGCTCCGCCAGTGATCCACCAGACGCCCGCCCATGATTCGGCCGCCGACCTCGCCGACACCATCGGACACTGGCGGATCGTCGCCTTCAACGACCTGGCCCCCCGGTTGCTCGACGCGCCGGCCGACCGCCTTGCCGGGACGGCGCTGCAGGAATGGGTCGAGGCAATCGAGGTCGAACACCTCGGCGCGCCGCCGCGAACCTGGCGGGCCCGAAGCAGTCACGGAGGCCGCCGGTGGATCTCGATGGGGATCGGAGCTGAGCAGGATGCCGGATCGCGAGTGATGGTTTGTCGCGATAGCACCGAAGAGTTGGTGTTCGAGCGACTCGCCTATCACGCCGGTCAATCGGTCATTGTGCTCGATGCCGACGGCACGCTTCGACGCCGGTTCTGGGGTCGACTCGACAATGTCGACGATGCGTCGATTGCCGGCGACAACATGCTCACGCGTTTGAACCCCGACGATCTGGCCGCGGTGATGGAAGGGGCGGCGTGGCTCGTCGGCGGCGTTGACCGCCGGCTTCGCACCACGGTTCGCGCCCGTGATTCCGCCGACCCCGATCACTGGCAGCATCTTGCCCTCGACGCCGTGAGCGCGCTCGACGATCCTGTGCTCGAGGGCTACGTCGCCTTTCTCAACCGCCTCGACGACTCGGCCAGCGCAGGAGCGTTGGCCACGTCGTTGGGCACCTCCTTGGCCGATGCCATTCCCCTGGGAGTGGTGCTCGCCGATCAGTCACACCGCCCGATCTATATGAACGCCGCCGCTCGGTCGGCACTCGGGATCGGTGTGGATGGGCTCCCATCCGACCAACCGTGGTTTTCGGGGTTCGATCCGAGTGCGCGAGAGCGGGTGTTGACGATGGTGCTCGATGCCGGTGCTGCCGGTGACTCCGGCGTTGGCGCCGATGCCCTCGTAGTGCACCACCACGAGGCGGCGCTCCGACTGCACGCTCGTAACGATCGGCTGGGTCCAGCGGCGACCCCGCTCACGCTCATCACCCTGGAGCGGGTCGGTAGTGCCACCGACTTCGGTGGTGCGCATCTCGAGAGCGGCCTTCGGCCGGACTCGGGCGGATCCGGAGATGCGCCTGGTCGTAGCGAACTCGAGACGCGGCCGATCCCCGACCCGGTGACGTTGCTTCCGACTCGTCACGACGGACTCGTCTTGTTGCAGGATCTCGTGGCGTCGGTTCGACCGCGGTCGAGCGTTCGGGTGCTGGTGGTGGAGCTCCGATCCGTCGATCCCGACGAGGCGTTGCACGGATCGATCGCCGCCGACGAGCAACTGCGCGCCCTCGCCGACGCGCTGATGGCAAACGTGGATGGCTCCCGAGGGTTTGTGGTCTTTCGATTCGATTCCGTGCGGTTGGTTGCGGCGAGCACCGGGTCCGCACCGAACGGCCACGGGATCACGGGGGTGGGCGTGCCTCTACGTATCGGGTGGGCTCGGGCGTCTTGGACGAAGGGCGCCGGCATCGAGTCGCTCGCGACCGTGGTCGACGCCGCCACCCTCAGCCCTGACGAACGCATCGACGCATCCCGCACACCCTCGTCGCCATGACGGCCGGGCCCCGTTTGGTGGTGATCGGAGGAGCGGCAACGGTGGTGGGACCGACGGCCACAACCCGGGTTCACCATCGGCACGACCGAGCGATGCTCGTCATGTTGGCGCTCGCTCGGGGGGACCACGTGGAGCGGGCCCGCCTCGCCCCCGTGTGTGACGGCTCGGCTCGCAAAGCCCGTGATGCCCTGACCCGGATCGCGTCGTTGCTCGGGAGCGATGCCGACGGCCAACCGGGTTTGGAACGTAACTCGGCCACCGTCCGTCTGTTGCTCCCGACCGATGTCGACGAGTTCGCACGGCGTTGGCGCCAGGCCGATCGCCAGGTCGAGGCGGGTCGGAAACCGCAGGCGCGCCGGCGGCACGAATCGGCAGCGGCGCTGTGGGCGGCCGGGAACGAGGTGGTCGGGGCGGTTCGCGCCAGTTCGTTGGATGTCAGGGGAGCGGCCGACGCGCGGTCGTTGCTTCGACGACGCGCAGAACAGCTTCGTCAGGCTTGTTTCTTGGTGGCCGAGGAGGGTGGACCGCCGCGTTGGCTGCAGGTGGCGCTGGACCAAGCAGTGCTCGACGATCCGTCCGACGATCTTCTGGCCCACCTGTTGACGTCGGCGGTGGCGGCCACATCGCAGCCCGTGGTACTCGAACGGGTGGTGCAGCGTCACGCCGAACGACTGGCCGAGGTGGGCCTTGGCGTCGGCGCCGTCGTGCAGGCGGTGGCGGCTACCCGGGCCGACCCAACCGTGGTAGCCGAGGGGGGAGGGTTCGCGGGCCTGTTGGCCCTCGCCGCGGGCGCGACGTCGCGAAGAGGGTCCGCTGGTTCCGCACTCGTGGGGAGGGGGTCGGTGCTCGCCCAACTCCACGACGCCTGGGAGGCGACGGCGGAGGAGCCGGCCGTGGTGCTGGTGGTTGGGCCCCGAGGTTCCGGTCGCACGGCGGTCTTGCGCGCCGTCGATGATCGGGTGCGCGGCGATGGCGCCGACGTGGTGTGGTTGCGGGCGGCCGACGGAGCGCTGCTCGTGGGTGACGTCTGGTTGCGGCCGCCGAACGCGCCGAAGACGGTCCGCGGCCTCGTGCTGGGAGCGATGGGGTTGGCGCCGACAACGAGCGCCACCGAGGTCGACGACTACCTCCGCGGACACCCGTTGGTACTGCTGATCGACGACATCGACGACGCGGCTCCGGGCGTGGCCCATGACGTGGTCGAGTTCATGCGGAACGTCGTTACGGGCCGGTTGTTGGTTGTGGCCTCGGCCGATGGGCGATCGGCGGTGGCGCTCACGGCCGACGGCCTGGTAGGTGCCCAGGTTCTCCACGTCGACTATCTCCGTGACGGCCAGGCGGCGCGTCTCCTTCGCCGACGGGCGCCCACGCTCGGTCCGGACCACTTGCGGAGGTTGCACGAGCAGGCCGCAGGGGTGCCAGGGCGCATCGTGGCCTTGGCCGCCGTGTCCACAGCGGAGCTCGACATCACGAATCCGGTGCTGGAGGAGGTGGCGATGCTCGACCCCCCGTCACGGCTGTTGATGGAGGTGATCGCCACGGCGGGGAGTTGGGTGCCGTCCGGCACCCTCGCCCGTGCGGCCACCGCCCTCGGACTGGTCGACTACCAGGCGGTGGTCGATCAACTCGTGCGTGCCCGTTTGGTTGGCAGCGATGATCTCCATGTGTGGGTAGCGCCCGCGCTGGGGACAGAGATCGTGGCGAAGCTCCCACCGTGGCGTGCCGCGGTCGCCCACCGGGCCGTGGCCGCCGCTCTGACGACGGTCGACTTCGAGCGGGCGGCTGGGCATCGGTGGTCGGCGGCCCTCGCCGGTGTCGATCCGACCGGCGCGAGCAGCGCTGCGATTGCCGCGGGCCGGTTGGCGTCGTCGCAGTCCGATCACCTCGGTGCCGCGCGCTGGTTTGCCGAAGCCCGACGTCTCGCCCCCATCGGTCTCGGTGTCACAAGTGATGGTCTGGCGGAGATGCTCATCCTCGAGGGCGAAGCCTTGGGCTGGGTGGGTCACCCCGATGCGTTGCCCCGCCTCGAGGAGGCCGCTGATCTGGCGCGGGCGTCGGGCTCACGCAGCCTGTTGGCTCGAGCCCTCACCGTCACCGGGGGCGATCTCGGAGGGAACCGTCGTTGGGACACGGCGCCGATCGACGAGCTTCGGGACCTCCTGCACCAGCTTCCGCCGGATGCCCACGCCGACCGAGGCCGGGTGTTGTCGACGCTGGCGTGGTTGCTCAGTTCTCGGCTCGATGCCGACGCGGCATCAGACGCCACGCGCCGGGCGATGGATGCGGCGGAGGCCAGCGGCGACCCCGCGGTGTTGGCGCGTGCCCAGATGGCCTATCTGGAGACCGAGCCCCACGACCATGATCTGGCCCGACGGGCCGACGTGATCGATCGATTGCTCGCCGCCGGACGTTTGCTGGGCGACCAGCAGTTGGTGGCCATCGGGTTGGCCCATATGGCCACCCTCCGGTTCGCGCTTGCGGGTGCCGACGGAGAGGGAACCGGCCTCTCGGAGGTGGTGGATCTGGTTCGACGACTGCACCGCGACCATCGCATGTCGTTTGCGCAACCCGCTCGTTCGCTGCTTCGGCTCGTGCGGGGCGACCTCGGCGGTGCCGAACGGCTGATTCGTGTGCAACTGTTGGCCAAGGGGGCGACAGCGGTGGACGACGACCTCTATACCGCGCTGCTCCTGCAGTTGGCGGCCGTGCTGCGCTGGCGGGGCGAGCTGGGCGCGTTCTTCGACGGCACGTTCACGCCGCCGACAGGTTTGTTGGAGGGGCCGGGCCAGGTAGCGATGGTGGTTGCCCTCGCCGAGCTGGGCCAGACCGACGCGGCGGCAGAGCAACTCCCGGACGTGGTGGCCGGGCTCGCCCGTTCCGTGCTGGCGTTTCCGTCGGCGCGCCTCGTGGTGTTCGGTCTCGCCGCCGAGGCGTGCGTGCTCACCGGGCAGGCCGACCTCGCGGCGCCGCTGATGGCCCAGCTCCGTCCGGCGGCGGAAGCGGGCCTGAACTGCTCGGCGTGGGTGCACGCCTGGATGGGATCGGCCAGTCATCAACTCGGCGCCTTGGCTGTTCTCACCGGCGATCACGATGAGGCGAGGACCTGGCTGGACGATGCAGAGCGTCGGCACCGAATGCTCGGGGCAACGCCCTATCTCGCCTCCACACTGCTTACGCGTGCGCGCCTCGAGCGACAAGCCGGCAACGGTGCGGGGTTGTGGGAGACGCCCCTCACGGAGGCCTTGGCGTTGGCTCGTGCCGATGGTTTGCGGATGCTGGAGCGGGCGGCGTCAGCCCTCGTCGACACGTGATCGACGGTTGCAGCGCGAGTCGCGCTAGTCGTTGATCCGCACCGTGGCGATGCGCCAGGCGGCAAGCGGAAACGACCCTTCGAACGGTTCGATCGCTCGGCCACGCAGATCGACCAGCCAGCCGTGGCGCCCTGGCAGTTGCACGACCGTGGGTTGGGCCGACGGGTTGAACACCCGCACGACGAGTGCGCCGGCCTCTCGTACGACGGCCGAAACCTCGGCACCCGAGATGTCGAGCGCGGTTCCCTGAGCGGGAAACGAACCCGTGCCCCGTGCCCGCGTCACCTGGAGCGGTGTGAACGCCACATCGGCAGCGGCGTACGCCGCCGGGATGTTGTCGCCTTGCAGCAACGCGTAACGGAGGGTGTGGCGGCCGGGGAGCTGTGCGCCAAGAGCCGGGGTGACCGGGCCGGCCGGGAGGGGGCGGTAGGGCATCGGGCCCTGCGAGATGAGCCCGGTGCAGCGGAGCAGCGTGATCGCCATCGCGTTGGCCGGCCCTTGGGCCTCATCGCCGCCCCGTTCCACCAACTCATACTCGGGGAGTCCGTCGTGGATGACCGTGAGGCCCCCGGCGGCGACGAACCGCCGGCTGGGGTAGGTGGCGAGTGCTTTCTCGGTGGGGCCGCCTTCGGCATCGAGCGACCGGGACACCACCGCGAAGGCACATTCGGCCTGCGACTCGGTGGCGGGATGGGGAAGCGGGAACACCACGCGGAGCCGGTGATCGGCGCTCTGGTTGTCGAGCTCGGTGGTGACCCACACCAGTGGCGACCCGGCCTGCACCTCGACGGTGGAGGTGATCACCGTCGGTACGTCGCCGATCCGATCACCCTTCACTGCTCGGGCCGGCAGTCGGTAGGTGCGGTCGATCGCCACTCGAACCCGAAGCGGTCCTCGTTCGAGCACCCGCACCGTGACCGACTCGGGTTGATCGATCACCCGGTCGTTCGTTGGGGGGTTGTAGTTGTAGGTATCGCCGGTATCGCCATCGTCGACCAACCGGTTCATACCGGTGTTGCCGTCGAGGCTGAAGGTACCGGTGATGTGGTCGACGTCGATCTCGACCAGTGCGTTGCCGATGTGCACGCCACCCTCGGGCGCGCCGGTGTCGTCGACTACCACCGGTTGCACGTCTGGCGGGAGGTCGGCGGCGGCGTCGCGATGCCAAACGCTCCACCCGAATCCCGGCACCTCCGGCACATAGGCGAGCACCTTCTGGCTGGCGGGCAGCTTCACGGTGAATACCGCTGGGGTGGCGGGATGCTCATCGGCGATGCGGACCAGTTCGGTGACCTCCGCGGGCATGAACGGCGGGCCACTTCGATCCGGGTCGGCGTAGAGGGTGAGCTCCACGGTGCCGTCGGCCTCGATCTCCAGGGAGGCGTCGTAGAGCTCGGGCATGTTGTTGACGGCGGTGGGTGCGAGTGTGGCCACGTCCGCGACGGTGAGCCCTCCGGCCCGATGATCGCCGCCGCGTCGGTGGAGCACCTGCGTGCCCGTGATGTCGTCGTGGCCGGCGGTGGTGAGCGTGACTACGCCACTGCGAGCGCGGGCTGACGGATTCACGATGGCACTACCCGTGGCAGCGAGCGACGCACCAAGCGCGTGCACCGCCCGCTTGGTGAGGCCTTCTCCGATCTGACGGGCTTCGGCGAACCGCACCGCCACGGCATCGACCACCTCGTCGATCGAACACGCACAGATGGAATCGTGGGCGGAGTTCAGGACCATTTGGGTCCAGGCTTCGGCCAGGTACGGCCCCGGCCACTCCTCCGGGGGAAGGAGCAACGCGGAGAGGGGTTCGGCGAGACGTTCGAGTTGCCGTTCGGCGCCAGCGGCGGCCTGGCGAATGTCGGTGCGATTCGAGGTCACGCCCATGAGCAGGTTGGCCCGAGCTCCCGAGCGCAGTTCGCCCTGCCAAGACGACAAGGCGTGTGTTGGGGCGATCTGCGTGTAGTCGGCCAACGACCCCACGCGGAGTTGGTACCGGTCCTGGAGGTCGTTGGCCTCGGCCACCACCCGACCGAGGTAGACCTTCGGGAAGAGGTGATCCGTGCCGTTCATCCAGAGGATCGGTGCGCCCTCGGGCAAGAACGTCGAGTAGGTGTCGACGTAGCGGTCGAGCATCGCCACGAGCTCCTTGGCATCGTCGGGCAGGACGGACCCGTTTCCGTATCCCTCGAGCAGGTACTCGGCGCGAAGCCGGGAGCCGTCGGGGGCGTCCCACCAGAAGGCGTGTTTCTCGACGGCAGCGGGGACGCCGCGCCATACCACGGTGTGCTCGAAGCCTGCTTGGGCGAGGATCTGGGGCATCTGGGCGATGTGGCCGAACATGTCGGGGAGATAGCCGACGGGCATGGCGCCCCCGAAGGCCGCCGCCTTGTGCAGCCCGAGCTGGAGATCGCGGATGATGGTTTCACCGGACACGAGGAACTCGTCCATCAAGATGTGCCACGGCCCCATCGACAGCCGGCCGGCGGCGGCCAACCGACGGAGGTCGGCCTCTCGTTCGGGGCGGATGGCAAGGTAGTCGTCGACCACCGCGGTCTGGCCGTCGAGCTGAAAGTGGGCGAACCCTGGATCGTTGTCGAGTAGGGGGATGAGACCGTCGACGAGGTCGACGAGTTTCATGCGAAACGTTTGAAAGGCGGCGTACCACTCGCGGTCCCAGTGGGTGTGGGGGACCACGATGACCTCACGGGAGGTGGTCGGGTTGGTCGGTGCGTCGGGCATGGCTCGGAGATTACGACCTGTGGCGGCGGCCGTGTTGGCCGTGTGGGGCCTCGGGCGGTCGTTCGATGTCGGGACTCGCCGCCAACGATGGACTAGAACCGGGGTGTGTCGAATCCTGTGCGCCATAGCCCCCGGACGCCACGCCGTCGAGCGCAACTCTCGGGCCGACGGTCGGCCGGCGCTGGTACCCCGGCCGGGTTGTCGGCCGTGATGTTGGCCGTGCTGTTGGCCGTGCTGTTGGGGGCCGCAGCGTGTTCGGCGGCAGGGAATGGCGGGTTGGGTTCGTCTGCCAACGCCCAGGCGCCGGGGGAGGGGCGAGTGGCGGCGACATCACTCCCGGAGTACAAAGTGACCGTGGCCGGCGACTCCATCTCGGTCGGGTTCGGCGCGCAGTTGCGGGAGGTCGTTCCGGTACCGGTGGTGGTGAAGGTGATCGGGGAGGAAGGCACGGGTTTGGCTCGGCCTGATCGATTCGATTGGCCGGCCCGACTGTCCACGCTGGCTCGGGACTTCCCTCCCCGGGTGCTGGTGTTCTCGGTGGGTTCGAACGATGCGCAGGACCTGCGCGACGTTGCCGGCAACATCGTGACCCGGTTCGCCGACACCGCGGCTTGGGACGCGGCGTATCGGCAGCGACTGGCCGCCAGCTTCGATGCCTTCGCACCACCCACCAGCACGCGTGTGGTGTGGCTCGGTCACGTCTGTACGAAGGATGCCAAGGTGTGCGCCAACAATCGACGGGTGCACCGCTTGGCCGAACAGGTCGCGACCACCCGACCCTGGGTAGAGGTCGTCGATCTGGCCGCACTGCTCGGCACGGGAGAAACACCAGCGGATCGCTGCCTCATGGACGACGGCCTCCACGTCACCTCGGCCTGCCTGCAGGAGGCGGCGACTGCGATGCGGTTGTCGATCTCGCCGCCGTGACCGCCTTCCGGACGACTCGTCTGGCGTCGCCGTACCTTGGCGTGAGACCGATCATGGCGGAGGCAATGGCCGTCGGGGGATTGGTTGGCGTGGCCCGCACCGGGGATCTCGATCTCTACGCCGCTGATCTGGTGGTCGATGGCAACGGCGCAACCATTGCCGCGTCGTTCGATCCCACCGGGTCCGTGATCGTCGGCGCCTAGCGGTAGGTGGTGGTGGTGCTGCCGCCGACTGCCAGCACCAAGATCACGTAGGCGATGATGACCACGAAGCCGATCCCGGCGCCCACATAGGTGAACGTCTTGGCCTTCTTGGCCGACTCCTGGGCACCGTTGAAATCCCCTGCCGCCCATTTCGAGTCGACCTGGGATGCGAACACGATGGCCGCGATCCCGATCGGTACGCAGCAGAGAAGCGTGGAGGCGATGGCCAGACCGAGCCCGTTGTCGGGTTTCGGGAAGGGCGGTGGGGCGCCGCCGTAGCCGGGTGGGCCATACCCCGGCGCACCG